>ENA-UOOR01004252-UOOR01004252.1-fermentation-metagenome-genome-assembly--contig:-NODE-4252-length-11573-cov-6.337385_pt1 | contig 11573 bp, 7 predicted proteins | sample MGYA00245780_ERZ724029 | MGnify/ENA primary metagenome ERZ724029 (study PRJEB28704, sample SAMN03018315) | fermentation metagenome | biome: anthropogenic terrestrial biome; feature: soil; material... | reverse complement strand
CCAAGCCCATTCTCGGAAACAAATAAAGGTTTTTGATATCGATCATATAGGTCCATAAGCGCTAACATTAACCCATCTGGATCTATAGACCATCCCCAATTTGTTTTTGGTAAATACGGATTAGATATACCTTCTATAGTATTCGTATCAATTTCTCCAGGTTCTACATATTCACTTGAAGCAACCCTTGAGCGATAATAACTAAAAGAGATAAAATCAAGTGTATGACATCTAATGATCTCCTCATCTCCCTGTTCCATTTCAATGGTTATATTATTATCGTAGAAAAACTTCCAAATATAGGATGGATAGTACCCTCTAACCTGAACATCAGAGAAGAAATATTCCTTTCTTTTTTCGTTTTCACACGCAACTACATCAGCAGGATTACAAGTATGCGGATAAACTGTTTTATATGCTATCATTCCACCCACTAATGCGTTAGGATCCGTTTCACGAATTAGCTTTGTAGCTAAGGCACTAGCAACAAATTGATTATGTGCTGCTTGGTACATTTTTTGTAGTAAGTTTTCAGAATCTGGATGAATTGCTGCTGCATCCCAACAGATCGGTGTTACTGCAACATTGCCAATTTCATTAAATGGTAGCCAATAGCTTACAATTCCTTTATATCTCTCTACTATTGTTTTTACAAACTTCATATAAAAATCAATATACTTACGGTTATACCACCCACCATATTTCTCTACTAAAGCAAGTGGCGTTTCGTAGTGTGATATTGTAACCATCACCGTCATTCCATTTTTTATACATTCTTTAAACATATTATCATAAAATTTTAACCCATTCTCATTAGGCATATCTTCTTCACCCGTTGGATATATTCTTGTCCAATTAATGGATGTCCTGAATATATTGAATCCAGCATCTCCTAATAATTTTAAATCTTCCACGTAGGAATGATAAAAGCCAATAGCATCATGTGTTGGATAATATTCCGCATTCCTTTTAATTCCGCCAAAAAAACCTCTTGCTTTAATATCGGCTGTGGACATTTGCTTGCCATCTTCAAGATAAGCACCTTCACATTGATTGGCAGCAACTGCTCCACCCCAGTGAAAATTCTTTGGAAAATTTTTTCTTACATTATAATTATTATTTTTCATACTAAATATCATTCCCTTCATTGATTTTATTCGTCCCTTCTTCTATATCATCAAACCCTAAAATAAAGGCAATTATAAATGATACAAGAAAGGAAGCTACTATGGCATAGATTATTGCAATAATCGTGTCTTCAAAAACTGGAATAGATAAAATACTAGAGTATACTAATGCATAAGCGCGAGCACCAAGAAATCCAGCAATACTACCCCCTGCCAACCCTCCAATCACCACTGCAATCAAGGGTCTCTTTAATCTTAAATTAATTCCATATAACGCAGGCTCAGAAACACCCGATACAATTGCGCTAACTGCTGCAGCAATTGCATCTGACCTGAATTTCTTATTCTTTGTCTTTAGAGCTACACCAATACATGCACCTCCTTCAGCAACATTATGTAGTATCCATGCTGGCCTAAAAAGATTATCATAACCACTAGATGCCAAAAGTTCTGTCATAGGAGCGACAAACAACATATTCATACCACCCATTAAAATAAACGGCCAGACTGCTGCCAGCAACCCTATAGATATCCCCCCAGTAATATTGGAAATCCAAACAAATATATTAACCACATTATTACCAATGATAATACCAATTGGCGCTAATACCACCAATACTATAGGTAGAGCAACCGTCAATATACATAAGGGAGCAAGAATTGTGCATAAAGCCGGAGGAATTATTTTGTAAAAATACTTTTCTAATTTTGCTAGTAATATAGTTGACATTATTGCGGGTAAAAGGGTATTGGAATATGATGCTGATAAAACAGGTAATCCAAAAAATGTCATTGTCCCACTCTTCTCCAGCAATGATGTGAAATTTGGATACAACAACATTGCAGAAACCGTAATAGCAAATATGGGGTTAGATTTCAAAGTTTTAGCTGAACCATAGGCTATTAGAATCGGCATAAAATAAAAAGGTGTTTCTGTAAAGAGATTAAACATTATGTAAGTAGCATTATTAGATAAACTTGGCAAAAAATAAGATAAAAGGCTTAAAACTATCTTTAACATACCCGCTCCATATAGTACAGTAATAAACGGTGTTAATGAAGATGATAAAAATCTAGTAATCTTTTCCATATAATAAACTAATCTTTTTTTTGCTTTTTCATTAGATTCAACAGATTCAACAGATTCAACCTTTCCTATATAATTATTGTTGTCCTTGTCACCTGTATTAATGCCATATTCTTTTTCGATAATGTTAAATATAGGTAATACATTTGCTCCAAGTACAATTTGATATTGACCAGATCCATATACAACACCTAAAATCCCATCTAACTTTTTTAAATACATCGTATCTGCTTTTTCTTTGTCTACCAATATAAAACGTAATCTCGTAACACAATGGGTTGCAGATGAGATGTTATCAATACCACCAACCTTTTCTATAATTATAGATGCCAATTCATTCATATTAACCGCCACTTGTATACCTCCAATTACATAATAAATTTATAATATATTATTGTTTTAAGTATTCTATACCTAATTACATTTAATAACAAAACTTCTCATAATCTTTGAGGTATTCTTTATTTTTCTATATAAATATCTCATTAACATCAATGCCTCCTAGAAAAAAAGATAAAAAAAGACATAAATCCATATATGGATTTAAATCCATATATAGGTTTATGCCTGATTGTCATCAGTAACACACCTATTCTCAATAATATTAACTCTGGTGTTTTTCTATTCATGTTAAAGATAACATATAAATCAGTGATATGTCAACAGTCTATTTTAATATATATGAATTTATTAATAATTTTTAATCAACTGCTCTCATTCCCGAGTTTATCACCATGTAACTAAATCTAAAACTATGTAACCTTGTAATTTTAATTGATACAAGGAATATTTTTTGTCAAATTTTATTCTTTTTATAGTTGTCCGTTATAGTCCGTTATGGTATAATAATACTGAGGTGGTAATAAATGTATGTTAAGAAAATATTTGAAAAGAGAACTGGTAGAACATTTCTCACTATTGTTGAAGGATATAGGGAACCTGGAACAGGTAAGGTTAAACAAAAGACTGTTATGAGTATTGGATATTTAGATGAACTAGAAAAAAAGCATGATGATCCTATTGCCTACTATAAAGATATTGCAAAAAAGATGACAGAAGAGGTCAAAGAGGCTTCCAAATTATTAACTTTCAATTTTACTGCCAATGAAACGATTGATACTTCTACTGTGTTGAGAAAAAATCTTGGATTTTCTGTTCTGAGTTATTTTTATCATAAGTTAGAGATTAATAAATTCCTCATTAACAGGCAAAGACATCTAAATATTAAGTATTCACTTAATAATATTTTTCAAATGCTTGTGTATTCCAGAGTTATATTCCCCAGTTCCAAGAAAGCTTCTTATGAAAATATGGATAATTATTTTCTAGATTTTAATTTTCATATTAACCATATTTATAGAGCTTTAGATTATTTTAATTTGTATAGAGATGATTTGCTTCTACATATTCATGAAATGATTTGTTTGAATTATGGTAGGGATACTAGTAATGTCTATTATGATGTTACTAATTACTATTTTGAAATTAAAGAGCCTGATGACTTCAGAAAAAAAGGGGTTTCCAAGGAGCATAGAACTACTCCTATTGTTCAAATGGGATTATTAATGGATAACTCTGGTCTTCCTATTACTTACAAATTATTTGAAGGTAATACTAATGATTCCACTACGTTAATGCCTGTTTTAGATGAATTAAAAGATGAGTATAACTTTGGCCGTGTCATTGTAGTTGCTGATAAGGGGATGAATACTGGAGAGAATATCGCCTACAATATTATTCATAAAAATGGATATATTTACTCTCAATCCGTTCGTGGAGCAACCACTGAATTAAAGGATTATGTTTTATCTGATGAAGGTTATGAAAAATCTTCTGACGGATTTAAAATTAAGTCTAGAATAGTGACCACAAAAATATGGGTTGAGAATACTAAAGAAAAAAGGGTGCAAGTAGAAGTAGAGCAAAAACAAGTGGCATTCTATAGTCCCGATTACGACAAAAGATCTAAGTACGAAAGAGAAAAGGCAGTTGAAAAGGCAAGGAAACTAATTGAAATGAGTAAAAACGGAAAAATTCCTGTAAAGGGTGCACAAAAGTATATCACCTCTGAAACTTGTGATAACGAGACTGGAGAAATCCAAGCCAAACTATCAGAATATCATTCTGTAAATAGAGATAAAATATTGGAAGAGGAAAAATACGATGGTTATTATGTAATCGTAACAAGTGAGCTAAAAATGCCCAATCATGAGATACTAGATGCATATAGAAACTTATGGAAGATAGAAGAAACCTTTAAAATTACTAAAAGCGAATTAAAAACTAGACCAGTATTTTTATCTTTAAAAGAACATATTGAAGCGCACTTTTTAATTTGCTTTGTATCATTGCTTTTATTAAGACTACTAGAAAAAGAAACGGACCATAAATATTCAACAAAAGAATTAATTAATGAGATGAAAAATATTTCTGGGACATACTTGGCAGAAAATTATTATATGTTTGACCGTAATAGCACTATTATACAGGATTTAGGAAACTTAGTGGGAGTAGATTTTACTAAACGCTTTATGACCATAGGTGAGATTAAAAACATTTTAGCAAAAATGAAAAAATGATTTATTTCACAACAACTTTATGATTGAAACGAAAAGTCTATAATCCTTTATGTATGAGGGTTACAGACTTTTATTTTACTGTCTTAGTGAAAAAATCAAGATATAAATCAGTGATATGTCAACAGTCTATTTTAATATATATGAATTTATTAATAATTTTTAATCAACTGCTCTCATTGAATAGACCATCTTAATATTTTTCAAAGGGCAATATCATACATGTTGATTTAGCCAGAATTTGACGCTATCTTAACGGAAGATTTAATATTGACATTGTATTATTAGTTTGATAAAATTTATCCTAATGAGTTAGTTAGTTGAAAAAAACAACACTAGGCTCGAAAATAACTGTTTTCGAGCCTTTATTTTTTGAGTAATTTTAAGTAGTAAGTTTAGTTTTTTATAGACTTGATTTTGACTTTCAAAAAACTACGGAGGGGCAAGTATGAAATATTTTTATCTGAAGACAATAAATAATAATGCCATTGTTTCTATAGATGAAAATCATCAAGAAGCGATTATTTTGGGTAAAGCAGTTGGAGTAGACCCTAATCGCTATGTTGGAGGTCAAGTTAATCCAAGTTTAATAGAAAGGGTTTTTACAAAAAATAATGAATATATTGAACCGTTATTGCGTGATATTCCTTATTCCTATTATGAGTTAGTTCATTGGATAATGGACTATGCGGAGAAAGAGTTTAATTATGATTTTAAGGATTCTCTATATCTCACTTTGCTTGATCATATAGTATTCGCAAATAAAAGATATCAAGAGGGTGAAGTTATAATCAATCCATTGCTTAATGAAATAAAAGCGTTTGAAAGAGAGAAGTATGATTTTGCTACCAAGGTTGTTAGTGAAATCAACAACAGATTGGATACATCTTTTGATGAAAACGAAGTGGGATTTATTGCCTTTCATTTTGTTAATGCAATGTCAGAATTAAGTCAGAGTCAAAACAAAAAAGTAGTTGTAATACTGAAGGAGTTAACGGATTTTTTAACGGATTTTTTGTCTAATTCAAGGCATCTAGAAATTGATCAAGAATCATACTATTTTTCGAGATTGATAACACATTTAAAATATTTGTTGACAAGAGCTCTATCAATTAAAAATAGCAAAAATGGAGGTGATGATGCCAAGCTTATAGGGATGATTAAGGAAAACTTTTATGACGAATGGACAATTTCTTTAGAGATATGCGCATATTTAAAGAATGAATACAATATCGTCACGAGTGAACAAGAAGTAGCATATATAACTATGCATCTTTTACCAATTTTAAATAATTCGAAAGGAGAAAACTAGACTGTGGAAATGTCTAAAAAAGAATTGGCTCAACAAATAATTAATGAAGTTGGAGGTGAGGTAAACATCAATGAAATTTCACATTGCATGACTCGTTTGAGACTTACTGTGAATGATCAAAAATCAGCCAATATTGAAAAAATAGAAAAACTTCCCGGGGTAATGAAAGTTATTGCTATAGGAGATCAACTGCAAATTGTGCTGGGTGGAATTGTTGATGAGGTTTTTGATGGAGTAGCATCTTTAATTGAAAACAATGATATTGTTAGTAAGGAATGTGTTAATGAGAATATTGATGAAACCGTCGTCGAAAAACAAGGTATTCTTAATCGTTTGATTACATTACTATCAGGTATTATTTCACCGATTATTCCTGCAATGATGGCATCAGGGTTCATCACGACAACAGCTAGGTTAGCTATAATATTGGGAGTACCGGAAACAAATTCAACTATTCAACTGTTATTAACGTTTGGAGATGTTTTGTACGGATTTTTCCCTATTATAATAGCTTGGTCAGCGGCAAGATACTTTAAGGCTAATGCAGGTGTAACCTTAATGGTCATTGGAATTCTTGTATATCCTGGATTTACAAACTTATTTAATGATGGCGCTTCTATTAGTTTTCTTGGTATTAATGTAGCTAACGTTTATTATGGAAGCTCAGTTTTACCGGCAATCTTTGGAACATATTTACTTGCAAAGATAGACAATTGGTTGCGTAATATTCTTCCAAGCTTTATGAAAAGTATTTTTGTACCATTCCTGTCTGCCCTAATAGTGACACCTTTGCTTATTACAATCATAGGTCCGATTGGAGTTTGGGGAGGTAAAGTATTTGCTTCAATATTTACTAAATTATATGAGTTCAGTCCAATTTTGGCAGGAGGACTTATAGGAGGTATATGGCAAATACTAATTATCTTTGGAATGCACATAGCAATTTTAGGAATGGTAACTGTGCCAAATATAGCGGCAACAGGAAGAGATACTGTAATAATGACACATGCTCCATCGTTAATATGCCAAGTAACTGCAGGATTAGCTGTAGCTCTTAAAGCTAAGGATAAGGGAATAAAAAAGAATGCTTTTACTTTAAGTATTATGGCTCTCCTATCAGGTAGTGTGGTGGAGCCGGTTATGTACGGCGTTAATTTGAAATATAAGAAACCCTTTATTGCAGTCTGTATTGGCGGCGCAATTGGCGGTGCAATTACCGGAGCAAGTTTTGCCGGAACAACTGCAGCTGTAGCATTTGGAATATACACATTCCCGGTATATTTCGGACAAGGATTTAAAGGGTTATTGTTAGGTTGTCTTGTCGGGGGATTAACTACATTCGCTTTAACTTATGCGATGGGTATTGATGAAAGGATTTAGTTATGGAAGAGATTAAGGTTAATGATATTGAGTTTATTTCAACCGATCATGTTTTGCAAGAAATTCAAGATATGAATGTTAAAGGGGGGAGCCCTTTCGGAAGGGCTGCAGCTTGGGCTTTCAAGCTAGCAGTAGAGAAAGAAAAATTTAACAATTATTCGGAAATTGAAAGCCGTTTTAAAGTAATTAGGAATAAATTACATGATTTAAAGCCTACTATGGCAACAATAAATAATACTAGCTTGATTATTGAAAAAGAGCTGGAACTAAACAAAGAAAAGTCCGTGAATGAAATATCTCATATAATTAGCGAAGTTGCCGATAGTATAATAAGCTATTCTTTTGATTCGGTAAAAAAGGTGGGTGATATTGGGGCAGCTTATATCAAGGACAATGATACAATCTTGATGCATAGTTATAGCAGTACATTGATGGAGGTATTTATTAGAGCTGCAAAACAAGGGAAAAAATTTAAAGTAATTTGTACTGAATCCAGACCTCTCAGAGAATCAAGAAATGCAGTAAATATCTTACAGGAATTGGATGTAGAAACAAAATTCATTTCAGATGCATCTGTTTATGAATTCCTTCATTTAGCGGATTATGTATTAATGGGAGCAGATAGTCTAAGTGCTGATGGGAGCGTAGCCAATAAAATGGGAACTGCACAAATTGCAAAATTAGCAAGTTTTTGCAGAATTCCAGTCTTCATAGCCAGCGAATTGTATAAGTTGGACTTGAGAACTCAATTCGGTTATGCTGTGGAATTAGAAAGAAGAAGCAAATGGGAGTTAGTCAATAAAGATGACTTTAAAAAGATGGAGAAATTAGAAGTTATTAACCAGTTCTTTGATTTAACTCCAGCTAGCGATATACGAGCTATTATTACAGAGTTTGGATTTCTTCATCCGGCACAATTATCAATTTATTGGAATGAATTAGAAAGAAAAATAGGAGTTAGATAAATATTTAATTCTAAGTCTTAAGCATTATATCAGAAGGGATGATTAAAATTAAAAATTACGATTTAAAGGACAGAATACTTGGATGTCTATATTCAGCTGGTATAGGGGATGCAATGGGAGCTCCGTCAGAAGCGCTGAGTCAAAATGAAATATTAGAAAAATTCGGAGGCTACATTACTGAGTTTTATGGACCAGGAGATAGCTTGTACGTTCAAGGAAATATACCCGGAGAAATTACTGATGACACATCTCAAATGTATGAAATGGCAAAGGCTGTAGTAAAATCAAATGGAAAGTTTACAATTAATGATGCTGCAAAGGCTCTAGTATCGTGGTCAAAAAATTATCCCAAGTATTATCCAAGAAATGCAGGAGCAACTACTAGATTTGTAATTGGAGAATTGATTAGCGGAAAAGATCCTGAACAAGTTGGTATGACTGGAAAGACATATGACCGCGGAACAACAAACGGGGCTGCAATGAGAGTTGCGGCAGCAGGATTAGTGAATCCCGGCAATTTGGATAAAGCCACTGAAATGGCAATCACTATGTCTAAACCATCGCATGGAACCCAGCATGCATTTGCAGGCTCAAGTGCAATTGCTTGCGGCATTGCCGAGGCATTAACGCAAGATTCTACGGTTGTGTCAGTTATTGAAGCTTGCATATATGGAGCAAAAAAGGGATATATAATTGGCAATAAAGAAGCTAGAAATGCTTCAGGTTTGAACTTGCTGCCTAAGATATTTAAAAGCATTAAGGTAGCCTTTGATACTGTAACTATGGAGGAAACACTTCAGCAATTAGATGCTTTAGTAGGAAATGACGGTTCAATTCAAAGCAGTGTGGCTTCTGCTATTGGAATTTTTTTAGCAACTAAAGGGGACGCGAGAAAGACTGTAATTTATGGAGCTAATCTTGGTGGTGATACAGATACTATTGCATGTATTGCTGGTATGTTATCCGGGGCTTTTTGCGGATTATCTTCAATCGAAAAGGATTGGATTGAATTCTTTGAAGATGCTAATCCAGATTTGAAATTAAGAGAACTAGGCGAAGATTTGATACAAATAGCCAACAAAAATATCAAATAGCATTAATAAATGGATAGAAGGAAAGCTTCTATCCATTTTGTATTTTACAAACCATGAGTATAATTAGTGATATGAATTATAATTGACGATGAAGCTATCACGCTGAGCTCTTCTAGGGATCCCTCTTTTAGATCCGATATACTATTTAATTAAAGCATTGTTTATATATTTCTCTAATGCTATAATCAATTATAGCTACTATTCACAATTAAAAGCGGAGGGTTCTCTTTTCCTTAGTCCCAAAGGCTCTACCCAAGCAATCTTTTATCTTTTAATTATGCATTGTGAACTGCCGTGTGCCCAACAGTAGAAATTTCAAAACCTTTGGTTTTGTGAAATTTCACTGAGTGGGTATAGGTATACATTATAAATTGTGAATTATGCATTGTGAATTGAAATAAAGGGGGTTAATCTGTGAAACTTAATTATAAGCGTACTTTTTTTATAGGACTTGCTTTCCTATCCATATCAGCATTTTGGCAATTATATGACAACATCATTCCTTTAATTTTGCAAAATACCTTTGAAATCGGTGAAACCTTGACTGGTGCCATAATGGCGGTGGATAATGTTTTAGCCTTATTTTTACTTCCGCTCTTTGGTACTTTTTCAGACAAAGTAAATACAAAATTCGGAAAACGTATCCCATTTATAGTAGGGGGAACTGTTATTGCAGTATTATTCATGACACTTATACCCATAGCTGATCATACAAAAAATTTCACTTTATTTTTTGTTTCCTTAGGTGTGGTATTAGTTGCTATGAGTTCTTACCGTTCACCTGCTGTTGCCTTAATGCCTGATTTAACACCTAAGCCCCTTAGAAGTAAGGCAAATTCAATAATCAATCTTATGGGTGCTGTTGGCGGTATTATTACATTGGCGATGATTAGTATTCTCATCCCAAAAACAGCACATCCAAGTTACACTAGGGTTTTTAACTCTGTAGCAGTTTTAATGGTAATATCTATTACCATTCTTCTAATTACAATCAGAGAAAAAAGATTAGCAATAGAAATCTCACATGATGATATAGATACGGAAAAAGAGCATGTTGAAAATGTAAATAAAGATACATCTATGCCAAAGGATGTTAGAAGGAGCTTATACTTTATACTTGCCTCCATATTCTTATGGTTTGTAGCATATAATGCTGTAACAACTGCTTTTTCAAGATATGCTGTTCGGGTATGGAATTTACAGGGTGGAAGCTTTGCAAATGCTCTAATGGTTGCAACAGGTGCGGCAATTCTATCCTATATACCGATAGGTATTATTTCCACTAACATAGGAAGAAAGAAAACTATTATGGCAGGAATTATTATGATGAGTATTTCGTATTTTTTCGGATTTTTATTTAAAGAATATTCACCAATGATTAATGTGGTATTTGCTTTTACCGGAGTTGGCTGGGCAGCAATAAATGTAAACTCCTATCCAATGGTGGTTGAAATGAGTAAGAGCTCTGATGTCGGTAAATATACCGGACTTTATTATACATTTTCCATGGCTGCACAAGTATTCACTCCAATATTATCAGGTGCTCTATTAGAAAATATATCCTATAGAACTTTGTTCCCATATTCTCTAATCTTTTCCCTATTATCACTATGTACAATGTCGATGGTAAGGCACGGAGATTCAAAGCCTCCTAAAAAGTCCAGTGCTTTGGAACATTTTGCTGTTGACAATTGATAAGTTAAGTCAAGTTAAAGTGGCTTAATGAATCTGCTTTTAAAGTTGTAAATTTAAAGACCCTAAAGCTTGACCCCAGCAACTCTTCACTATCTTAAAACCGGAGATCCTTCGAAAGTAATGCTTATACTGCCCTTCTCAGGACAACCCAATGGTCGATTGTGAATTGTGAACTGTGAACTGTGAATTGTGAATTGTGAACTGTGAATTTAAAGCAATTGTGAATTGACAATAGATTTTAACATTGGAGATGAGTATGAAATGTTTTATTTGTTTTGGATTTTGATTCTATATCTTTTTTTAATTATGCCAAGGATGATAAATCGCAAAGATTTTT
>ENA-UOOR01004250-UOOR01004250.1-fermentation-metagenome-genome-assembly--contig:-NODE-4250-length-11586-cov-2.896973_pt1 | contig 11586 bp, 12 predicted proteins | sample MGYA00245780_ERZ724029 | MGnify/ENA primary metagenome ERZ724029 (study PRJEB28704, sample SAMN03018315) | fermentation metagenome | biome: anthropogenic terrestrial biome; feature: soil; material... | reverse complement strand
GCTTTGGCTTTTAACGGAGTGGAAATGTAAATTCTTCACTTTCTTTCTTGTGCAGGCCACCAAAAATAAGGGCGTGGACAAATCCGGCGTTGTGCTAACCGTCAAATTATTGTATAATGCTTTTTAGCGGCCATACTACGCATTTTATGGCGTATGGAGCGATTTTTCGGGTTCTCTGCCCAAGCAACAAATCGAAGGGAGTACAAAACATATGACTGCAAAGGACATTCGCAACATCTGCTTACTGGGCCACGGCGGAAACGGCAAGACCTCTCTGGTGGAGTCCATGCTGTATCTTACCGGCGGCAGCGACCGTCTCGGCAAGGTGACCGATGGAAATACGACCTGCGACTATGATCCGGAGGAGATCAAACGGAAAATTTCCATCTCCTTGAGCATCGCTCCCATCGAATTCAAGGGTGTGAAGATCAACGTCATCGACACTCCGGGATATTTTGATTTTTCCGGCGAGGCGCTGGAGGCCCTCCGCGTGGCGGACGCCGGCATCATCGTCTGTTCCGCCAAGGGCGGCGTTTCCGTGGGCACCGAGAAGGCGTGGAAATATCTTCAGGATCGGAATATGCCCCGGGCCATTTACATTTCCAAAACCGACGAGGAGGGCGGCGACTTTAACGGCGCGTGGGAATCCCTCCGGGAAAAATTTGGCCGGGCCGTGTGCCCCACCATGATGCCCATGTGGGACGAGAGCAAGAAAATCGAAGCGCTGATTGACGTGGTTTACAAAAAGGCCTACGCCTTAAAGCCCGACGGACGCCGGGAGGAAATCCCCATTCCCGCCGACAAGGCGGAGGTGGTGGAGAACTTCTACCAGCAGCTTTGCGAGTCCGTGGCCGAAACCAGCGAGGAGAAGATGGAGAAGTTCTTCAACGGCGACCCCTTCACGCAGGAGGAGCTGCTGGAGGGCCTCCACGCAGGCGTGCGGGATTTGATTCTCTGCCCGGTCATGTGCGGCAGCGCTTTTTCCGGCATGGGCACCCAGACCGTGCTGGACACGGTGGCGAAGCTGTTCCCCAACCCGGTGGAAATTCCCAACCGCAAGGGCACCGACGCCGACGGCAATCAGGTGGAAATCGACCTGACGGAAAATGGCGACCCCTATGCCTTTGTGTTCAAAACCACCTCCGACCAGTATGGCCGGTACTCGTATTTTAAGGTGATTTCCGGTAAGGTCACGGCGGATATGACGCTGACCAACGCCCGCACCGGCGAGGCCATGAAGCTGGGCCACCTGTACACCATGAAGGGCAAAAAGGCTGTGGAGGTCAAGGAGGTCTGCTGCGGCGACATTGCTGCGGCGGCTAAAATGGAGAAGGTGAAAACCGGCGATACCCTGTGCACCGCCAAGCGGGTGGTGAAGCTGACCGGCATTCCGTTCCCCGTCCCCTGCTATGCGCAGGCCATCGCCCCCAAGACCCGGGGCCAGGACGACAAGGTGGCGGGCGGTCTTTCCAAGCTGGGCGAGGAGGATTTGACCTTCTCTCTGACCAACAACGCCGAGACGCACCAGTTGGTCCTCTCCGGTACCGGCGACATTCAGTTGGATGTGCTGCGGGCCAAGCTCCAGTCCCGCTTCGGCGTGGAAACCGTGCTTTCCCCCGTCCGGGTGGCGTATCGCGAGAAAATCCGCAAATCGGTGAAGGTACAGGGCCGCCACAAGAAGCAGTCCGGCGGACACGGGCAGTTCGGCGACGTGTGGATTGAGTTTGAGCCCCAGAGCGAGAGCGAGGAGATGGTCTTCGCCGAGAACGTGTTCGGCGGCTCCGTGCCGAGGAACTTCTTCCCGGCTGTTGAAAAGGGCCTGCGGGAAAGCTGTGTCCACGGCCCGCTGGCGGGCTACCCCGTGGTGTTTTTGAAGGCCACTCTGGTGGACGGCTCCTATCATCCGGTGGACTCTTCCGAAATGGCGTTTAAAACCGCCGCCAGCCTTGCTTTTAAGGCGGGTCTGGAGCAGGCGAACCCCGTGCTGCTGGAGCCCATCGGCGAGCTGCACGTTTTTGTACCCGACAATTTTACCGGCGACGTGATGGGCGATCTCAACAAGCGCCGGGGGCGCGTCCTCGGCACCAATCCCATGGAAGGCGGCGAGACGGAGGTTGTGGCCGAGGTCCCCATGGGCGAAATGGGCACCTATGCCATCGACCTGCGGTCCATGACCCAGAGCCGCGCCCGCTTCACGCTGGACTTCGCCCGGTATGAGGACTGCCCTCCCGCCGCGCAGGAGAAGGCCATTGCCGAGGCAAAGGCTCTTGCCGCCGCGGAGTAATCCCTCCGCCGATTACGAAACCAACCGCCCCGGCCTTTGAGCCGGGGCGGTTCTTCACAGGCAAAAAGCAGGTCCCCGGGAGATTCCCGGGGGCCTGCTTACATTGTTTCCTTAAATATGGAAAGGGTGCTTACTTGCCGAAGTATCTGTTCAAAAGACCGGCAAAGGCCTTGCCGTGCCGGGCCTCTTCACAAGAACAGTTTGTACAATTATTGGTAATAAAGGACTTCCTTGATATTAAAATTTCAATACACACTTTTTACACACCAGTTACAAAAATTCAACATCATCAATGTCAAACGGGGCATTTTTAATGTGGTCAGGTATGCTGTCCGTGCCGTCAGAACGCTTTGGCCTCTTTATACCTACCCGGCTCCTGCGACCCCGCAAGATTTCTTCTACCTGCTCCGCTGTTGGGACTTCTTCAGCAAGTGCAAAATCTTCCAAGCTCTTATAGATGTCAGTCCGGGGATTGAAGTCCAAGCTGTTGAGTTTCTCTTTCAGCTTCTCACGGGCAAGGTTGTTTTCATCCAGATAGTATCTCATGGTCGTTTCATACTTCTTGTGTCCAAGCCGGTTCATAAGTTCCAAGGCCGGGGTGTTCAGATTTGCCATCATGGTTGCATGGGTTCTCCGTAAGCTGTGATATTGAAAGTCGATAAATTCTTCATCCTTTATCTTCTTTGCCCAGAACTTTAAGGAGTTAATGGTGCACAATTCCCCCCGCTCCGTGCGGTTAATAAAATCCCCGCCCACAATCCGTTCGGCCTTTCTGGGGTCAGTCTTATCCAATACGACTTCCCAAGCCTTCCAGCCATCGCCCATCTGTTCCTTATTTTCTCTCTGGCTAATCCAGAAATCATGCAGGTAGTCTTGCAGTTCATTTCCCATGTCGATTGTGCGAACGGCTTTTAGTGTCTTGACTGGGCAGAGGCAGAACGTATTATTTTGATACAACATCTGTCTGCGTATCGTGATAGTACCGTTTTCCCAATCTATATCCGACCACATCAGGCCATAGCACTCGGACACACGGCAGCCGAGATAGTACCCAAGCATAAATGCCGTGTAAGCATTCCCGCCCTTCATAATGCGATTTATGCGTTTCAGTTCGTTTGTGTTGAACACCCGAACCCTATCCGCATTCTCTGCGTCATGTTGGGTCATTTTAGGCATGGAAAGCCTTGTCCCTTTGTCAAGGAACATCTTCTGGTATCGGATAGGGTCGATAGCGTCCCGTCTGTATGCTTCGCCAAAGACCAGATAGAAGAACCGAAGAAATCCCTCGACATACTTGTATGCGTATCCTCCTTCTTCTTGGTTGTAGTCATCTCCGTAAGTATAGAGAAGTTGAAGATAATTCTCGAGGTCTGCAAGGCTTATTTCAGAAACCAGCTTGTCCCCGAATACATGCTCTACATGGTTCTTCCAAATACTGTCTTGTTTTCGGATGGTGCTGAACGCCTTTGATTTTGCTCCTGCTGATTGGCTGTAAACATCGTAAATCTCCCGCAGCAGCTTGTCTTTCCATGGGCTTTCCACGGGAGACTTTTTTAATTCCGAAACACGAGTTTCCCTTGCGTCAACCGCTGCCGTCTTGGTTGAAAACGGTTTTCCCGTTTCGTCTGTACGGCAAGTTGTATCAATCTTCCTTCCGTTAATAGTTCGCTTGATACGGTAGCCCCAACCGCCACCTTCGAGCTGAAAAATCCCAGCATCGTTTTTTCTTGCCATCGTGAAGCCTCCCTCACTATTTCTTTAGAATATATTATACAATACCCACCAAAAAAGTACAATCCCGTCCACGAATGACTAAATAATTTGCCCTGTAATACATGAACTGTCGCACTATCTCAAAGGCTTCAATATTCATAATCCTTTTTCCTTTCCTACCATTAAATTTCTTTCTCTGTTATTTCGTTATATTACATCATACTGCCGCACGGCAATAAATATAAAGGAACAGGGAGAGCAGACGAACTAAACCGTCTACTCTCTCTGTAAAGTACCATTTTGATTTCCTACCCAAATATTTCACCCTTGCGGGGCTTATTTCATTATAAGCAAGACATTCGAAAATATAACCACTTTTCAGATTATTTTGTTTCACTATACAACGGCGAAACCGCAAGAATAGTTGTTCCATCCATATAAATCCATCCATTAGCTTCCGCCATTTCACGCTTTCCCGAATAGTCTAGTTCAAAATCATCATTAGTTAGAACAAGATTATTACGTTCCGTAAGCTCAACTTGGTATACTTCAAATGTTCCATCATCATTTTTATAGCCTTTGATAGAACCTAAATACATATAACTGTCCGTAATAACTTCATCCAGACTTTCATCTGTGTCAGCCACAAGAGATGTATACTCGTCCATATAGCCAACGGGGGCAAAATCGCTTTTGCCCGAAGTACCATCATACTTATATACCCAAAGGTTATCGCTGGTGTCCGTTTCCGTTTCTGCCGTCTGTGATTGGACATTTTTGTCTGGCACATCTGCGTGAGCTTCTTTTGTATCGTTTCTATTGCTGGCCCCAAACCAAAAAATTGCTATAACGAGGAGAAAAACAGGAAAAATCGAAATCCCTTTTTTCAATCCTACACCTTCTTTACATTTACTTCTCCACTCTGTACTTCTTAAAACGGCAAATTCTTAGCATCGTCTGGGAAAACGGGTTCTGGTGTGCTATCGCTGAAAAACTCGTCTATGTCCTCAACGGGATAATAGTACGCATAACGCTCCTTTGGGGTCGCCCTCCTATCTATGAGATATTTTGCGTAAAAAGCGGGCAACATATAGGCCGTAGCGTTATCATCAACAATGTACTCGTCTTTATCAACATCATAATAGCTTTCCTGGATAAATTCACCAAGGGACAGCAAATCCCAGCCCGGCTCACACGGAGCCATAAAGGCATTATCCATGCTCTTATAATGTTCATCAAGCCATTTTACATCTTGTAACGCTTCACGGCTTATTACAGTACAATTTGCGAGAGGGCAAGAAAAATCATATTCAATTTGAGGATACTTCTCTTTGAGGTATTCGCTCTCACATACCAGAAACCGGCGTTTGAGATATGGCGAATAGTACATGAACCAAATGCCGCCCGTGAAGCGGCGTTCAAACGCCTCAAAGGTCACTTTTCCCTCATCTTCCTCTTGCAACTTCTTGTACTGCGAAGTAAAGGGAATGTTGCTCAAGAGAAAAATTTTGTCTGCAAGATTTCGCTTGTTTATGTAGCGGCAACGCAAATCCGTGACAGAGCGGTCAAGCACGGTCAACATTTCTGAAATTTTGATAGAACTTCTAAATTCATCAAACACCATCACGGGAGTGCTGTTGTAATCGTCATAAAGCATATTTGAAAAGTTTCCGACAGGGTAAGAGGTCAAAATAGAAACGTTTTCCCCTCCGTAAGTGCTTTGAACGCCATAGGTCTTGCCCGTTCCCGTGCCACCGTAAATATAAACAGCCTTAACATTTTTTAGATAGAAAGAAGAACCACTTAAAGTTTCGACTTCTTCTGTTCGGTCTAAAAATTGGCTCTCTTGCTTAATGCTATACAGTTTATCTACGACATATCGGTTTCGCTGATACAGAGCCGGGTCTTCAAGTATGAAGTCCTCGACCGTTTCCATATGGGCAACCATTTCTTTAATAGTAAAAGAGGTGTCCCGTGTCTTTGATTTTGCCTGCAAAAGGCAATCCCCTAAATTGCGGTACTTCTTATCCTTATAATAGTCCCAATCACCAGCCTCAAAAGGAGCCACAATTTGTGTTACTTTTTTGTCTGTGTGTTTTCCCTCTTTGAAAACATAGTCTCTCAGTTCAGCAGGGTTGCCTCGCACAACGATAAAGTGGGCAGTTTTGAAAAATTTTTGTATGCTTTTCCCTTGCTTAGCATTCTCAAATTCAAGGTAGACATGAATATGTTTTTGCTCTGTATCGCTGATGCCTTCTTTGTTTGGGGACAATGCTCCGTCCTCGTAAGAAGCACAAAAATATTTAGGGTGTAGGTTTTTCTCAATTTCCGAGTTAATAATAGGCCAGTCCAACTCTGGATTTTCGTCAATCGTCTTCTTATTTATAACAAGAAAAAATGTTCGCTGACGCTTTTCAAAATCATAAAACTCCTTAGCCATTATATTCCCTCCTATTCGTTATATTTTAGCCTGCAAAACAGACAATGGCAAGCGATTTTACACATATGCTCTATAAGATTGACACATAAAAATCCTTATGTGCGAATTTTTTGGCCGCGAAAGCGTTGGTAATAGGGGCTCTCGCGGCTTTCGCACATAGAACATAAAAAACGCAAAGGGTAATACTATACCCTTTGCGTTTTTTGTACTCATTCGTAGTACGGTGCAATCTGCTTCTCAGAACGCACCATGCTCAACTTCTCAGATAATGATTAGCCACAACATCTAAACGGAAGTGCCCCAATGATTGGGACACTAGCGATAAAATTGTCGTGTCGTAGCCCTTGTAATGCTCTCCGTACTTGCTGATATTATTCGCAACCTTCACGATGTTGATTGCGTAGTCCATGTAGTTGGAGCCGCCATAAAAAGGCTTGTCCGCTTCGGCTTCACTCAGTAATTGCCGGTACAGATTTACCGAATATTCATTTCTGTACCAATGACAGTTCAAGTGACAAGACTTATCAAATCCATCAAAAAGAGGCGTTTCAGCATCATGCGTCTGGTAAAAATCAGACACATATTGAGTGAGCCATATTTGCTGTTTGGGTAGGATATAGTAGTGATTTAGTTTGCCGCCTTTTTCAACAGTATCAATACTTTCTATGCGGCCTTCCGAGTTAAAAATAAAATTGTTATATGAAACGCTTGCCACCGAGGAACGGCGGCAACCGCAGGATTTCAAAAAATTAATTTCGTCCGTATACTTTCGCTCCAAGTACGGACGGGAGCGGGCGGCAAAGCCCCGATTGTTTCTAATGTCCTGAAGGCGGCGGGGCCTTAACCCAAGTTCCCGGGAGGTTAAGTGCATACTGTAAATTTTGTTCATGGCTGCGAGCGTCACATGGGCAGTCCATGCGGAGCCGTGTGTGCGTTCAGAGCCGATGTACGTGGCGATTACGCCACGAGGAACATCGTCTATGCTCCCGTATTTTAAGTCGTTATGAGTCAGATATGAAGCGAAGCGGGCGGCTTCATCTTTGTATAATTCCAGCGTGCGAACCGAGTGTATGTAATCGGATTTATAGCCTCGGCCCGCTCTCTGGTTTGCCAACTGCTCTGCACGCTTCGACGTACCGATACGAGAAAGCAAGTCCAGCCTCTTCATCATCTGATATTTAATATTTTTTTTATTCCGCCCTATAAAAAATCCCCCCTTTAGATTGTTAAATCACACCACCTTTTAAGTCACGGCGGGACGGGAAAGCGTAGCTAAACCCAAGATTAAAGTGCGTGCCGTTGAAGCGGACGACCAGCTACCGCTGGTTGTCCGCCCTATAAAATAGGGAAAAATTAAGACGCCTGCCGTCTTACTTCTTTCCTCATTTTATATTTCCTACCATTTGAGATTCCTCCCTTCAAATTTCCTACCTTGTTATTTGTTACATTTTATTGTACGAAAACAAGTTGCAAAATATAACAAATAATTCAAATTTCAAACGGTGTGTTTTTCATAGTGTGTGTTTTGTTTACAAATAAATTCGCAAACAAGCGACACACTTTCGACACACCAACACAAAAAATAAGCGTACCCCGAAAGTTCGGGATACGCTTATTTTTATGTGTATTTATTAACCAAAGTAGCGGCTAAGCAGACCAGCAAAGGCCTTGCCGTGACGGGCCTCGTCACGGGCCATCTCGTGGACGGTGTCGTGAATCGCGTCCAGATTATACTGCTTTGCCAGCTTCGCCAGCTCAAACTTACCCATGGTGGCGCCGTTTTCTGCCTCCACCCGCATCTCCAGATTCTTCTTGGAGGAATCGGTAACGACCTCGCCCAGCAGCTCCGCAAACCTGGCGGCGTGCTCAGCCTCTTCCAGACCCGCCTTGTGCCAATAGTCGCCGATTTCGGGATAGCCCTCGCGATAGGCGGCCCGGCTCATTGCCAGATACATGCCCACCTCGGTGCACTCGCCGGTGAAGTTGGCCCGCAGACCCTCTACAATCTCATTCTGAACCTCAACAGGCACATTGTCCCCAAAAGACTTGCCCACGCCGATCACATGCTCCGCGGCCCAAACCATTTCACCCTTCTGCTCGATAAACTTGGATGCGGGAGCGCCGCACTGGGGGCACTTCTCAGGGGGATTCTCGCCTTCAAATACATATCCGCAGATAGAACAAACCCATTTCTTCATATTGTATTTCCTCCTTTTAACCCGGCGTGCCAATCGCCGGCTTTTGGCTGACAGTTGTTTTTTGCTGTCTATGATATGAGTATATACGAATACGCGCATGTGTTAAGTTGCATATGCAACTTTTAAGAAATTTACCGTGTTTCCGCTTCTTGGCAGAGCCGGTCGGCAAATTCCGCCGCGCGGACGGCTTTTTCCCCGTCCATAAATGGCACATTGTAGCCCAGATGCCGCTCCGCCAGCATTCCCAGATAATTCAGCCGGGAGTGCTTGCAATAGCGCCGCATTCCGGCCTCCCACAGGTCGGCCCCCTTTTCCGGGGCGTAGCCGCAGGTGGTCACCAGCGCCACGGACTTTCCCTCCCAGAGAGCGGGGCCCCGGTCCTCTCCGTAATACTTGTTCATGCCATACACCAGCCGGTCCAGCACCGCTTTCATGGGCGGAGTACAGTACCACGCGTAAATGGGCGACGCCAAAACCAGCAAATCGCAGGAGAGGACTGCGTCAAAAATCTCCTGCATGTCGTCTTGCTGCACGCAGCCAAAAACGGTCCAGTCCCTCTGGCAGGCACGGCAGGCGGTACAGGGCCTTAAATCCTTTTCCCGGAGCGAAATCGTTTGGCAGCAATGGCCCCGCTCCTCCAGCCTTCGTGTAAACGGGGCCAAAAGGGCGTTGGTATTGCCCTTTTCTCTCGGGCTTCCTTGCAGGATACAAACCTTCATGCCTGTCCCTCCTCTTTCATGCGCATCGGCTGTCAGATGCGCCGAATCGTAACAAAATTGGACCGTTTTGTCCCCGCAGGGACCTGCGGCATCCATGCCGCGGCAATTCCCCGCATAAGAAGCCCAAGCTTCTTTCCGCCGTCCCCGTCAGTGGGCGGCAGGGGCATCCGGCAGAAAAACCGATGGCCGCGCAGGCGGCCATCGGTTTTTGTTTCTCGTGGGACTGTAACCGCTTACAGCTCCTTTTTCCAGAGGCCGTGCAGATTGCAGTATTCATAGGCCGCCAAAGCCTTTTCGCCGTTCAGGCAGAACGTGGCCTCGGGTGCCTCGCCGGGCTTGAGCTCGTGACGCAGAGCGCCATGCTCGGTCTTCAGGTAAATCCACTGGATGAAATGCTCCTCAAGCATGGGATGCGCCACCGCGCCAACGGCAACCTTCACGGTATCCCCCTCCACAGTGACAACGGGGACGTGCTTCTCCTGACTGGCGTCAACGGTGTTGGCCTTCAGCTCCTCCATGGGGTCGCCGCAGCAAACCAACTGGCCGCCGCCCGTGTGAACCATCTCCACCAGATTGCCGCAATGCCTGCAAATGTAAAATTTCAGTTCGCTCATAATACGTGCTCCTTTCCACATTTCCCGTAATGTCCGCTCCGCTTTAAAATAGCGGAGGACGGGTCCTTTTTCCAAGCTTTTCAGCTCTGCTTCCTGTGGGCGAAGGGGTATCCGGGCCCGATGCGTCCCGACTGTTGGACCGGTCCCCAATCCCTTGCGCCCATACCTGTGTTTCCATTAGCATAGCATTGCACAAATGGGAAGTCAATACGCTTTTTGCCTCAGAAGCGCGTTTGTTTTGTCCCTTCGTGGCAGATGAATCGGCCCGCTCCCAGCCCTTTTTAAATAAAATATTTTTTAAAAATGTTCTTGGGGGAACTGCCCTTTTGAAGGGCAGCGCGTCAAAGCCTTCGGACCTGTCTTTGCGTTACACGTTTCGCGAACCTTCAGATATGGGGCCACAATCTTCCAGCGAAATATAAAGATCGTCAATTTCCGTTTGCGCATTGATCAGCAAATGCTCCGAATTGACTGCCAATTCTTTTGCCTGACGCGACAGGTCTGTCGCGTCCGCAATTTTTGCGGCAATTTTGGACAGCTTAAGCTCCAAACGTCTGTATGTGATGTTTGTCTGACTTTCTTTCATTTTACCCTTTCGCTTTTATCTGCACCGCTTTTGGTTGTATTAAAATATAACCAAAAATAGTTATACTATCAATACCAATAAAGGTGGTGTTGATGTGTTTGAGATTGACAGACAATATGCGAACGCAAACGTACCTCGGACGATACGCTTTACTGAAAAGCTTTTTGAGGACCTGAGCAGCGCGGCGGAGGAAACCGGCATTTCCTTTAATATGCTGGTGCTGCAATGCTGCCGGTATGCTTTGGAGCATCGGAAGCAAAGCGATGAGAAGCCTTCGGAGTAGGCGGCAGCCGCTTCCCCTTACGGCATTCACTAATGAAACCGCCCCCGCGCCAGTATGGCGCGGGGGCGGTTTCGGCGTTTTAGGAACGGGCAGAGAAGCGTGCTTCCTGCATGCGGGTGCTTTTTTGAAAATCAGCGGGCTTTTATTTCCGTTCTCCATAACATCTACAAATTTTTTGGCTATGCTTTGGCTCACGGGTGAAAAGAGGGTGTTATATGAACGCGGGGATAAAAAGCGAAAAATTGCATATCAACTTCATGTCTTGCGTGAACTGTCAAAACAAAATTGAAAAAAGCTGCGAAGCACTGTGGGCGTTCAAAAGGCGGACGTGAGCTACGCCGCCGGAACGGCGGCAGTCACCTATGACGCGGACATCGTTTCCGTTGAGGAGCTTGCAGCAATGATTCAAAAGCTTGGGTATCAGGTGACTGCGGGCCGCCGGGACCAAAGCGGGAACACGGCGCGGGGCGCCGGTTTGCTGCTGGTGATCGCCGCGCTCTATATACTTATGGAGCACTTTGGCTTGTGTTTGAGCGGTTTTACCGCACCGACAAATCCCGGAATCGGGAATCCGGCGGCGCAGGAATCGGCCTTGTGATTGTAAGATCCATTGCTCTGGCCCACGGAGGAACCGTCCGGGCGGAGAGCCGGGGAGCGCAGGGAAGCAGGCTTGTGATGACCCTGCCAAAAATGTAAAACGGAAAAGGACGGGCCGTCGGCCCGTCCTTTAATCTTTATAAAATAACACA
>ENA-UOOR01004248-UOOR01004248.1-fermentation-metagenome-genome-assembly--contig:-NODE-4248-length-11588-cov-3.238533_pt1 | contig 11588 bp, 8 predicted proteins | sample MGYA00245780_ERZ724029 | MGnify/ENA primary metagenome ERZ724029 (study PRJEB28704, sample SAMN03018315) | fermentation metagenome | biome: anthropogenic terrestrial biome; feature: soil; material... | reverse complement strand
CCGCGAAGTCGCCGAAGAGGGCATGACCATGGTAATCGTCACCCACGAGATGGGCTTTGCCCGCGAGGTCGCCGGCCGCGTGCTCTTCATGGACGAGGGCCTCATCGTCGAACAGAACACCCCCGACCAGCTCTTCGGCAACCCGCAGAACGAGCGCTTGCAGAGTTTCCTGTCGAAGGTGTTGTAGGAGGTGGAGGAACGGTGGGGGTCTTTTCTGAAGAAAAGACCCCCACACCCCCAAAAGACTTTGGTTAATGAATGGAGCAATAGTTGTTATCGAGCCTGGCCATTTATGATCGCTTGCTGAGAAATGGAAAGGTCTTATCTTGTTGCGCTACTTCGTGAAGTTTTCGCAAAGAGAGAATAGCGCACGTCCAATAGGAACATCAGAAGCAAAAGCAGTAACGTTGGACATAAACAATCGCGGGCTTCCCTGCAGGAAAGCCCACGATTGTTTGGTTTTCGATTAGTTAGTCAACGAGTTTTGCCGCGTTGGTACCGGCGATTCTGCCGTAGATAATGGCATGGCCCACGGCACTGCCGCAGGTAGCATACACGCTATGGAAGAAGGAATAGTTGGCCACTTCACCCGCCGCAAACAGGCCGGGAATTGGCTGACCCTGAGTATCCAGCACGTGCGCGTCCACATCGGTCACCAGTCCGCCGATGGTAGAGGTACGTACCGGCCAGGTCTTTGCGGCATAGAAAGGCGCTTCGCTCAAACCCAGCATGAATTTTGCGGGCTTGTTGAAGTCGGCGTCATCCTGGCCCTTCTGCTCATTGTAGCGAGCCACAGTGGTAAGCAGCGCATCAGCAGGAACGCCAATCTGGTCAGCCAGTTCCTCGATGGAATCCGCCTGGAAAGCAGAGCCTTCCTCGATAAACGCCTCTACGCCTGTACCGATGGTATTTTTGTCAAACAGGAAGAAAAAGCCGTTGGCGCCCTCCGCCAGCTGATGCAGCATGGTTTTGTAAATGGTGGGGCGCTGGGCGTCCTCAGACAGGAAGCGATTGCCGGAGTCATTTACCATCAGGGCTACCAGCTGCGGGAAGGCTTCCTTATAGGGGGCCGTCAGTTCCGAGTTGGTGCCAATGCTGTCCCAATCGTCTCCAAACTTCACGTCGGCGCCAATTGCCTCGGCCATCACCAAGCCGCTGCCGTCCGTTCCCACGCTGCAAAGCGGTGTAGCGCGTTCAGCGCCGATGGAGGAATACTTCTTGAGCAGCTCCGTGCTGGCGGGGAAACCACCGGTCGCGATGACAACGCCGCCGTTGGCATAGAACTCCTGCTGTTGGCCATCAGCGTTGATGGCCTTCACACCAATCACCTTGCCGTCTTCCACAATAAGGTCCGTAGCCAGCGTGTTCATCAGGATTTGGCCACCGGCGGCGCGCAATCCCTCTGCCATGGGATTAATCAGGCCATAACCGCGGTCAGTTGCTGGCTGCAAAGACATGATGGTTTCAGGGGTTACCCGATAGCGTGTCGTTTCTGCAACACCAGAGCCCTGTGAATGTGCCCAGGCCATGGTATCAGCGCTTTGGTCAACATAGGTTCTTACAACATCCGGATCAGGCTTTCCGCCGGTTTCCTTCATATAGTAATCATACAGCTCATCAGCGGACATCGTTCCTTCAGGATCACCGGGGATGCCAGCGCGCGTAATAACGCCGCCGGACAGTGCGGTGTTTCCGCCCAAGACCGCAAGACGCTCCAGAACAATGACTGTTTTGGATTCATCTGTGGCTGCAATGCCCGCAGCCAGTCCGGCGCCGCCGCCGCCGATGACGATCACATCTGCGGTCATCGATTCGGCTTGCGTAGCGGCTTCATCAGCTAACGGTGCCAGCGCAGTTTCCTGAATGCCCGCGGCTGCCAGCGCGGCCTTGGCGGCCGCAATCACTGCGTTGCTGGTTACCGTGGCACCGGCCACGATATCAACATCCACGCTGTTGGTGCGAAGCATTTTCTCGGGCAACTCGCTGAGAGCAACGGTTCCAACGTTTGCCGTTTCCTGCGCGCCCTGTGCGCTTACCTCTGTCAATTTGTTATCGGTAACTGTCAGAGTGACCGTAACGTCTCCACCATAACCCTTTGACGTGCCAGTAGCAGTCTGTGTTTCCTGTGCGATTGCAAAGCCGCTCATCAACATGGCTGCAACAAGCAACAGTCCAAGTACCCGTTTTGTCATTCCAATGACCTCCCATATAAATTGAGATTTTAGTGGATAAAATCCCATACAAACTAATTGTAATGCAAATTGCAAAATGCGTCAAGTTATTATCTAACTGTATTAAGAGAAAAATTTATCGAAAAAATTAAACAAGAACCAATGGTTTTAAGCGGAAGCCTCTCTGTAATTGAGTGATGCGCATTGCATGTTGTGCTGACAAGAAACAGATAGAATGTATATTTAATAAAAAACTAAGGGGGCTTTCATTATTGAGAAAGCCCCCAAATCGTCCCCTCGTTCCAAACCCCGTCTCTTAACTCATCAACGTTTTATCGCCTTCCAGGGTTCGCAGCTCGGAGATTTCCTCGGTGCACTCCAGAACGCCCAGGTAGGTGCCATCGGTGTCGCGCACGGCGTAGTAGCGGATGAGGATGAACTTGCCGCCGCGCTGAATCCAGTAGGATTCACTGTCCTTGCGGCCCTGCTTGAAGGCCTCCACCAGGGCTTCCACGGCGTGCAGGCTCTTGGGCGGGTGGCAGTCGGCCACCTGGCGGCCGATGATGGTGCGCGTGCGGGGGAAGATGCGGTTCTTCTGCTCACTGAAGAAGTGCACGGTGTCATCGGCAGCGACAAAGGTCATGTCGCAGGGCAAGGTGTTGAGGACCGCGGTCAGCTCATTGATTTCAAAGTAACCGCTGGGCAGCTGCACGGAGGCATGGCCGCGGGGCGTGGGCTCGGCATGGCCGTGCTGGGCCCAGGATGCGGCGTCGGAGGGGCTGGCGCCCTCGATGTCCTGGGCAAAGGCGTAGCCAATCTGGCTGCTTTCGCGGGCCACGGTGCGCCAGGCGTCCTCGTTGAGGTGCTTGCGCAGCAAGGGCTTGAGGATTTCCTCCTCCTTGGTGATCATGTTACGCACCTGCTCCAGCATGCGGGGGTACATAGCGCCGGCCTGGGCTATGTCCCCGGCTTCCACGGCGGCCATAGTCTGCTTGATGAGTTCGCGGATTTCGTCGTCCACGCCCCACATCACCTTGGGCGGCGCGGTCACACCGGCCTTCTCCAGGTAGGGGAAGAACAGGTTTTCCTTGCGGCTGTAGTGCAGGTCTATCTTGCGCAGCGCGCGCAGCGAATCGGCCAGCGCCTGCTGCCCGGCCTGGGCATCCTGTTGCCAGGCGGCGTAGGCGGGGGCCAGCCGGCTGTCCAGCAGGCGGGCCAGCCCCTCGTTCTCCTTGGAGAAGATGTACAAGGGGTGCCCGGCGGGTTCATCGGCACCCCCGGTCTGCACCGCGCCTTCAAAGAGGGCGGCGTGCACGTCGCATAGCTGCTGCACCTCGGACAGCTGCATGCCTTCTTCCATCAGCAGCTTTTCGGCATCGGCAATCTCGTCGGCGGGCACGCCGGCAAAATCCCGGCGAAAGTCGGCGCGCACAATCTCCAGCTCTTCTCCCCGGCTGACGCGCTCGATGTATTTCTTGATCATGTCCTTGCGTTCCATGGTTGCTCCTTTCGGTCCTGTGGCTGTTGTTCAGGTTGAGGATAACATGCCGACGGGCAATAAACATTGATTTGAATCAAGAATTGAAAAAACATCCGACGCCTCCAAAGAAGCGTCGGATGCGAGTCGATTGGGTGATGATACGCGCGGAATGCCTTAGCCGATGCCGCCCCAGATGCCGCCAATGACCAGTACCGCGACTGCCAATACGCAGTACACGTACTTGCTCAGGGGCATAATCCACACGGGCAGCGGCTTGCTCCGACCTTTTTGCAGCTCATCACGTACATTTTTGTCGCCGTAAATCCAGAAGAAGATGATGCCTGCCATCGCCGCGCCCAGGGGGCACACGTAGATGGAGACGGCATCCATCCAGGGGCTGATAATGCCCTGGATCAGGGTCGCGATGATGATGCCAATCCCGCCGATGGCCAGACATGCTTTGGCGCGGTCCAGCCCAAAGCGTTCCTGCAAGGTGGCGATGGGCGCCTCAAACAGATTGATGAGGGATGTCATGCCCGCGAACAGCACCGCCACAAAGAACACGATGGCCACAATGGGGCCGCCGGGCATTCCCTGGAAGAGGTTGGGCAGGAAGACGAACATCAGGCCGGGGCCGCCGCTGTCCAGCTGCACACCGGTGGTGGCCATGGCGGGGATGATGACGAATGCGGCCAGCAAGGCAGCAAGGGTGTCGAAGATGGCCACGTTGCGCGCTGAGTTGGGGATATCCTCGCCGTCAGACAGGTAGGAACCGTAGATCAGCGTGCCGTTGCCGGCAATGGACAGGGAGAAGAAGGCCTGACCCATGGCGTAAATCCATACCTTGGGGTCCTTCCAACCCTCGATGTTGAAGGTGAGGATGTAGCGATAGCCATCCGCGGCGCCGGGCTGAAATGCCACGTAGATGCCCAGGGCCAGGAAGAGGAAGAAGAACAGCGGCATCATGATTTTGTTTGCCTTCTCAATGCCATTGCCGATGCCGAACAGGAGGATGACAAAGCAGACAATGAGCCCGAGCCACAGCCACATGTTGTTGCCGAACGCGCGGGCGATGCCGTCAAACGCCGTACCGAAGGCAGGGACGCCGCCGGTCATGGTGCCTTCAATGTCAATCAACGGTGGATTGAGCGTAGCGCCTGTGAACGCGCCGAAGGTATACTTCATGATCCATCCAACCACGATGGAGTACCCAATCGCCAGCGCGAGGGAACCCAACACTGGGATAAGCCCCAGGGCTTCGCCTGTCTTGGGATTCAGGCCGCGGTTCTTAAACGCCTTGCCAAAGGCGCCGATTGGTCCGGAGCGGGTGCCACGGCCAAAGCCCATTTCGCCGATGACCCCGGAAGATGCGATGAGGAAAACGAACAGGAAGTAGGGAATCAGGAATGTTGCGCCGCCGTATTTTGAGACGCGTTGGGGAAACATCCAGATGTTACCCATGCCCACGGCCGAGCCGATGCAGGCCAGGATAAATCCCCACTTGGTGCGGAAACCGTCGCGCCTGGTTGGTGCGTTTTCCTGTTGAGACATTGCAGGACCACCTTTCCTTTAATGTATTTTTTCGTCAGCCCTCGATGGGGGCCAGGGACGCCTGGAAGTGGCGCAGAATCGGGGGCTCCCACGTGATGCGGTAGCCGCGGCGGATGTCAGCACGGCGCTTCCACACCTCGTTGATGCCGTCAATCACCATGTCGTAGTGGCTCTGGGTGTACACGCGCCGCGGGATGGCCAGGCGCGTAAACTCGTTGATGGATTTGATCTGCTCGCCCGTGTCCGGGTCGTTGCCCATCATGTAGCTGCCGATGTCGCAGGTGCGCAGGCCGCACTCCTTGTACAGCTCGATGGCCAGCACCTGGCCCGGGAACTCGGTGTAGGGCAGCTGCGGATAAAACCGCGCCGCGTCCAGGAAGATGCCGTGGCCGCCGGCCGGGGCCTGGTAGGGGATACCCAGCTCATCCAGGCAGGCGCCGAAGTAGTCCATGCTGCCCAGGCGGTAGCGCAACCAGTGCTCGTCCATGCCCTCGTACAGGCCAACGGCCAGGGCCTCCAGGTCGCGCCCGTTGAGGCCGCCGTAGGTGTAAAAGCCCTCAAAGCTGATGCAGTTTGCCTTTACCTTGAGGATGTAGGGGGCGTCGGCGTCCTTTACGCCAATCAGGCCGCCCATGTTGACGATGGTGTCCTTCTTGGCGCTCATGGTGAAGGTATCGGCCAGGTCGAAGAAGGCGCGGGTGATCTCCTTGATGGACATCTGTTCGCAGCCCTTCTCGCGCAGCTTGACGAACATGGCGTTCTCGGCAAAGCGCGCGGCGTCGATGTTGAGGTGCAGGTTATACTTGCGGCAAAGGGCCGCGGTCTGGCGCATGTTTTCCAGGCTGACGGGCTGGCCGCCGGCCGAGTTGTTGGTGATGGTCATCACCACCATGCCGATGTTGTCAGCGCCCTTTTCGAGGATGATTTCCTCCATCCGCTGCACATCCATGTTGCCCTTGAAGGGGGCACGCAGCTGGGAGTCGGCGGCTTCCGGGTTGCAGGCCTCCAGGCAGCGGGCGCCAGCCAGCTCCACATGGGCGCGGGTGGTGTCGAAGAACAGGTTGGCGATGGCGAATTTGCCCTTTTGCAAAAAGGCGGGGAAGAGCACCTTCTCGGCTGCTCGGCCCTGGTGCACCGGCTGGATGAAGCCGTAGCCAAAGATGTCCTGCGCCGCGTCAATCAGCTTGAAGTAGCTTTTGCCGCCGGCATAGGCCTCATCGCCCTGCATCATGGCCGACCACTGGGCGTCGCTCATGGCGTTGGTGCCAGAATCGGTCAGGGTGTCCACGTATACGTCTTCGCCGCGCAGGCGAAACATGTTATACTCTGCCTTGCGGATGGCGGCTTCGCGGTCCTCGCGGGTGGTCATTTTGATGGGCTCCACCATCTTGATGCGGTAGGGTTCGGGGATAAATTTGGGCATGTCCGTTCCTCCTTTGATGCCAGACGCGGGGGTTTCGCTTTTCCGGTCCGGCATGAATCATCTTCGGCCCAGGGGACCGATGCCAATGAAACGGGAGCGCGTCGCGTCACGCGTTCCAAGGGTTGTGCCCCGGTCATCGCTTACACGACTGGCGGACGGCGAAAGGATAGGTTGTTTTGTCTGCAGCGGTCGCCCACGAGCAGCACGCCTCCTTCCATGCAGATTGGGCGAAACAAAATATGAGCCGCTTGGTTGAAAATAAATTATCATCTTATACGCAGATTGTCAACGGAAAAGCGGAAAATTTTGAAATTATTGCGGTTTTCGCACCAATATTGACAGGTTGTATGATAAAATACTCTCATAAACGCACGATACATGATGGAGGCAGGGTATGCACAGGCAGCTATTGGAGCATTACATCAGGCTGACGGAATTCCTGGGGCAGGTGCTGGGGCCGGATTATGAGGTGGCGCTGCACGACCTGTCGGACAAAAACCGTTCCATCGTGGCCATCGCCAACAACCACATCAGCGGCCGTCAGGTGGGCGCGCCCATGACCAACATGGCGCTCAAAATGCTGATGGACAAGGAATACGAGCAGGCGGACTACCGCCTCAACTACCGGGGCGTGTCGCTGGCCGGGCGCACGCTGCGCTCGTCCACGCTGTTTATCAAGCAGGGCGGGCGGCTGGTGGGGCTGCTGTGCATCAACTTTGACGACAGCAAGTACCACGCCATCAGCGAGAGCATTTTGCAGCTGTGCCACCCCAACGCCTTTGTGGAGACCAATTTTCAGCTGGACGCCGCGCGCATCGAGCACCGCGCGCCCGATGATGAGGGTGCCGAGCGCTTTCAGGCATCGCTGGACGCCCTGGCCGAGGAAGCCGTGGCTAAGGCGCTGGCCGATGCCAAGGGCCAGCCGCTGACCGCGCACGACCGCCTGGCGCTGGTGCGCAGCCTGGAGGCCGACGGTATTTTTCTGGTCAAGGGCGCGGTGGGGCGTGTGGCCCGGCTGCTGGGCGTGTCCCAGGCCACGCTGTATCGGGATTTGACGGCGATACGGAGGTAGTGAGGGGTTAGGGGTTAGGGGTCGACGAGCTATTGCCGCGTCTTTCAGCATACGGTTGCGTTTTTGGGTTCAGGACATGGTTGAGTCCCGTAGTGGTTCATGATGAAAGCGACCCGGGGGAGGGCCGCTTTTTCAATTGTGCACTTTGCCCACAATTCAAAAGGGGCCGCGCGCGAGCGTCGGCCCCTTGATGGTTGTGTTATTTACCCGATATTGTGATGCCGTCCACCGCGAACCAGGGCAGCAGGCTGTAGCCGTTGCGCACGGTCTCGCGGCTGATGCCGCGCAGGTGGTTGACCATCTCGGCCAGGTTGCCGGAAATCATGGTTTCGCTGACGGCGGAGGTAATTTGTCCATGCTCAATGAGGAAGCTGTTCTTGGCGATGCCCGAGAAATCGCCGTTGCTGGCCGGGCTGCCGCCCGAGAAACGGCTGACCAGCAGCCCCCGCTCGATGCCGGACAGCAGCTCTTTTAGCGTCTGGTCGCCCGGCTGCATCACCAGGCTGTCACTGCTGTTGGGTGCGCGCTTTTTGCCGGTTTTGTTGGCCACATAGCCCGACAGCATGAACTGGTTGAGCTTGCCCTCGCGGATGATGTCATAATCCTCGCTCAGGTAGCCGTCGGATACATAGCGCTCGCCGCAGACGATGCCGGGGTGGCGGGGTGCCGCGCTGAGCGTGATGCGCGGGTCGGCCACCTGCTCGCCCAGCTTGTCCTTCCAGGGGCTGGTGCCGTCCAGGATGACGCCGTCGCCCACAAAGTTGCCCAGCAGCTCGCCCAGCACGTCGCCCGCGCAGTCGGGGGTGAACACCACCGTGCCCACAAACTTGCCCTCGGAGGCGATGGTGTTGATTTGCTTCTCCGCGTCGGCCAGGTTCTGGCGCATGCTGCCCTGATCCAGGAAGGGCTTAAGCAGGTTGTCGGTCACCACGGCGGCGAAGTTGAAGCTACTGCTCTTTTCGCCCTCGTGGCCGGAGAACATCACCTGCGCCTCATACAGCCCCTCCAGCGATTCGTAGCGGGCGCCCAGGCTGTTGAGGTAGATGCCCTCGGCGCGCTGGTGGGCCACAATCATCTGCTCCACCATCACCTTGGGGTACTCCTGCTGGATGCTCTGCAGCATTTCCTGCGTGCGGGCAAACAGATGGTCCATGTTGCCGTCGGGCGCGCCCAGGGTGAAATTGCGCTGCGTGCCGCTGACCAGCTCCCACGCGGGATCGGGCGCCGAGCCCTCGGCCGAGGCCAGGCAATCGCGCACGGCCTCGTCCACCGCCTCATGGGTGAAGGCGTTGATGAGGGTCTTGCCGCGGCGGTTGTCCTTGATGAGGGTCAAATCCAGCCGGTTGTCGATGGTGGTGCGCAGCAGGCTGAACTTGCCGCCATCCACGTTAAACTCCCGCTTGGCGCTGGTGTGCGCCTCGCAGGCATATTGCTGCGCGCCGGTCTCCTGCAATTTTTGCATGGCGTATTGCGCGATGTCGTGTGCGTTCATGTTATCTGCCTCCAATCGTCACGCGGCACTTGAGCTCCGGGCCGCCAAGGCCAACGGGCATGGGCTGCTTTTTGCCGCAGAAGCCGCTGCTGGCCCAGCTGACGGTGTCCGACACCATGTCCACGGATTTGAGCATCTCAAAGGCTACGCCCGAGATGGTGGTATCGCGGATGGCGCGGCCCAGCTTGCCATTTTTTATTTCATAGCCCATGGTGATGCCGAACATGAACTCGCCGGTGGTATCGGCCTGCCCATTGCCGGTGTGCAGCAGGTAGTAGCCGTCATCCACCGAGGCAATCATGTCGTCCAGCTTGTGCTGGCCCGGGTGCACAGCGGTGTTGCGCATGCGAATCAGCGGCTCGTCGCTGAACAGCCAGGCGCGGGCATTGCCCTGGGGCCTGGCGTCAAAGTGCTGTGCGCTCTGGCGGTTGTGCATATAGCCGGTGAGGATGCCGTTTTCAATCAGCAGCGCGTCCTGGGCCACCACGCCCTCGTCATCCACATAGACGGGCAGCGGCGCTGTGTGGCCAAAGGCGGTGTGGGCAAAGTCTGTCATGCTGACCAGGGGGCTGGCCACCTGCTTGTTCAGGTAGAGCCCGGCCACCGAGCCGCCCAGCACCAGGTCCGCCTCCACGGTGTGGCCGACGGCTTCGTGGGCCAGCATGCCGGCCAGCTCGCCCGCCATGATGACGGTCTTCAGCCCGGCCTCAGCGTAGATGCCCTCGGCCTTCTGCATCACCATCTCATACAGCCTGTCCACGGCGGGGTACAGCGCCGCGGGGTCGGCAAAGTGGGCGTCAAAGGTGCCGCTGCCGCCCAGCGGCTCAAACACCTCCACGGGCGAGCCATCCTTGCCCTTGGCGGTGAGCATCACGTAGATGTAGCTGCGCGGGGCCAATGTGTGGCTGGTGTAGCCGTCCGAGGTGAGCAGCAGCTTTTCCATGCTGTCAGCGCTGGAGACCAGCGTGCGGCTGTCCAGGTTGGGGTATTTCTGCTGGATGTAGCTGTCCAGCGCCTGCAGGCAGTCGATGTAGGCCTTCTGCGGTAAATCCGAAAAGTCCGGGTCCGCCGGGCGGCTGCCCTGGGCGATGGCGGGCAGTTCGCCCGTGCCGCGGCCCGCGTGGCGGGCTAGAAAGGCCGCGTTGTCCGTGGCGCTGCGTAGCACCGCGCGCACCGCGTCGTCGCTCATGTCCGCAGCCGAGGCAAAGCCATACACGCCGTCGCGGTATACGCGGGCGCCGATGCCCTTGGTATCGGTGCGCTGGTTCTGTGTGATGCTGCCCGCCCGAAGCACCACGCGCCGGCTGAGGTTGCGCTGGGCGCGCAGCTCGGTGGCGGCACCGGGGGCAAAGGCATCCTTATGTTTGCTGATGATATCCGTTAACAATGCGTTGTTCCCTCCTTCATACCGGGCGCGTTCGCTCGGCATTCCACGCGCGGCATCAAAATGCCGCCGCGCCTACAAATTGTAGCAGGAAAGCGGCCTGCGGTCAAAAATGCATGGCAATCAGTACCGCGAAGGATATCGGCTGTTGATGGCTTGACGATGGAGTGACGGCATCCGGGGCATTTGAAAAAATGGAGGAAGGGTATGCGTAAAGCACACCAATCAACGGATTGTGACGCTCCGACTCGCTTGGCATAGCCATGCGGGGGTATATCTACATTAAATGAGGATACCATGTTTCTGAGATTGCACACAACATGCTGTTTACCAAGAAGAGGGTGATTGAATGACGGACAAGGAATTGCGGAACATGGGACTGCATCGAATCGAAAACCCGAGCCACGACAATGCCATGATACCGCTCACGCCGTGGCCCGATTTCCCGTTGCGCTTCACGGTGGAGTACCCGGTGGCGGATTTTCCGCTGGAGGTCGGCTTCTGGGCGGAGAAAATGGGGCTGCAATTTCTCGTGTTGGACGCGGTGTATGCCGTTTGCACGGATAAACAGAACAGCTTTACCTTTTCCTTTCAAGCCTCGCAGGAGGCAAGCGACCTTTCTGCCATCAAAATCCAGTGGTTTACCGACAAGCTTGACGAGGCAATCGCTTATCTGAACGCGAAGCAAGTGCTCTACGAAATGCATCAACACTCCCCGATACAGCGCTTTGCTCGTTTCCGGTCACCCGCGGGCGTCACCGTGGAAATCTGGTCCGGCGACGAGGGGAATAAAGGCGAGTAGCGCCTCGCTCGCATTTCGCATTCAATGGTATATAACACTTGATTGGCGCCACCGTGACTGTTGAGCGGTGGTTGTTCCGCATACAAATACCGTGATTGCGATACCTGTTCTCTCATTGATATATTCATCATTAAAGTTCTTTGAAGGCTTGGAAACTATCTTTCGCTACATTGTCAAGTGAAGTGCAACACCTTATGGAAAGGGAAGCATTCA
>ENA-UOOR01004247-UOOR01004247.1-fermentation-metagenome-genome-assembly--contig:-NODE-4247-length-11588-cov-7.052545_pt1 | contig 11588 bp, 9 predicted proteins | sample MGYA00245780_ERZ724029 | MGnify/ENA primary metagenome ERZ724029 (study PRJEB28704, sample SAMN03018315) | fermentation metagenome | biome: anthropogenic terrestrial biome; feature: soil; material... | reverse complement strand
CCCTACGACGCCGACGAGATCCGGGGCATCCTCCAGGACCGGATCCGGATCGGCCTCTACCCCGGCGTCTTCCCGGCGCCGATGCTGGACCGCATCGTCGAGCAGACGATGGAGTCGGGCGACGTGCGGGTGGGGCTGGACCTGGTGAAGCGGGCGGTGCTGAACGCGGAGTGCGCCGCCCGCACCGAGGTCGTCGAGGAGGATATCACGAAGGCCTACGAGCAGGCGAAGCACATCCACCTCGCCTGCACGATCCGGGCGCTCTCGACGGACGAGCGGCTGCTGCTCCGGAGGATCGCGGAGATGTCGCAGGAACAATCAGGCCCGCTGGTCTCCGGCACGATCTACGGCCGGGTAGAGGAGACGCCGAAGGTCGGCTACACGGTCTTCTCCCGGCAACTGCGAAAGCTTGACTCGCTGCGACTGGTCGACCTGATCCGGGTGCAGGCCGGCGGGAGGACGAGCGAGGTTGCGTTGCGCTATGAGCCGGAGAAGGTGGTGCAGATCTGCGGGAAGCGGGGTATCGGCGGGGAGTGAGGGGCCGGCATCTGTTCACGATGCTAAAGATCCATCTTTTTTGGGATATGGAGACTGCCGGCGGGGACCTCGACCGGCAGACCACACTCCCTCGCGGTCGTGGCGTCTGCCTGATCTCTTCTTCCGGTATGGGCTCTCTGACGGCCGCGACCGGCTCGGAACTCGCCGGCCGCCGCCTGCAGGGGTGCGCGCTCCGCACCGTGCTATCGCACCGTGCTCCGCGCGGGAGGCGGTGGCCCTGCGGGGCCACCCCCTCTATTACGAGTTTTTCAGATGGGTCGATCAGTTGTTTCTCCCCATCCACGGCCTATCGCCCTGCACTGCCCGCCCCTGAGGGGCGGAACGACGTTCCGTAGGAACGGAGTTTGAGCACCGTCAGGTGCGAGTGAGGAGGCGCGGAGCGCCGGGCGGTGGGGGTCGTTTTAGCGTACCTAAATGTGTGGATTAAAACCGTAGGAAAAAGATTCAACGATTCAATAGTTTCAACTTTGAACGGGCTTCGTAGTTCTCTCCAGTCAAGCCTGAAGTTAGGTAATCGTCATCTAATAGGCGTAGTACTATCCACATATTGCTTTGACAGAAAGCGACGCTGCCATCCGCATCCATCTGGAGTTCGACATTGTATCGATGAAGCTGCTCTGATATTCTCTCGCGTGAATATATGCTTGGGTCGAAAGACCGATATGCAAGGATTCTCGCGAGCTTACGAATCATCAGACCGTGCTGCGAACAGTATTCGACCACACCTTGTAAATTGCAGATGAATTCGATGCCATCAAGTTTGGATTGATGCACGGATATCGCATGCATGTAATGCTCTTTGTAGTCGAAGAAAGCCTCAAAGTTCGGTCTGTTGAAAATGAAGACCTGATTCGATGTAGGAGACAATACTTCAGCAGTAACATCGGGTTGTAAGAAAGCTGCATCGTATGAGCCTTCAATAGTCAGGATATTTGCATTAACCTCTGAAAATGATCCGTCCCTCACCATTGCAAGAATTCGTCCTTTATGCAGTAATTTCGTAGGAGTACTCTTTTTGACTAAATATAGCGTGTTCCCCTGATTTTCGATTTTGACAATATAACCCAGCACAGAGCTGTAATTGTCATCCGAAATGGTATCCAGATCACTCTGCGCCAGTTGAAGTAAAAGATCTGTGAGATAGGGAACGTCTGCGGCGCTAATGAAATCAATAGTATATCTATCGGACGCGGAGAGAATGCCGTGCTCAATGAATTCAGGCTCTCGAGAAAGTATTGCATATATCTGGCTCTTCGCAGATTGGAAGAGTTCATCTCCGATTCCGTCCGAAATGGTCGTAGAATATGGGGAATAGCAATATCGTTGAGGGCCATTTGACTTCTCTCGGATAATAAAAAATAAGGTAATATTCGGCTCACGAACATGATTTAGAAAAGAAAAGATGTCGTTAAGCAACCTCATTCCTCCAGATATGTTGCCTTATCAACTTTATGCAACGACAGGGTCATGTTACGAGGTACTTTTTTCCTTCTGGTAATAAGCGTGATCATTTGAGTAGAGGTCTCTTCTCCCATAGAGGGTTTGTAAACCTCCAGCTCATAGATGTTGTAAGAAAAAAACAGAAGAAGCGGGTTAACGTATAACAAGTCCGAGTTTACGTAAACCATGAACACTATAACCAGGAGAACGACTAGTGCGGCCCAATCTTGCCATATGTTGACATTTAATGGGAGAAACCCGATGATGTACGGCAAGAGGTATGTTAATGACTCTTTCATCTTATTTGTCGCGGCAGTTACTCGGTATTCCTCTTTTGTTGTCTGCCTGGCAATGCGAACTATGAGCCACCACCAAATTAAGCTGTAGACAGAAATCACAACAAAAAGTACGAAGGTCGGAAGGTTGAACCAGTTTTTAATGGTCAAAATAAAGAACAGAGGGAGGTAAGCACTTAGAAAAAGACCAACTTTCACCCAGAGTCTCATTGTGGTTCTCTCCATCGCGAACTTATCCTTCCAGTTACGCCTGATCTATCTTCTGCGTTATAATCTGATAGTTCTTGCTTAACTCACCCGCACACCCCCTGCACTTTCTCCAACTCGTATCACAGCACGATCTTGTTCGTCCCGCCGCTGGCCTGCACCCGGATCAGGTCGACCAGCCGCAGGACGTCGAGTTTTTGCAATCACTTGAAGAACACCGTGTAACCGATTCTCAGGCCCTCCCTCACCGTCGCGTAGACCGCACCGAAGGTCAACGGCTCAATCTGCTCCCGTGACAACTCTGCGATCCGCCGGAGCAACTGCCACCCCTGTTGAGAGCGCCCGGACATGCTCGCGGCTGTTGGTCGGGTTTGCGGACCCCCGTCCTGTTCTATCGGCAAGAGGGTCCCCAACTACGGGCTATCGCCACGGACTGCCCCCCCTCTTGGGAGGGGAGCGGAGCGACCGAAGGGAGCAAGCGGAGGTGGGATGCGCTGGAGTAAGGTACTTCTAAACGTTGCTCTAGAAACGATCATTTTTCTTGAAAGTGGTGATTATGAGTATCTCCACTCCGCCTTAAATATTAGAGTGAACTCTTGATTATTCTGCATCGGCAGAAGATATTATACCACGATCTGAGGTTTTCGACCACTCATTCCAATAAGGAAGTCGACTCTTTAAGAAGGTTTTTCGAGTTTGTGATATATGTTTATTTGAGTCAATCGCAAATTCGAGTCCAGTTAACTGTGAACGCTCTTTGGCTAAACTGGGAGACCATTTAACCGTAGCGGGAACCGATATAGTCTCGAATATCACTTTACCATCCGATTTCCTAACATTCATACAAACTAATTGATCTGCATTACGATCTGGAGCCAACCGATCATAGGTCATAATTTTCACATCGGGTGGTAGCAGAAGATGACTTCGCAGTTTAGTGAAGTAGGGAGATCTATTTGCCTCCTCTCGGCGCCCATATACTAGGAGGTAGGACGGCTTGAAATCTCTACCATCTAACATTGCATAATTTAATCCATAGAAGGCCTTGAATGCCTCTACATTATGAGGCTCATTAAACCACACTTTCCACTGACTAATCTGGTTTAGTGCCTGTGTTAGTGTTGCTGTTGGCTGGCCGGATTTAGTAAACCACGATTTACCCGGTTCTTCAATTTCGATAAGTACCGGTTCCACCACTTCGCTGTTGAGTGCCAACCACATAAAATCCGGTACGTGATAATTGTATGACGGGAGTATGGGTTGAGAAATAAGCCCACAAAGCCATGGATAATGTCCACTCCGATTTCCCATTAGGTTGAAGGCACCAGGCACCATTGCGGGATACTCTTCAAGAAACCGTTGAACTTCTTTCTCGGTAGGTCCGGGGTTGCGATTCAACAACTCATCCCACCCAGATACCATCATTTGCTGGTATATCTCCCAATCCATTGCTGGCTCCGGTGGTGTTTCGATTTGATAAGTACGTTTCAAACACATCATCTCTCTTGCCGCGTATTGATCGAAATTGTGTAACTTTAGCAATGAAACTCGAGGCTGTTCCACTGTATCACGTAATTCGTGAAAGGTGTATGTATTCCTCAAAAAGATCATCGATCGTCCCCTCAAGGCCGTCTGCCCAGATCCCGATACGACGAAGTTCATCAGCAACCTCATCCAATTCTGCATACACTGATTCGGGAATGTCGTCCTCCACTTGGGTTGATTGCCATTTATCGGCATTATTCTTCCCAGAGGCAATTAACTGCTCATATTTACCACAGGCATCTTCAACGCGCCCGGGTATCAAACCAGGATCATACGTGAATAACTGGAGCCAGTTTGACCTGATTTTAGTATTTTCATACGCAGAGCCAAGTAACTCTTTCAGCTCCCGCGGTAAACTGGTGAATGCGGACAGTAGCGAGTTTAACCCGTACGTATAGATGAAGTCAAGGCACCAGACCATTAAATTCTGTGCTTTAATATCGCTAAGATCTCCAAACCTGCTCGAATCTTCGAACATGAGTTGAGACATGCTGAGGCATCTGTTGACGGTAACGGCTCTATCTTTCATATCCCAGAGCGTCCTCATAAGTTCTTGTGATGGTGGTCGGCTCGGGGTACTGGGAGGTGGATTATCGATTACCTCAACTATACTTTTCATAATCTGGAATATTGCCAGTTTAGTAGGTGAATTGTCTGCCTTGAGTTTAAGGGTGAGGTCAGATTCATTCAGTCTTTCTTCAAGAATCTTCTCATCCCAAAATTCCACTTTTGAAGCGAATGTTTCTCGTTGGTCCCTGAAACTCTGAGCTGCCCCATTAACGTATATATACATGCGCTCGTGTGCATCTCCTTGAGATAACTCTAAGACCTGTCCTAAATCGCCCTTCTTCGGTTTCTTTTTTACAGCGACGATGATTTGTTTGCCGTCTGAATCTCGCCTGCATTCGAGATCTATGCCTTTTTCGTTAGCAGGATCCTCTCTGTGACGCCAGATAACGCTAAAGCCAAGGATCTCAAAATGCAGTTTGAGGATCGCTTGGATTTCTACTTCGGAGAATGATGGCCACGGTATTCCCTTTGAAATTGGTTTGCCGAGGGCCATGCTCAATTTATCAAATTGTTCATCCCGTTCTTGAATGTCCCTCTTGGCACCCCTGAAAATGTTGTTCGTTATATCAAAGAGTGACGTATCGGAAGATTCCCTTGGCTTTGTTCTTTTGCCCTTTTCCATGATGAGAAGGATGTTTCTTAGATTTAAATGGATTTTGATAAAACAATTGCTTGTTATTCTCCTACCGCATGTACTTCCTTGCAAAGATCGTGATGAAGGCAGCCCACATAAATGTTCCAAAGAAAGCTTCGATCAGTGCTAACCATTGCCATCCGGGAAGAATTTTGTAGCCGCCGAATCCTGGAGTCATTGCGGTAGTCGTGCTGAAGTATACGTACTCAATAAATGTTGATCCAGGATCAAGTGTTTGAAAGTTGTGGTATATCAGCGCAAATGTGAGAATGACTGCAAACCAAATACAAAAGGTTCGAAGAGGCTTTATACCATATCCAAATATCAGTTGAACAAGGATATACTCTGGCCACCTAAAAACTTCCAGTTTTTGCCGTCGTTTCGCCTCCATCTCGCGGTAGAAATAGTTGTCAGCTTCAATAGTATCTCCTAAGTTCTCGTAAACTTTTTTTGCATATCTACAGGCTTCTTCTTGTGCTTTTGGATGTTTAAACGTTGTATTTTTAAACGAAACACAATTGCAATCTCGTAAGGAATCAATGAGTTCTTGATTATTAATTGTCGCTTCATCAAAATTCCAATGACTCTTGATACTGCGATTATTCCGAATCCATATATGATTGATTACAGATTTTTTGAAATTTAAAGGACCAGATACCGAAGAATTTGTGATATTAACAGAACCTGAAAAACTCTTAAAAGAACAATTTCCATCAACTTTAGAGTTGTTAATCTTGAGGTGTTCAATTACCGCATTATCAAAGTTCAAACCCCACATATTTGCGATGTTTAAAAACTGTACATTTTGAGTGACCCTTACTGTATCAAAATGAACTTGACCGCGAAAATTAGAATTAGTAATCTTTACTTCTTTATAGTGGGCATTTCGACAATCAAACATTGCTCCTACCAACATTTTGTCTACAACAAACTTTTCAGCACTCAATGATCCGAAATCAATAATTCCAGCGACTTTCGTGTTCCAAACTATAATATCGCCGCTAATATTAGCATTACTAAATAGAACAGATCCGCCAATATTATCCTGGCATTGGCTATCCCGATCGTTGTTTACAGGATCGAATTCGCCACCAAAAAAGATGGTTCCCGCGATTTCTGCATCCCTGAAACAGATATCTTTGCCAATTTCTATGCCCCCAAAAAAAACATCGCCGCCAATTTCCGCCCCATCAAAAATGAGTTCTTTCCCAATTTTTGCGCCGTGAAATATTGCATCCCTACTGATTTTCACGCCTCGAGAAATGATGTTCTCTTTAATTTCTGCTTTACTGAAATCGAGTTTTCCACTGAGTTGAGCATTAGTGAAATTAACGTGTCCAACTGCGTGAATTGGTATCTCAAAGGAGTCTAATATCGCACCCTCGAAATTTAAATTACCTTTGTCCACTTTTTCCCGTGCTTTGTCCTCCTTCTGTTTCAGCAATTGCTGGTAACGCTCGATTTCAGTATTCTCGGGAAATGGGGTGTGTAGCACACAAAATGGGGATCCTAATATCGCAGGTTCTTGGCATTTCTCACCGTTTTGAAAAGTATATTCACACAAAAAGCGTCACTTCCTGCTCCCACCTATTTTGACAACTGTAAGTTCCGCGATCAGACACTTGTCGCCGGTATGAATCTCTCAATGATTACCAATAAGAAGTATAACCTGAATAAACGTTTTGTATTTTATTTAGCAACGAATCTCCAGCGCTCCGGATTATTAGTCATTATGGCTGAAATAGGGGGTTTTGGTGCTTTTGTCTCAGGGAGGGGACGCCCGTGTGTCCTAAAGGCTAAACTGTGCGGTGTTCCCGTACATGCTTATTCAGCATAAATGGCTCTCCGCTCCTCGCCTCTGATTCCACCGTTGTTGCTGCTGGAGGCACAGATATTCTCAAACTTCCGTTCAACCACCCCACCTCAAGGTTTTAGATTCGCGAATGTGCGTTATATGCATGATTGTAGATTAGAATATGCTGACACGTCGGTAACGAGCAGAGCATTGGGTAAATACCGGTGACGGAATAGAGTAAATCCTAGTTCATAGCTATGAACTATTCATCATGCAATTCACGTATCATTTTAGGAATCCGAGGTTTGTCTAGGTAGTATTGGCACCATTCAGCCACGTTAGGTCGCGATTGTAAGAAAGTTCTCACCTTAATGATCAAGTATTCATCGTCTAGACCACTCACGATATCAGCGAATACATCGCCGACATACCAGCGACTATGATTGGCTCCTAATATTGGGAGCCGCTCAAGGATTATCTCTTTGATATAGAGAGATACATCCATATAGAAGACTTTGTGGTAAAATGACGCGACAACGTCACAATAACTATACTCAAGTGAACAATCGATTGAGTCATCATACGCCTTAAAAAGAGTCGCAAACATTTCCGGATAGTTTTGAATAAATTCTTTCAATATTGGATCAGGTAACTTCGGAAATATTCTCACCAACAATTCATCATCTTTGATGTTTTCCAGTAGTGCATATATGATCGACTTCACGGATTCCTTGCTGTAATCCCCAGAGTCCGACAACTGACGGAGCAAAGACTCAATTTCATCGATAGTTTTTGGAGATAGTGCTCCCTCTTGAAAAATCTTGAGATCCCGAACAAAGTCCTCAACACTCTGATATCGATCCTCTATTTTAGTCTTGCATGCTTTCTGAACTATAAACCTATATTTCGGAGGTAATTTTGCTACATCTTTATCGATAAAGTAAGGCTCTCCAGCCAATACCTCATACAAGAGAGCGCCCAGAGAGTATATATCTGATAAATGATTGACATTTTTGGCATCCTTATACTGCTCGGGGGACATATAGCCTGAGGTCCCCATTCCCATATTTGTAAGTGTAATCGATGAAGTGTCACGCTGCAAAAATCTCCCCAATCCAAAATCTCCTACAGCTGCGAAAACTCCATCACTTTCGCTATCAAAGATTAGTACGTTTTCAGGCTTAAGATCGCGATGAATGACACCTTGACTATGTGCATGTCTCAGCGCATCTGCAATCTGGCTTATTACCCAGAGACAGCTCTCCCCATGATGGTGGTGGAGATATTCTCGTAGGCTGCACTTTGCCAAAGGCATGGTAAAATAATAGGGCTCATAAACAATATTGGAATCCAAAATAGAGACAATGTTTTTGTGACTCAATGTGGACTGCAGACGAACTTCACGCTGGAATCTTGCTATCTCCTCTGATTCCGAGCCCGGTTTTAGGAATTTAATGGCACAGATGTTCCCGGAGTCATCACTTGCCTCAAAAACTTCCCCAAAGCCTCCGCCTCCAATCCGCCTCAATTTTTTGTAGACCTTCATTCAGCACCACATTGTCTGCTACAGCCTGCAGTAAAAAAAGTAATTTTAAGAGATTCAATCATTACTGTAAAATTCTTTGATTTCTAGAGCCGATATTACTATCCCCATCTCTGGTTAGCGTTTTGCCAAGATATAAACCTTGATATTTGCCATCCACTTTAGTGTGCCTGACTTCCTAGATCTCCCTTGTGCTGAAATCTCTCAGCCATCACGGTGCTAAAATTAACGATCACATTTACCCTCTAACTCTTGCCCTGTTCCCATACGATTAATAGACCACAACTTCTTCTGAAGCCAGCATCTTGTTGACGTACTCATTCTCCAATGAATGCGTGATGATCAAGACATCCTCGGCCCGCGTAAGTGCAACATAGAACCGGCTGTTCTCAAGCGGCAGGTCACCCGGCCTGACCGGCACGAACGCATCCGGCCAGAGCAGGATCACCACCCGGTACTGCAGCCCCTTTGCAGAGTCAACCGTCTGGATCTTGACACCCTCGTCCATCACCTTCGCCCGCGACGAAGAATCCTCGTTGATCCAGACGATGGGGGCATACGGGCGGATGCCTTCGATGAGATCGCCGAGCAGCTCTTTGTCCTCTGCCGACGCCTTCCGGTAGAGAATCCCGATCTCTTCGGGGTGCACGTCTTCAAGAGCGCTGCCGTCCGGCAGCCTGCCGGCAAGAAGGCCTTTCACGATCTCAAGTGCCTTCCGGCACTCATCGCCATGATCCGTGCACTGCACAAGGAACGGCTTCGGACCGCTCCGCTGCGCCTGATAGGGATCGACCGGGATGATCCCGAACGAGTCCTCGTTAAATTGTGTATCCTGCGAGGCGAAGTGTGATGCGAGCTTCAGGATCTCGCGGGTGTTCCGGTAGTTCCGATCCAGGTCCAGGGCGCGATGAATGGTTCTGCCCTGCGCTTTGATCCCTACGGACTTCCAGCTGACCGTCCCGACCGGCCGGATCCCCTGGTTGCCGTCGCATACGATCAGCAGGTCGCCGTCATAGGGGTCCTTCATCGCGAGAAGGATGCACGAGAACCAGGTCGGATGGAAGTCCTGAGCTTCATCGACCAGGACCGCATCATATGCCCGAAAGTCGCCGACGCGGCTCGAGAGTTGCGCGTGCAGGCGGTTGCCAAGGTGCTCGTCTTCCTCGACATGGCCGGTGATCGGGTCGCACCTGTACCGGATAACATCGTTCTGCTTTGCCCATCCGTCGAAGTGAGTGACGGTTATCCGTGGGTAATCGGCGAGGATATGTTTCAGATAAGCTCCAAGGGAGACGTTGTAGCAGAGCAACAGGATCTTTGCCTCGGGGTCGCGGTCGTGAAGCCAGCGTGCCCGTGCGACCAGGACGACCGTCTTGCCAGACCCGGCTACGCCACAGGCGATCCGGTGCCCGTCGCCGATCTTCCTGGCGGTGTTCTCCTGCCGCCTGTCCAGCACCTTCAGCGATGTTACCTTCGGTTCGTGGACTCCCCGGGCATAGGAGAAGACATACTCCTTCGCTGGCTCCTGGACTATGTCACTCTTTGCGGGGGCTGACTGCACCGGGTCCTGCGCCGGCGGCGTGTCGGAGGAGATGTAACTCAGGATGATCTCCGGATGGATGATAGCGCGGAGCACGTCGATCTGCTTCCGGGAGAGGGGTTCGATCCGCCAGAATGGGTCGAAGTACGATCTCAGTTTGTCGGCAATCTCCTGCGGCGACGCACTCTCAAGGCTCATGAGCACATCCCGCGTCAGGGTGTTTTCAGGCCGAAATACACCCGATAGGTCGTGCCCTTTATAATTCCGGAGTTGGTCCTGGGAGATATTCGAGAGCACGACGAAATGGCCGAACGGGAAGACAAATCGGTTCTTGTGCGGTCCGTCCTTGTGCAGGAGGTGTGAGAAGCTCGGGTTCTTCTCGCACGCTTTCACGAGCCGCCACTGGTAATTCCGTGCCTGCGTGAGCGGGTGTATCTCGGCCTTTGGGCGTCCGTCGTAGAGCGTAACGACTTCGCTGTCGCTTACCTTCTGGATGTCGTCGAGGTACCATCCTTTCACTTCGATGACGATGACACCCTGGTCCGGCGCGATCACGATGAAGTCTGGCCGCCGGTTGTCGATATTGGGTTCGTAGTAAACGAGGTAATCGTCAGGCAATTTCTTTAGAATACTGAATGTACGCTCCTCCCCTTTACTCGCCCTCGCTGGAAGGCGATCGGGGATAAATTCGGCCATGTTTTGAAGTTTTGCGTGGCGTGAGGAAAGTCTTTTGATTTTAAGGCGATAAAATGCGTTTTTTACAAAAAATCAGGTAAAGTACTCCTCCTCATTTTAATGTATGCGAGTGCTCATGACGGACTATGACTCAGGTCTGCCCGGACTGCAAAGAGAAATGGCCTGACACTTCGAACTACTGCGGGATGTGTCGGGCGAAGCTTCCGAATGCTGCCCCTTGGCTCACCGATTACAAAAAAGCCCGGAGATTTTTCAAGCATCTCACAGAGGAGGAGTTTTCAGAGTTCTTTCGAGCATGTTTTGCCAATCCAAAATTTAAAGACCGGCTGCTCGCACGGATTATCGAGCGCGCGGTCAATGAGAATGCACCGGGTGCCCCCGATAAGGCGTACTTCAGGGATGAGATCTTCCGCATCCTGGCAGAAGAGCTGCTAAAGGAGTACGAGAAAGGCACCGGCTACCCAGGAAGATAGATGAATAGTATGCGAGGGAAGGGATTCGAACCCTTGAACTCCTTCGAGAACGGACCCTAAATCCGTCGCCTTTGACCTGGCTCGGCAACCCTCGCGCGTGGGTGGGATGTAAGTCAGATATAGGAACCTTTTTTAGTATAAGACCCTAAATCCAGCGCCTTTGACCTGGCTCGGCAACCCCCGCGTGCCATATATGTCGGCGCCGTGAGCATTATACTTGTTCCCGGTGTTCGACAGGTCGCCGTAGGCGGCGGCTCCCCCGGAGGGGAGCAACCCGATGCCGTTTGCATC
>ENA-UOOR01004237-UOOR01004237.1-fermentation-metagenome-genome-assembly--contig:-NODE-4237-length-11606-cov-5.426630_pt1 | contig 11606 bp, 9 predicted proteins | sample MGYA00245780_ERZ724029 | MGnify/ENA primary metagenome ERZ724029 (study PRJEB28704, sample SAMN03018315) | fermentation metagenome | biome: anthropogenic terrestrial biome; feature: soil; material... | reverse complement strand
CGTTTCCTTTTGACTTAAACTTCCTGTTGTTCTCAAAAGCGGGTGCAAAGATAAGCACTTTATTATTATCAGCAAAATTATTTGAACTTTTTTTTTAAAAAAAATATTTGAATAATCTTTTCAGCAGATAAAAAGCTTCGATTACAACAACAATAAGAAATTATTTTCTCATTAACTCTCCAGTCAAAAGCCCCTTTTATCTGAAAGGGTTTGCAAAGGTAGCAGATTAGAACATATGATGCAACTTTTTCAGCGGTTATTTTTCAAAAAAATCGGCACAAATCTATAAAACACTATCAATAAAGATTATATCGAAACGAAAAATACGCGAATCAATTCAGCCCTCAATCTATAAAGGTAATATATGAGAACTCCTCTCTATTTGAGGAATGATATCGAACAGAATTTTTTCTCCCGACCGATTCACCTCCACTTGCAAAGTCGAAGGCGTATTCCAATCTATATATTGATTAAAATTGAATAGATAAGAGAATGCCGCGCGATACCTTTTATTATGGATCGCTTCAGCAATGCTATTATAATGGGTAATATTCCAAAACATACACTCTTTAAAGCCATTCGAATCGGTATACCGGGTATTCTTATCTCGAAAATTCATCGTTTCTGCAATAAAACGACGATACCCTTCCGTTAATGCTTGAGGATCGTAATTAAATTTTTGTCCTTGTATGCGTAAAACAACATCTCCGGGGCGAATCCCCGCTCTTTCCGCAGGCGAACCGGGATCGACCGAAGCCACTGTTTTTAAATCATCGATATTATAACCGATTCCCGTATAATTATATTTCAAATGCTTTACCTCGAACGATCCGGAAGCTGTATTCCGAGGATAAGGGAATTTCAACAACATCAGAGGCAAGTTTAACTCCAGATAATCGATGAGTCCATAATTTGCACTGAGGCGTTCTTTCACCTCGCTTTCCCAAATCAAGACAACTTCGCCCGGTTGTATGTACTTCCGATCGTAAAAGCGAAATCCGAATTCCAAATTATAAGCGACGTCATCTATCCGAACAGGCTCCGTAGGATCATAAACAGGAATTTTCAGCATCCGTTTATTACGCATATCAAATCGCCAAGCCGCTTTATAGCTTTCAGCGGTTGCCGAATTCGCTTTAAACAGAGGGTTACTTTGATAGCTATAAAAAGTTTGAATAATAAAATCGGGATCTTCGGTGTTTCGCACCAGCCCTTTTTCAGCTAACGCCCGGACAAAAATGGCATTGATGCGCTCGTCCATTTGAAGAGTACTCTCGTCGGGAGTCGCAAAATCGAATGTCCGGTAATTGGAAAAGCTCGCTTCGGAATGAAAAGATACCTCTATAGGAATAACAAAACGACGGTCCTGCACATCTTCGAGACTATAAAAGGCAAAGACCGGCGCGAGTTGGGCTTCGCTAATCGCATTTTGATTCCGGCAATGCTTCGAAACAGTAAGGGTTTTAAAAGTAGTGGTAAGATTACGGATAGAAATGGTCATCGATTGATCATCCATCCCAAACCAAGACATAATTGTTTGACGAGGTTTCAAATACGTTCCATTTCCATTCACTTCCAAAATAATATCATTAATCGAAAGGCCTGCCCTTTCAGCAGGCGAACCGGGTGTAACACCGATAATTACAGGCTCATTTTGCCCCCAATTGGGATTATTACTGATTTCGAATGTGAAACCTAAATCACATGACTGTGAAACCGATTGAGCGACGGAGGTAATTGCCAAAGCGAATAATAAAAAGGTATATTTGATTCGTTTCATTCTTCCAATATTTACATCTATAACGTATAAGTTCTTACCAAAAGGCAAAGATAAATGTTTTTTTTCTTTTATCTTTGTAGCACCAGATTTATTATAAAGAAACAGGATTATGATCATAGACAGCCTAATCAACGCCACACGTTATTTCCACTTACATCCGCTTTTCGAACAAGTGTTTTCACACGTTAAGGCAACGGAGGAAGTTGAAATCCATACCGGTACCATTTTATTGAACGAAACAGGACTAAAAGCTTCGACAGTGGAAACAACCCTGCGTGAAAAAAAAGATGCCAAATTGGAAACACACCGCAAATTCATTGACATACAAATTCCTCTTACTCATGCCGAAACTTTCGGATGGAAGACTGCCGGAAAATTATATCCGGCAGATAATGCTTATGACGAGAGCAATGATATCGAATTCTATACTGATGCTCCCTCGACGTATGTGACCGTGTCCCCAGAAGAATTTGTCATTTTCTTTCCTGAGGATGCCCATGCACCACTTATCGGAGAAGGACAGATAAAAAAAATTATTGTGAAAGTCCCCGTCGTTTAATACATTAATTCGTGTATGGATATGTTAGACATGATAAAAAACGATCCTTGGCTGGAACCGTATTCGGAGATAATCGAAGCACAACACCGCCATAATATCGATAAAGAAAAAGAACTCACCCAAAACGGGCGCGATTCGTTATCGGATTTTGCTACCGGCTATTTATATTTCGGTTTACAAAAGACCGATAAAGAATGGGTGCTCCGCGAATGGGCTCCGGGAGCAACGGAAATCTTTCTGGCCGGAACATTTAATCGTTGGCAGCGTTTGGAGTCATACCGACTGAAAAATAAAGGCAACGGCGTATGGGAAGTAAAAATTCCGCTCGAACGGATCCATCATCTCGACCTTTATAAACTCTTTGTCCGTTGGGACGGAGGCAATGGCGAGCGCATTCCGGCATGGTGCAAGAGAGTCGTTCAAGATCCGGATACATTGATTTTCAGCGCCCAGGTTTGGGATCCGGAACATTATTACACTTTCAGGAATACCGGTTTTAAGCCGGATACCTCTCCGCTGCTGATTTACGAATGCCACGTGGGCATGGCTACCGAAGAGGAACGTATCGGCACATACAACGAATTTCGGCAACAAGTGCTGCCGCGTGTCAAAGAAAACGGCTATAATGCCATACAGGTTATGGCTATTCAAGAGCATCCTTATTACGGATCGTTCGGATATCACGTGTCGAGCTTTTTCGCTCCTTCTTCACGAAACGGCACGCCCGACGAACTCAAAGCGCTGATAGACGAAGCCCACGAAATGGGCATTGCGGTGATTATGGATATCGTACATTCGCATGCGGTTAAAAACGAAGCGGAAGGGATCGCCCGTATAGACGGATCATACGATCTGTACTTCCCGAGTGACCCGCAACGGCGCTATCATCAGGCATGGGACTCGCTTTGCTTTGATTACGGAAAAAACGAAGTGCTGCACTTTCTTCTTTCGAACTGCAAATATTGGCTGGAAGAATTCCATTTCGACGGATTCCGCTTCGACGGAGTCACGTCCATGTTATATTACAGCCACGGACTCGGCGAAAACTTCTCGACATATGCCGATTACTACAACGGCAGGCAGGATCCGGACGCTATCTGTTATCTTACCCTCGCCAACAAACTTATCCATGAGGTAAATCCGAACGCCGTGACTATCGCCGAAGAGGTCAGCGGAATGCCCGGGCTGGCCCTCAAAATTGAGAAAGGCGGCTATGGCTTCGACTATCGTATGGCCATGAATATCCCCGATTTCTGGATTAAAACGATCAAAGAAAAGCAAGACGAAGATTGGCATCCAACGGCTATCTGGTGGGAAACGACCAACCGTCGGGCGGACGAAAAGACTATTTCGTATGTGGAAAGCCACGACCAAGCGCTGGTAGGCGACAAGACAATCATTTTCAGGCTTATCGACTCGGACATGTATTGGTTTATGTCGAAGTTGATGCAGAGTTCTTATCGCGTGGACCGGGGTATCGCTCTCCATAAGATGATCCGGCTGGTGACGGCGACAACGATAAACGGCGGTTATCTGACATTTATGGGCAACGAATTCGGGCACCCGGAATGGATCGATTTTCCCCGCGAAGGCAACGGATGGTCGCACAAATACGCTCGGCGACAATGGCACTTGGCGGACGATACGAACCTGAAGTATCATTATCTGGGCGATTTCGATAAGGCGATGATCCGATTAATACGGTCGGTTCCCGACTTTCAGACAACTCCCATTAACAAGATATGGGATAAAGACGAAGACAATATCCTGGCCTATATGCGCGACAAATTGCTATTCATCTACAATTTTCATCCGCAGAAGTCTTACAGCGATTACGGCATACTGGCTCCGGAAGGCGAATATGAAATCGTGTTGAATACGGATGCTCTTCCGTTCGGCGGTTTCGGCCTGAATGACGACCGTATCCATCATTTCACCCAACATGATCCGCTCTACGCACCGCACGGCAAGGGTTGGCTCAAGGCGTACCTTCCGGCACGCACAGGCCTGGTTTTAAAATTACTTAATCAACAAAAATAAAATGAACTTATATCCATTCAAATTCAAACCGATCCTCAAACCCGTTATCTGGGGAGGATCCGATATTTGTAAATTCAAACATCTCGAACCGCAAGACGGCATCGGCGAAAGCTGGGAGGTATCGGGCGTAAAGAATAATGTGTCGGTGGTGGCCGACGGCCCTCTGGAGGGGCAATCGCTCGACGAACTGTTAGCCGGCAACACGACCCGACTTGTAGGAAAAAAAGTATACGACAAATTCGGCAAAACCTTTCCGCTGCTGATCAAGTTTATCGATGCACGCGACGACCTGTCTATCCAAGTGCATCCGAATGACGAACTAAGCGCCAAACGACACGGCTCGTTCGGTAAAACCGAGATGTGGTATGTAGTAAATGCCACTCCCGACGCGTTCCTATATACCGGTTTTGCCAAACCGATGAATCCGGAATTATATGTAGAGAAAGTCAAAGACAACACGTTTACCGACTCCCTTAAAAAATACAGCGTACAACCCGGCGACGTGTTCTTCCTGCCGGCTGGCCGCGTACATGCTATCGGCGCCGGTTGCTTCGTTGCCGAAATACAGCAAACATCGGATATTACTTACCGCATATACGATTACAATCGCAAGGACGCACAAGGCAATACTCGCGAACTGCATATCGATCTGGCGAAGGATGCCATCGACTATCGTATGCACGACTCGTACAAAACCGATTATACGCCGGAACAAAATCGTCCTGTGGAACTCGTATCGTGTCCGTATTTTACGACCTCGCTATTGGAACTGAACGCTCCTTTATCACAAGATTACTCCGACCTCGATTCGTTCATTATATATATAGGTATAGAAGGGAGTGGGCACATAACCGACCATAAAGGGAACAAAGTGTCCATCCGTCAAGGAGAATCGGTGCTTATTCCGGCCGACACACAAAACATCGATATCCACCCACAAGGCGCCTTGAAGCTTCTTGAAACATTTATTAAATAAGAGACTAGAAGTCGGAGGTTGGAGATTAGAAGTTGGAAACGGAAAAACGAGGACTTAAAAAATTGAATATATAATCATAGACGGGTACGCCGACATAGGGTGTACCCGTCATAAACAAAACGACAATCGGATATGCAAGGGCTTTTATTAGTAAATGTAGGTACGCCTGCAACCACTCACAAAGCGGATGTGCAACAATTCATCGGCGACATGTTGTCGGATCCTTTATTATTAGGGTATAGCGAATGGTTATCCGCGTTTTTGGCACATAACCTCATAGCGCCTCTATCCGCTTCCCAATCGAAAGAAAAATACAAATTGATATGGAGAAAAGAGACTCCTGAAATTTCACCTATCCTTTACCATATGCGCAATCTGGCAAATCAATTGGAAAAAACGAAAAATATCCCCACGGAGATAGCCATGCGTTATGGAGAACCATCTATAGAAAATGCTTTTAAACGATTAGAAGAAAAATGTCCGCTGATGCATGAACTGATTGTTTTCCCGATGTTTCCCCATTATGCCCAATCGACCACGCAGACAGTCGTCAACGAAGTAGGCCGCATATTTTACCGACGTGCGCATTCTTTCCGGTTGAAGTTTGTAGAACCATTCTACAATCATCCCGCATATATTCAGGCATTGGCAATGAATGCCCGTCCCTACTTGGATGATGTCGACCGGCTCGTGTTCAGCTATCACAGCCTTCCGGTAAAACAAGTCAAAGTCGGTTGGGAAAAAGGGAAAGATTTCGATTATGTGTATCAATTGAAAGAAACCAACCGCTTGTTTTGCGAGAACGTGGGTATATCGCTTCACGACACTTTTTTATTCTACTCCTCTCAACGCGGTAAAAATTGGCTCAGACCCTTTTTAGATAAAGATATAACCGACCTTCCACGGCAGGGATGGAAAAAAGTAGCCGCAATAACGCCTGGATTCCTTTCCGATAACATGGAAACCCTCTACGATGTGGACTGGGAGGCCCGCCAATTGTTTATGGAAGCAGGCGGGGAGAAGTTCGTATTCATCCCGTCTCTTAACGACACCCCCGTTTGGGTGGAAGCGGTTTGGAAAATCATATCCGATGGGATAAGACGGTAATTTCTTTTTTTACGTCCTAAAATGTTCACAAAAACTTAACCAAAAAGGTTTTTGAATTCAATAGTTATGATTTACTTTTGCATTTAGATTAAGAAGTTGTTTTTATATTCGATGGAAAATTTCAGCCGCTCATTATTATTTATGCCGACCGATAAAATGAAAGTCATTTCCATTCGGCACAAACCCCGGATAAAGAGGTCGTCGGCAATTACGATAATCGTCTTCCTGCAATTTATCGGATGGATGATTTTTTTAGGGATCAAGATCGGTTCTCATTTGCAGGGTGAAACATCAGAATCTCCCCGTATCTATTCGATATTATCCCAAATTTTTCTTGCAGCCGGTAAAGAAATGAGTCAGATCAGTTTCATCTGGCTTTCCGCCGCTTCGGCGCTCAGCATTATCGGTTTGCTCCATATGAAATCGTGGGGATGGGTGTTCGCTATCGTGTCTAATGCCTTGTGGATATTTTCGATGGCTGAGTCTTTCGAAAAAAGTATCTATCTGAATAATCTTTTTCAGAAACTATTTTTCATCTCATTTTTAGTCTACATTTTCTGCTCGTCTATTTATCTATGGACACAAAGAATACGATTTTGGAAATGAAATAACCGACTATTCGCGAGAATATTCTTATTTTTGTCGTTGTTGACATGCCGCCGTGTAGAGATCCTTTTGACTATGCGCGACAGCATTTAGATTAGAAAACAACATTCGAATGAAAAAAACCGCTTTCTTTTTCCTTTTCCTTTGCATATCGGTCGCTCTATCACATGCGCAAAACCGACATCCTTACGCCAACATAACCGGAACGGTTATCGACGCGCAAAACCGCGAAGCATTACCCGGAGTCACCATTCGGCTTCTACAAAAAAGCGACAGCACTCTCATAACCGGAACCTTATCGCAGGAAAACGGTTCTTTTTCGATGTATGCCCCCAAAGGCGCTTATTTCACCCGTATTTCATACATCGGATATGCCGACGTCATACAACAGGTGAACATTTCTTCCGAAAGCCCTTTTGCTGAACTGGATACCATCGCGTTACATGAACAGGATATTCTTCTTAATGAAATGGTCTTCACGGCCGTTGCACCGGAAATAATCCTGAAAGGAGACACGCTGGAATACGATGCGGGACGCCATAAACTGAGCGAATCGGCGATGGTAGAAGATCTGCTCAAAAAGTTATCGGGAGTGGAAGTAGGAGCAGACGGGAAAATAAAAGTCAACGGAAAGGAAATCAAAGAAATATTATTGGAAGGAAAGGAGTTTTTCAGTTCCGATCCGAAGGTTGCCTCCAAAAATTTGCCCGCTAAAATGATCGATAAGGTGCAAGTGGTAGATAAAAAATCGGAAAGCGAAAAGACTACCGGCTTCGATGACGGCGAAGAACAAATGGTCATCAACCTCACCGTAAAGCCATCGATGAAACGGGGAGCCTTCGGAAATCTCAATGCCGGATACGGCAGTAAAAACCGTTACGAAACCAGTGCAATGGTGAATTCGATGATCGGTGAAGACCAAATGACATTTATCGGCGGATTGAATAACACCAACAATGGCGGACTCATGGGCGGTTATGGCAATACTATGAGTATGGGATTTATAGGCGGAGGAGGCGGTATGTATTCCGGAGCAAGCGGCGGTGTGGGCAGGTCCGGCAACGCAGGATCCAATTTCAATAAAACCTTTTCCGATAAATTCGATTTGGGAGGAAGCGTCAACTATGATGCTTCGAATAGTGAGGAACTTTCGAAAATGCATACCCAAAACCTCTTAAGTTCGGGTAATACCAACGAAGACAAAAACGACCGTTCTTTTGAGCAAAGCCACCATATAAACTTCGACCTGCAACTGGAATGGCGCCCCGACACTTTGACGTCCATCAACTTCCGCCCCAATCTTTCCTTATCTCAAAATCGAGGAACGCGGAGCGGCACCTTTGTTACAGCCTCAGCCGAAAGGAACGATACCATTAATCAGGGCAATTCCGATTACTCTTCCGAAGGCAATAATAACAACTTCGGAGCCAATCTCAATATAAGCCGTCGTTTCCGTAAGCCGGGCAGAAATATCCATTTCAGTGTGAACATCTCGGAAAATGAAACACGCAACAAAGCCGAAAACCGTTCCGATACGCATTACAACGGCACAAAACCCAGTGACCGCATCGATCAGCGCATTACCAATAACAACAACAGTTCCTCTTTCGGCACCTTCTTATCGTACATGGAACCGTTAGGCAAAGCGTATTTTCTGCAACTAACCTATCAATATCGTCAAAACGGCTCCGAATCGGACAGGGATACCCGCACCGCCGACTCATTGGGACAATATACCGTCTTTGACAAACAATACAGTAAACGATATGTAAACAACAATAACAATCAGGATCTGTCTCTCACTTTCCGCGCGCGCAAAGAGAAATATACCTACTCGGCCGGACTAAGCCTATACCCTTCCACCTCCAAAAGAAAAACATTTATCGGAGATTCGCTGGCAAACGACATTGAGCAACCAGCAACCAACTTCTCCCCGAATGCCCAGTTCTTCTACAACTGGTCACGACAAAAAAGCATCCGCTTCAACTATCGCGGCAATACACAACAGCCCTCCGTGGATCAATTGTCATCGGTCGTCGACATTTCCGACCCTTTAAACATAACGTATGGCAACCCTCACCTGAGACCCTCGTTCCGTCATCGCATGGACGTACAATACCAACATGCAGAACACGAAAAGAATCGCTTTTATATGTTGTATGGAAACTTCAATCTTACACAAAATGCAATTGTATCATCACGATACACCGATCCGGCAACCGGGCGCAACGAAAACACCTATAAAAATGTCAACGGAAACTGGAATGTCGACCTGAGCTTTATAACCAATCAGCCCTTCATAAACAAGAAATTCAGCTTTAACTCATCAACCTACGGAGGATACAACGAAACGGCCGGCTTTTCCAATAATGAACAAAATATCAGCCGCCAAATCAACCTTTCCGAAAACCTGAGTTTCAATTACCGTTCCGAGAAAGTCTCTGTCACCCTTAATGGAAACATTTCTTATAACGATGTCAAAAATAGTATAGGTGGACAAAACGACCGGCAATATGTGAACTATGGCGGCTCGACAAATGCCCTCCTCGAATTGCCATACGACATAAAATTGCAGACCGACATACGCTATTCATCCAATTCGGGATACTCCGACGGATTTAAACAAAATGAATTATGGTGGGATGCGGCCATTGAGAAGCAAATATTGCGCAAGAAAAACGGCACCATCCGTTTTAAAATATACGATATCCTCCAGCAACGAAGTAATATCCAGCGGATGGTATCCTCAAATTATATCACCGATACGACCACAAACACCCTCACCGGCTATTTTATGTTTCATTTTATTTACCGGTTCAACTTTTTCAAGGGAGGTGGCGATGGAGAAGTTCCTGCCGGATAATATAACATCGGTATGTATCGTCCGGGCATCGTCTTGCAAGTCGTTTATGCGATGCGGAAGCCGGTTTTCGTTGCATGGATATTGATTTTTGTAACCTCGACGGCGATTTATGTACGAGTAACATTCCTTTTTGTCGCATTGACAGCGTGTTTGGTGTTGCTTACATGCCGTTGCGTCCCTTTTACATCTGTTTTTCTACTGCTGACAGGCCATTATGTCGTCCTTACAGTCGTTTTTATCATGCAGACGTTCGTTTTTGTTATTCTTGCAGCCGTTTTTGTCATGCTTACAGCCGTTTTTGTCATGCTTACGGCAAGGAAACGCATTCCGTCGCACCCGATGTGTGAAAACCTCGCCTAACAGAACACATTACATCACGGCGGCGAGCTTGCGTATTTGGGCAAGGCGTTTGTTTAATTTGCTGTCTGATTGCGCCATTTGCATATTGTATTCGGTTTGAATGTTAATCAACGAGTATGCGGGAACATCCAAAGCAGCTTCAAACATCATTGCTGTCTGGATAGTAAGCGGTCGGCGTTCGTTCAATATGTCGTTCAAAACCTTGTATGACATTCCCATTCGTTTTGCCAAAGCGGTTTGAGAAATACCGCGGTATTTAATTTCGTCTTTCAATACTTCGCCGGGGTGTGTGGGGGTGTACCCGTATCCTAAATTACCCATAATCGTTTTATTTATAATGGTTCGACAATTCTAAAATATTACAGATCGTTACAACGGTTTCGGAAACTACTTTTGTTATTTTGAACTCGATACGGTATTGGTCGTTCACGCGGACGGATTCCAAACCCTCTTTGTCACCGTGCAATGCTTCGTAATGCAAGCCATTGTATCAGAAAAGGTCTTCGACCTCCTTAACGGATTTCAAAATTATGACCGTTTTTTTGTATTTTGAAACAACTTGCGGTTGGAAACGGTGTTTTTTATCCGTTGTCTTTCCAATCTCGTACAGTTCCCGCAAATACTCTTTTTCAAACTTTATTTCCACGTTCGTTTCCCAAACAGTGTAAAGGTACTGCTTTTTTCTTTTCCGCAAAAAAAGCGGATTATTTTTTTTTAGAGAGAACAAAACTTGTTTTTCCCTCTTTCTATCAATGTCATTTAGTTAACGAGCGATTATAGAACAGAATTATTAACAAACATATCAGGATTAATTGATGAAGAATCATTTGTCGGCTGTCCCAAATCCATTTACTTTTTTTATCTGCTCAGGAGCAAGGGCGTTGAGTTCTGTTTCCGGATAAAACAAGATTGGTGGTTGCCGGTAAGAAGTTTTATTACCCGTGAAAAAGTTCCCATGCTGCGTATCAGCGATGCACCAAAAGTGAATTTTCACGTTCATTTTTTCGATAATTCCGCAGTCGGACAAATCCTCCCTAATGGTTTTATCTTCTTGTAACCAGCCTTAGCATCGTGTATAACGTCTGAATTTATAGCCGATTTCATATTATTAACTGCGTAAAAGCCAAAATCAAAGATAATTTAACTTCAATTAATTCAGAATATTCGTTTAGGTTGAAAATAGTCGCTAACTTACGGCGTTTTTAAATTTGAACATATAAAACTAAATTCATTATGAATACGAGAGATTCTAATTCACAAAGAATGGCTCGTAACGTGAAGGCAGTCCTCCACCAATACGAACCGGTTTGGAAGG
>ENA-UOOR01004236-UOOR01004236.1-fermentation-metagenome-genome-assembly--contig:-NODE-4236-length-11607-cov-7.323321_pt1 | contig 11607 bp, 9 predicted proteins | sample MGYA00245780_ERZ724029 | MGnify/ENA primary metagenome ERZ724029 (study PRJEB28704, sample SAMN03018315) | fermentation metagenome | biome: anthropogenic terrestrial biome; feature: soil; material... | reverse complement strand
ATAAGACCTGAGTTGAAACTGCCTCCAACAAAATAATGACCTAAAAATGTTAAAAAGGCTATTCCAACTACTATTGGCACAAATATTCCAGATATTTTATCTGCCAGCCTTTGGACGGGTGCCTTTGAGCCTTGAGCATCTTCTACTAATTTAATTATTTGAGACAATACAGTATCTTTCCCTATTTTTGTTGCCTCGAATTTGAAGGATCCAAATTTATTGATTGTAGCTCCAATTACCGTATCATCAACGGATTTATCGACAGGTATACTCTCTCCTGTAATCATTGATTCGTCTAAAGATGAATTCCCTTCAACAATAATGCCATCTACCGGAACCTTCTCTCCGGGTCTAACCAATATAATGTCCCCGATCTCCAATTTTTCTATGGGTGTATCCACTTCTATTCCATCCTTTATGACCCTGGCAGTCTTGGGTTGTAATCCCATCAATTTTTTAATAGCTTCCGATGTCTTTCCCTTTGCAATCGCTTCAAATGTCTTGCCTAATAGGACCAAAGTAATTACCACAGCTGAAGCCTCGAAATAATATTCATGTACTCCCCTAATTAGATTGTACAGACTATAAAAGTAGGCTGCTGATGTACCCATAGACACCAAAACATCCATATTTGCCCCTCCGCCGCGAAGAGAATGATAAGCACCTTTATAAAATCTATAACCTATAATAAATTGAACAGGAGTGGCTAATAACAACTGAAAATATCCGTTTGTCAAGATATTCATATTTCCGGCCATATGGAAAAACATTGCTGAAAACAATGGAATACTCAATATGGCGGATATGATAAAAGATGTTTTCAGAGATTTTATCTCCTTTTCTCTAAGTTCCTTTTCTCTGTCCAAGTCCCTTTCAACTTCTACTTCAGCTTTATAGCCCGCCTTTTCTACTGCCTTTATTAAAGCATTATCATCTATTAATCCTGATGGAAATTCTACAATAGCTTTGTTGGTTGAAAGATTCACATTTGCCCTCGTTACTCCGTCAATCTTATTAAGAACCTTTTCAATCCTTGCAGAACAAGCTGCACAAGTCATACCCTCTATAAGAAGTGTCTTTTTAGTAAGAGGAACTTCATATCCTGTCTTTTCTATAATATTTATAATATCCTTTGGAGCTATTTTATCAGTTTCATATTCTACCGTAGCTTTATTTGCCAGTAAATTTACTACAGCATTTTCCACTCCGTCGTTTTTATTCAAATTTTTTTCAATCCTTGCCGAACATGCTGCGCAGGTCATACCACCTACATCTATAGTAATTTTTGCTAACATTATATCACCCTTTCCTATCCCCTCCCCGAGGGGGTGTGTATTTATCTTAACATCCTATAATTATTTTGTCAATAAAATTTGCTAAATTTATTCAAAACTTGGAGCCGTCAGATATTATCAAGATGGACAAACAAAATACTTGAGATTTTATTTAAATTATATTATAATGATATTGATAATAATTATCAACTAGGAATATAATTTATATATCCAGTTAAAATAACAAGAAGGGGAGATGCATGAAGGTTATGGCTCTTATACAACTAAAGCCCAATGATAAAGGCCGCATCAGCGAAATAAAAGGCGGAAAGCAAATTTGCAAAAGATTATTTGAATTAGGTTTAAATAAAGGTGTGGAGATTGAGGTCGTGAAAAATGATATCGGTCCCGTTATAGTTGATTTATCAGGACATAAATTAGCTATAGGCAGAGGACTAGCTAACAATATAATAATTCAAGCATAGATTTTTATTTTTGATTTATTATAGCTATCATTTAGGAAGAGGTGGAGACATGAATACAATAGCTTTAGTAGGAAATCCTAATTCCGGAAAGACCACATTGTTCAACGCTATAACTGGCGCTAACCAACACGTTGGAAATTGGCCGGGGGTTACTGTAGAAAAAAAAGTTGGTGAATTTAAATTCAACAATAAAATATATGATGTCGTTGATTTGCCTGGCACTTATAGCTTAGGCGCTTTCTCTGAGGATGAGGTTGTGGCAAGAGACTATGTAGTAAAAGGAAACCCTGACGTTGTAATAAATGTAGTTGATGCTACAAATATTGAGAGGAACTTATATCTTACAACTCAACTGTTGGAGATGGGTGCAAATGTAGTTATCGCATTAAATATGGTTGACGAGGCAAAAACTAGAGAAATCGAGATAAATATAGAAAGCTTATCTAAAAATTTAGGTGTTCCTGTAATATCTACTGTAGCATCTAAAAAATCCGGAGTTGAAAAATTAATCGAAAAAACTGTGGAATGCATTGAAAAAAAGTCTGAATATCATCCTCTAAGTTATGGTGAAAACATAGATAAAGAAATAAAAACTATTAAAGAACTATTAAAGGATTCTAAGGCTGATTATCCTGCAGATTGGATTGCAATCAAGCTGTTGGAAGGAAATAAAGATATTTTAGAAGAAGTAAACAATAAAGATGTCGAGAAAAGACTAACGTTCCTTAAAGACAAGGGAATTGATTATGAACTGGAAATAGTAGATAAAAGATATGATTTTATAAGCAATATCACTAAAAAAAGCGTAGTAAAACCCGATGAAGCCGTAGTTACGCTTTCGGATAAAATAGACAAAGTAATCACCAATAAATATCTAGGATTACCTATATTTGGACTAATTATGTTTATAGTTTTTCAGTTAACTTTTAAAATAGGTCAAGATTTATTGGGCGGAATAGTTGAATCTTGGATTGAAACCTTTGGAGTTTTCTTGTCCAAGGAATTAGTTTTAATAAATGCTCCTGAATGGCTTATATCTTTTATTTCAGATGGTATAATTGGTGGAGTTGGTGCAGTATTAAGTTTTATTCCGCTAATAACCGTACTTTATTTCTTTTTGGGTGTATTGGAAGATACAGGGTATATGGCTAGAGCAGCATATATTATGGATGATATAATGAGGGCATTGGGACTTCAAGGCAAAACTTTTATTTCCATGATAATAGGATTTGGCTGCAATGTACCGGGAATAATGGCAACCCGTACACTGGAAACAAAAAAAGATAAAATGATCGCTATTCTTATAAATCCATTTATGTCCTGCGGAGCAAGGATACCTATATATTTAGTATTTATTTCAGCGTTTTTCCCTGAACATGGCGGCATTATTTTATTTATTCTTTATTTTTTAGGTATACTAGTAGCCTTAATTATGGGGAAAATTTTTAGCAATACATTGTTTAAAGGCGAATCATCTCACTTTATCATGGAGCTTCCTCCATATAGATTGCCGTCTTTTAACAGTGTTATTAAAAATATGTGGCAGCAAGTTCTCCATTTCATAGAAAGAGCAGGAACGATTATATTTGCAGTTGTCGCTATATTATGGATATTGTCAGTACTCCCATTAGGCGTTGAACCATATAGCCAAGCAAGCTTATTAGGCAAAATAGGTACCCTATTAGCACCTATATTCAAACCTGCAGGATTTGGAACTTGGCAAGCATCAGTAAGTTTAGCTGCCGGTATTGCAGCCAAAGAAGCTGTAGTGGCAGTCTTGGGCATGGTATATGCAGGTGTTAGCGAAGGAAGCGAATTGATCGTTGCTATCCAAAATGCATTTACACCGCTTACTGCAGTTTCATTTATGGTTATGGTATTATTATATACGCCGTGTGCAGCCACTATTGCCACTGTAAAGCAAGAAACTAATTCTTATAAATGGGCGATATTTATATCCGTATACACATTTGCATTGGCATGGATAGCATCAGTTCTGGTATATCAAATCGGAAGTTTATTGGGCTTTTAAGGAGTGATATAATGCTTAAAAACATCCTAATGGAGTTAAATAATTCAAAGGCTTTTTCCAGATCAAATATTGCAATTAAACTAAATATAACAGAAGATATGGTAGATCAATTGTTGCAGCAGTTGATCCATATGGGATATTTGAAGGAAGATTTGGGATCTCCTGCATGTGAAACTACTTGCGGGGGATGCCCATATGCCAATATGTGCGGCAAGAATCCTGTAACCATCTATAGCATTACAGAAAAGGGATTGAAGTTAATAGGAGATAACTAATCAATTCACAGTTCACGATGCACAATTCACAATGCACAATTCACAATGCACAATTGAAACATTTAAACATTAAAAGATAAAAGATTGTTGAAGTCGAGTTCTGGGGTCTTATAATTTAATTCACAGTTTACAGTTTACAACTGAAAAAAGTTTAAAAGTTATTAAAACTTTTTTAAACTTTTTTGTTTATTATCAATATTTTGGGTATAATATTAATACACAAGACATATTAAAACAATAAGCAAGTTTTTAGAACTTTGGTAATTGCCAATCAACTTGTTCTTAGTTAGAGATTAAAATTATTATAAGTGTGCAGATTGATTTTACAACACTACAAGCATTAAAGCTACAATGTGAGTTAAGTGGAAGAGAAGTATTGGAATGTGGTAGATATCGGTGGTAATGCAGTAAGATAACAAAGTAGTTTGAATTAGGAAATTTCGACCCCAAATAATTAACTAAGGAGTGTATTTAGTAGATTGGAAAGAGTGATTGAACCAAAAAGCTCAGGTTGGAGCAATTTCACAAAGTTCTATTTAAAATGATGGGTAAGCTTTAAAATACAAAAAGTTTACCCATCAAATTATTTTTTGACAAGATATAATCATAAGTCTATAATGAAGATAACTATTTAACAAAGGAGTAAGATGATGAATAAGATTGATTGGGTAGATAAAAAAAACCTAACGATGCTAGCAGATTTTTATGAATTTACAATGGGTAACGGCTATATACAAAACGGAATAGAAGAAAAGTATGCATACTTTGATATGTTTTTTAGATCTATACCGGACAACGGTGGTTTTGCCATAATGGCAGGTGTAGAGCAATTAATTGAGTACCTAAAGAACTTAAAATTTAACAATGAAGATATTGCATACTTTAGGAGTAAAAATATTTTCAGTGAGGAGTTCTTGGATTATCTAAGGGATTTTGAATTCAAGTGTGATGTTTGGGCTGTCCCTGAGGGTACCCCAATTTTCCCTCAAGAACCAATTGTTATTGTAAGAGGCCCTGTGCTTCAAGCACAATTGGTAGAAACCATGATACTATTAACGGTAAATCATCAATCCTTAATTGCAACTAAAACCAATCGAATCGTAAGAGCTGCAAAAGGTAGACAAGTCATAGAATTCGGTTCCAGAAGGGCGCAAGGATATGAAGCTGCTATCCTAGGAGCAAGAGCTGCATATATTGGTGGATGCATCGGTACCGCAAATACTATAGTAGATAGAGATTTCGATATTCCGGCACTAGGTACTATGGCTCATAGTTGGATTCAAATGTTTCCGACAGAATTAGATTCCTTTAAAGCATATGCAAAGGTTTATCCTGATAATTGCTACTTGTTAGTAGATACATACAACACATTGCGGGATGGTATTCCAAATGCTATTAAAACATTCAATGAAGTTGTCCTCCCACTTGGTTATAGGCCTAAGGGTATCAGAATAGACAGCGGTGATATTGCATACCTTTCCAAAGAAGCTAGAAAGATGCTTGATGAGGCAGGATTTCCCGATTGTACCATAATGGCTTCCAGCAGTCTTGATGAATATACGATTAGAGATCTAATCAACCAAGGAGCGAAAATAGATTCCTTTGGTGTGGGGGAGAGACTTATCACTGCAAAATCAGAACCTATTTTTAACGGTGTATATAAATTGACCGCAATGGAAGAAGAAGGAAAGATTGTTCCTAAAATTAAAATAAGCGAAAATGTCGGCAAAATAACCACCCCTGGTTTTAAACAAATTTATAGATTGTATAGTAGAGACACCAACAAAGCTATAGCTGATGTAATTACGCTACATGATGAAGAAATAAACGATAATAAACCCTATGAGATCTTCCACCCCTTATTTACTTGGAAGAGGAAGAAAGTGGAGAATTTTTACGCAAGAAAATTATTGGTGCAAATTTTTGATAAGGGTGAAAATGTTTATGATAGTCCAAATGTCCATGATATTAAAAAATATTGCAACGAACAAATAGATACATTATGGGATGAAGTAAAGAGATTTGAAAAACCCCACGAATATTTTGTAGATCTGTCACAAGAATTATGGAACATAAAAGATGAACTATTAAAACGCCATAAATAATTTTTTATTAATGAAAAAACCGGGTATAAATCCGGTTTTTTCATTTTAAATCTCTATATAAATTTCTGATTTCTTCTACTTCAGCACTATTTCCTTCATCATTTCCGTATCTTACTTTTATATATATTTCCCTTATTTTTTCAATTATACTATAGGAAAATCTTTCTTTCCCAAATTCGTTTATGTCTTCAGTTGTATAATGCTTTTCTATTTTTATATCCTTGTTTAATAATTTATTTAAATATTTTTTATAATAAAATCTTATTTGCTCCTTATATCCTTTAGGTCTCCCTAGTCTAAACCTTCGACGTTCTCTATATTCATCTCTTTGCATAAACTCTCTTTCCTCGATATAATCATGGCTATATTTCTTTTTGCTCTGACGATTTTTAAATAACCGATAGCCTATATATAAAATTATTATTAGTAAAATAATTTTAAATACTATATCTAAAATCGGATGCTCTTTCACTTGATAAACAATGCTTTCCATTTCCTCCATTGTGGGAGCAACAATTTCATCATCCATATCCATGCCTAATAAAGATAATATCCAGTTTGCAAATTTATCAAGTGCCAAGACTATAAGTGAAAGCGGGTAATAAAATATAACAATTAAAATCTCTATTATTAGATTATATATGGAATTTAATATCCTGAAAAGGAAATCCCTTAATCCCTCAATCGTTATCAAAATTGAGGCGATTGATAATAAAATTAAATATCTGAGATTCAATTTTCTTACATTTTCTTTTTCCATTCCCACAAATGTATATCTTAAATTTCTAATAAAGATAATCGTCGATAAAAAATATATTGTCAAAAATGGAATGCTAAAGTCTGTAAACCGATATACCAAATCTCCTATAAATGAAAATAGCAATAATCCAATTATTATAAAAAAGGAGTTTCTAAAACTATCTACATAATTATTGTGGTCTCCGCTAATTAATCTTCTTGTAAGATATAGATAAAGAGAGAAAGCTAATAGGATTATAAAATATATTGAACTTTTACTCTTAAATATAGCCATGGGAAGTAACAATAATACAAGTAATAAACGGGTCTTATCATTGTGAGCTTTGAATTGTAATATTCCATATATGCTGGATATGATTACAGTCCACACAAATAAAATAAAGTAATTATTCAAATTTGTAAAGTTAAAGATGTTAGAATATATGGAGAACAACAAAGATGTGATGCTAATTATTTCTAATATAATCAATTCATTCATAGCTTTACCCCATATTTAATAATACCCTTGTCTAATTTATCCATATTTATACTTTCAAGGGAAATTAGTATTACTTTAGTTGAAGCTTTGCTTAATTTATTTAATTTGTCAATATATGATGTAAATACTTTCGGAGTTACTACTACAAAGGTACTATAACTATTCCTTCTATTTATTATTTCGGTCAGCAAATCCTCAAATGTAGAAGAAATGCCATAATTTATACGCCCTAACATTTCCAATAAAAAAGATAATTGATTCCTTCCCAACCCGGGGTAATAAAATTGGCTAGTAGTAGAACTATTACCAAATGCATTTGTAATAAATCCATATGGGATTTTTTTACTCTCCAGCTCTTCCATAATGCCTCTTACCAAGGATATGGAATTTTCAATAGACTCCTTTTCTATCCCCATCCAAAAGGGTTTTATGGTTTCGATATTCAAAACAATTATTATACTGTTATCCGTAGTAAAATCAAAGTTTTTTACCATAAGTTTTCCATGCTTAAGTGATGATTGCCAGTGAATATATTTTTGAGGTTCATTTCCTGTATAATCCCTTATCCCTAAAATCATATTGGGATCATCTATTATCCATCTTCTCACTGAAACATCCCCATTTAGACTTCCCATCGGAATTAAGGATTTTTTTATATCCAATTTTCTTGGAAGTATTACAATATCTTTACCTACGTTAAGATTTTTATATACCATTTTAAATCCTATAAAATCCCCTAAACTTAAAGAACTTCCTTTGATTTGATATAATCCCCTTTCCATGCCCACGATCTGATAAGTCCTCTTAACTCTCTGATATGGTAATATGTATAGCGTATAATTATAATTTTCCACATTAAACCCTTTAGGGTATCTTTCATCAACTTGTAGAAAGGTAACGGTAAGTCCTTTATTGTTTTCAAAAGTAGAAGTGACGGATATATCTTCCCCTATTTCAGCTGCCTTTTTAGAAACATCTAAATTATAGTTTAATTTGTCAAACCCATATTTTAAAGTAATTTTATTGATAATTGCTGTAAATAAAATTATCCCCGCTAATATCCAAGTCATAATATTTACCTATATTTCTTCTAATGGTACTTTAACTGAATTGACTGCTTGATTGATAATCCCCATGGTATCGTCTACGCTATTATTTCCTCTGGCTATAATCCTGTGATTCAAAATATAGGGTGCCATTTTCTTTATATCTTCCGGGATTATGAAATCTCTTCCATTGATTAAAGCATAAGCTTGAGACGCCTTAAACAATGCAATACTTCCCCTAGGACTTACCCCAAGTTCCAAATCCCCTCTTCTTGTTTCATTTATTATATCAATTAGATAATTTAATACATCATCATTTGCCTTTACTTCTTTAACTTCGATTAAAAGTTCTTCTAATTCATCTATCCCCACAATAGGCTCTATTGAGTTCAGAGGGTCATATATATTCTTAAGAATTATTTCCTTTTCTTCTTTCTTCGTTGGATATCCCATTTTTATTCTCATAAAGAATCTATCCAATTGAGCTTCAGGAAGAGGAAACGTTCCATAGGATTCAATCGGATTTTGCGTTGCTAATACCATAAACGGATTATCCAACTTCCTTGTCACGCCATCTGCAGTAATCTGTCTTTCTTCCATAGCTTCCAATAGGCTGGACTGAGTTCTGGGAGTTGCTCTGTTTATTTCATCAATTAGGATAATATTGGAAAATATGGGACCCGTCTTGAATTCAAAATCTCCGATTTTTTGATTATAAAAATTTATTCCGGTAATATCTGAGGGCAATAAATCCGGTGTAGATTGTATCCTATTGAACGGAAGATTCAAAGTCTTTGCAAATGCCTTAACCATCATGGTTTTGCCGATTCCAGGAATGTCCTCTAGCAGGACATGCCCCCCGGATAAAAGTGAAACAATTATAAGCTCTATAGTTTCTTCTTTACCTATAATCACCTTGGAAATATTTGATATAGTTTTATTTTTAAATTCAACAAATTTTTGCACGTTCAGTTTACTATCTTCCAAATTCTCATCCCTTTCTAGTAAGAAATTCCACTTATCTCTTTATATTATAGCAGATTAGATTAATAAAATGTACATAAAACCCTACATTAGCAATCATCCAGTCATAAATTTATTATTTACCTATATAATATATATATCTATTAAAAGGGTGTGGGATGGTGGATAAAAAGGGTGTATCAACGTTGAAAGTTGCAGGCGCATACATTGGAACAGTGGTAGGAGCGGGATTTGCTACAGGCCAGGAAATATTGCAGTTTTTCAATAGATTTGGTGTGATGGGACTGGCCGGACTTGCAGTTACTACAACGATGTTTATAGTATTTGGATATATTATCATGGTTTTGGGAAGAAAGCTCAAAGCTCGTTCTCATATGGAAATAATCATGTATTCAGGCGGTAAAAAAATAGGAGCAGCAATAGACAAGATTGTGACATTCTTTCTTTTATGTTCTTTTATTGCAATGATTTCCGGCACGGGTGCTATGTTCGCACAGCAGTTCAATCTGCCCGTAATGTATGGAAATATATTGATGACTGTACTTACTGCTGCAACTGTACTGACAGGAATAGGCGGCGTAATCAACTCCATCAGTTTTATAGTACCTTTCACACTGACAGGAGTTGCCGTGATTAGCATTCTTTCGATAGCCCATACTCCGCTAAGCATTATACCGGCAATGCCGCTTATAGGAGAAAACAGACTTTTGCCAAATTGGATTTTTGCAGCTATATTGTATGTATCATACAACATCATTCTCTCAGTTGCTGTATTGGGGCCTCTCGGATCTGAAGCCCGTGATATGAAAGCTGTAAGAAATGGAGTAATCCTAGGCGGACTAGGTCTTGGACTGGGCTCTCTCATGATATATCTGACATTGTCCGGAAACATCTGGAAAATTGCTCACGTTGAGATACCCATGATGTATATAGCCGGAAAAATATCCCGCAAGATGCAGTATATTTACTCAGCTGTTCTTATTGCAGAGATTTATACAACTGCAGTGGGGTCATTTTACGGATTTATATCCAGAATTACAAATCTAGAAAAGCAGTCTGTAAGAAGCGGAATAATCGTAGTTGTATCTGCTGCAATTGCTTTGATAGCTAGTCAACTTGGCTTTTCAAATCTAGTAAAATATTTATATCCCATTGAAGGCTGTGCCGGTATCCTTCTTTTGATAAGTCTAATTTATTCATGGTTTTTCACAAGGAGATCAGTAAAATTAAAATAAATTACATCAAAAACTAATAATTCCAAGATGTTCAAGCAATATTTTTAAGCCCATAAGTATCAATATAATACCTCCCACAAGCTCAGCCTTAGATTTGAACTGTGCGCCAAATATATTGCCAATTTTTACTCCCATCATGGATAAAACTAAAGTGATGACGCCAATAAGAATTACAGCCCGAAGGATGTTAACCTTAAGAAAGGCAAATGATATACCTACTGCCAATGCATCAATACTTGTAGCAATAGCAAGAGGCAACATATCCATAGGTTTTAGAGAAATTTCTTCCAATTTTGGGCGCTCCCCGTTGGGACATTCTCTATCCGTACACGTTTTAGCAGGGCATATTCGATCAGGACATCCCTCTTTCTTAAAACTATCAAAAATCATCTTCCCACCAATTGCTGCAAGAAGTAAAAATGCAATCCAGTGATCAAATGCCATAATTTTATCTGCAAACTGTGACCCGAAAAAATAGCCGATTAATGGCATAACACCTTGAAATATTCCAAAGTACAGTCCAATAATCAGTTCCTTTTTAAATTCTAATTTTCTAATTGATAATCCTGCACAAATTGACACAGCAAATGCATCCATTGAAAGTCCTACAGCAATAATAAGTATTTCCAGCAGTTCCATTTACATTCTCCTTTGTATACAGTTATTTGCAAAATAAAAAGGCCCAAATATCTCTCCTACAGCTAAATACTTGATTCTCATAAAAATAAGAACTATCCATAGCTGTAAAAGTTATATTTGAGTCTCGTTTTTTAAGACAAACCAGATCTTTCGACCAGCATGTTGATTTGCCACGCTATTTGCACGCTAACTACTCCCTCATGAATATTTTATTTATAATTATTTTATGCATCTTAACGGAGAGAGAGGGATTTGAACCCCCGGTGCAAGGAATACTTGCACAACAGTTTTCGAG
>ENA-UOOR01004234-UOOR01004234.1-fermentation-metagenome-genome-assembly--contig:-NODE-4234-length-11608-cov-11.135376_pt1 | contig 11608 bp, 14 predicted proteins | sample MGYA00245780_ERZ724029 | MGnify/ENA primary metagenome ERZ724029 (study PRJEB28704, sample SAMN03018315) | fermentation metagenome | biome: anthropogenic terrestrial biome; feature: soil... | reverse complement strand
GTATGGATTGAGTCAATTTAGACAGTAGCGTTACAAAAATGCTTGACCATTACATCCTTTCCACTCACCATCACCTAAAATCTTCTTATCCCGTCCGCTCAGCCAGCCGGCAAGACCGATAAAACAACCAATTACTGCAATGGCAAACCTATATTTATTGCTCCCACACTTGTCACCTCATCTGCACAGCGCAGCGAAAGTGTTTTTGCCAGACAGTCCATCAACAGACAACCCTTTGCTGCGCTGGAATGTACGAACCGCACTGTCAGTACCGGCACCAAATTTGCCATCAATACCGCTGCTGCCAACGCTATAGCTATGTGCCATAAGCGCTGCCTACGCTGCTGTGTTTCCCTACCGGAAAGAACTGACTCATGTATCATACACCACCAATCTTACATGAATATCGGTGTCCGGCTTTGTATCGCGGCAGTTAAATGTGATGCTACCCGCAGCGCCGGTACTTCCGGTAATGCAGGAAAATGCGGTTTCTTCTGCTGCCGTTGGCGCTCCCGCGGCTGTGGGCATAAGCCGAAAGTCTCCGTCCTTGTCCGGTAATCCAGAAATGCTTACCGTCTGCGAATAGGGCGAGGAAGTGCTCCACCCGGAGGCGGGGAGAGAGGCACTAAACAACTGAACGCCAGACGGGTATGCTGGCAGCTGTAGTTCCGTTCCGGATTTTGGTACTTCCGTATCTCCTATTTTCGCAGACTGTATCGCTGTTGACAGATTCGTTTTTTCTGTGTCACTGGTATACCGTTTTTCAGCAGTATCGGTAATGTCAGCTGTCGTCAGGTCAACTGCGCCATTCGTGGGTGTTTTTCCATTGACGGACTGCACATATTTGTCCATATCCTGTCCGGAAGCGCTAAAACGGTCCCATGCGTTTCCATGCCAGAGATAAATCGAATAAGGTTCGGCAGTACCAACATAGTACGCGTGTGTGTCGCCGCTGGGATAGGCTGCCTGCAGGTCTGCCAGTGTTGGGTAAATCGTCGTGCCAAGGACAAATGGAGCACCAGTATCGCCTTTTTCACCTTGCGGGCCTGTCGCGCCGGTATCGCCTTTCTCGCCCTGTGGACCTTGCGGACCGGTCTCACCACGAGCAGGTTTGCCAGTGTCCGTATAGGCATTTGCTGTGATGTTCCAAATTTCCCAATTTCCCGTCGCAGAGCTGATACATGGGGCATGCTGGGCGGTATCATATGCCGATTTGCTTTCGTCATTCATTGCCTCAATGCTGGAGGCAATACTTTCACGTACGTCTTTGCCATAGACCGCTTGTCGAATTTGTGCGACCTTGTCTGATACGTTTGCCATATTATCCCTCCTTAAAGATCCTGCACGCTAGTAATGCGTCCATTTTTCACATCAAGCTGTCTTGTGCTGCCGTTTTCTCCGGCGCCAAATAGGTTTAACTTCTGCGTTACGCCATCATTTTTTCCATCCAATGTTTCCCCGCCAATTGTGATTCCGTCCGGAAAGCTGGGTGCCCCATCAAATTCGGCATTTTCAATCTTTGGAGAAGATAGTTTAACACGAGAAATAGTATTATTGTTCATTGATACATCACGACCAATGACAATATCATTTAAGGAACCACTTTCAAACAGGATGGTCCAATCCCTACCGGAAGGGTCATCGGATGGACCTAAAATCCATACCGGTTCTGTGCCATCCCCAAGAGTGAAAGATGCATGATTATCCCCGGTATTAACAGCCCGGCCAGCATAGAACAGAAGTGCTGATTGACTTCCAACCAATAACATATCTGAAGAAATTTTAGCAATGGGAAGGCCAGTTGGACCATCAATTGAAATATAGTCCCCCTCTATCCAAATTGACGAAAGCTTATTTCCTTTGGTGTCATAATATGGGATGTCAATGGTCCCTCCCAAGTTAACCCGACTGCCATCTGGATTAAAAGTATCTCCTGAGACAATACAGCTTAATGTCATCTGTGGCTTTGTTTGAGCAGCATCAAACACCCTTAACCCCGAACCATTAAGTACCATTTTTGAACTGGACAAGTATTTTGATATATGCATATTAATTGTCAGAGACCCATTGTCTAGGTCAAAATTAACAACATCATCCTGACTTTTAAGAGTGCCGGTGCGGATGTGTTCTGCACTCATTGTTCCGGCAGTGATACAGTCCGCTACAATTGCACCGTCCATGGTGGCCGCGAGCTTGTATGGGCCGTCAATGCCGGTGCTGCTGTACCCCCAGCCATTCACATCCCAGCGCCAAACATGCTGGGCAGTTTTCGTATCATCCGTATCCATAATCAGGATTTCATTTGCACGGGTGACGACATGCCCTGTTGTGGCAGCTGTCAGCAAGGCGGTAGCATTGTCCTGCGCCAATTTTAGTGTGGCAGATTGGGGGGGAATATGGTCAATCTGCTGATAAATCGCATCATTGTCTTTGTTGGCACGTTCTGTGTAACTGACAGATACCGTATCGCCCAGCGTGATGGTGTCCTGCTCTGGGGCGTCAAGGTGAATGCTCCGCTTGGTGACAGGGAAAAACCGGTCCATACCGTGCGGCTTGGACAGGCAGCGAATGCGGTCACCTACCTTGATGCGTTCAAAATCACCGGACAGCAGGTGTTTGTCCACAGCGGTAACAGTTAATGCCATTTTTTCAAACTGTGTGTCATGCAGGTACTGTTCACCTTTTGTTTTCAAATTTGCGGGCAGTGTTACATTGTCAAAATGGACAACCTTAAAAACTCGTCCATAGTTAGCAATCGCATCAGAGTCACACACATAATCGCTGCCGCCATTGGCATCTGCGCAGGTGGTGTACTTTTGGAGCGCCTGCGGGTCGTCTGTCTGGTTTTCAATGGCGGCGCCCAGTGGGATTACGCAGGTCGCTAAATCATCTGCTGTGGTGTTCTCCGTGTAGTCCAGCAGATTTTCGCCAAAAGCAATCGTTTGTGTATTTGTGTTGTCAAAATCAGCCAGATAGTCAAGGTACCGGTGTCCGTCTGCGTGGCGTATGCGGATGTGTCCGCCAAGCCGTGATACCAGCTTATCGTTAATGTCATCCAGTGTGGTTTCCCAATTGGTGTAACGGTGCAGGCTGTCGTTTGAATCGGTGACAGTAACTTCACCCACTTCAAACTGCTTTGCTTCGTCCACCTGTGCGTTATGATTATCAATCAGTGTCTGCAAGAATCCGCGCACCGTTATGTCGTGATATTCGGCCGGCCGCTGGATGCTGTCTAGAAGATAGGCCAGTTCTCCCTCACAAGTGATGGTTTCGACACCATAGAAATCCTTTTCAGCGGACAGCACGCGTCCGACAAACAGGCTGTCGTTATCCTGCAGCACCTCGATTACGGACACCAGCTTTTTTATTTTTCCATATCCGGGATTGCCGGGTGGAATGCCGCAGGTAAATGAGCCAGACTTTCCTTCTGCTAGTTCCACAGTCGGGTCGGTCAGTGCAATGCCAATCAACGGATCATAAATAGGCTTACCGTCCAGCAATACTTTGTACATTACAGGTAATCTCCCTTCAACAAAATGGATACGGTGCCGGTGCCGGTCAGTGTAATGGGTGTTTCACCCGACGGAATAATAATGTCGGAGTTTTGAAATTCACCGGCAGGCAGGGAATAGGTGTTGCCGCCAATGGTCAACTGCATAGCAGCAGAGCAGGTGAAGGTCGGCACTTCCGGCCGGCTGAATCCGACTAACGTCATGGATTTGCTGCCATTTACCTGAATATCGCCATAGTCACGGATAACGCCGGTAATGAAATTAAAACCGTCCCATTGCCACGGCTCTACCGTGGAGGACAGCTCATGTTTAAACGGTTCTGCGTCTATAGAGATACTGACATCGGAAACCACATTGTTATCTTTTGAGGAAGACACGGTGCAGCGGCCGTCATAGTAATAGCCGGGGTCTGTGTCCAGCACAATCCGCATCCGCTGGCCGTGGCAGTAGTTCGCAATTTCCGAGTATACCGACTGCCATTTTTCATAGCGTAAATCCCGCAGGGAAAAAGTAAAATACAGTGTGCGCCGCTTGTAGGGGACTGTGCCGGTCAGTGCTTCGGTCAGATCCAGCACGCTGCTCATGCCCGGCACTTCAATGGTTTTCATCTGCGGTTCCGGCATGCCGATACTGTAAGACAGCAGACGCAGCCCCCAGTCTTGATAGGTATGCTTATCACCGATTTTAATGCCAAGCAAATTAACCGCCTCGCTTTACTTTAATGTCGTTTTTGCCAAATTCCTCATTGATGTGGGGAGCCAGCACTCGGCCAACTGTTTTCCCGTCCATTACGATAGGCCGGTCGTCAGTCTGTACCGTGACAGGGGCTGGCTGTACGGTTGTACTGACATGCGGTGCCGACTGCACGGCAGCAAAAGACGAATATTCTGAAAACTGAGTGGCGACATTAGCGGATTCTGCACCGACTGCTGCATACATATCCGATACCATACGATGAATGAAACCAGCATTCGGCCGTAGCACCATATTTCCTGCAACGTCTGAAACTGCATCCGTAACATATCGCATATTGGAAGTGATACCACCGCCGTACTGCTGCATCATATCGCGCGGCCAGTCCATAATATCCCGCAGCGGTCCTTCATCCGGAACCGAGAAATGCAGGAAGGATTTAATCTTGTTGGCAACATCACCAACTGCTTTTCCAACATGGCCTATCATACTGCGAATTCCACTCACCAGATGACCGATTGCTTCGCTGCCCCAGTGGAACATTTTTCCGGGAAGGGAAGAAAGGAATCCAATTGCACCGTTAAAGCCGTTTCGGATAATCGGGCTGATCCTTCCCATCACACCGCTGACACCGGAGCGCAGAGAATTAAATGCCCCCACAGCTTTGTTTCGGGCGCTGTTTGCAAAGTTCCCAACCGTTCCGCTGATTCCCGACCAAGCACTTGATGCCCGGCTATGAACGGAATTCCATATTCCAGAAGCACCGCTTTTCAATTGGTTAAAGGCCGAGATGGCGCTGTTCCTAACGCTGTTTGCTTTTGAAGAAATGGTTGAATGGATAGTGCCCCATGCAGAAGAGGCGCCGCTGTGCATTTGATTCCAGATATTAGAAGCTCCGGATTTTAGGTTATTGAAAGTGGAAATGGCCTTATTTTTAATATCATTCGCCTTATTAGAAATTGTGGAATGGATGGCGTTCCATGCGGAGGAAGCAGCGGAATGAACATTGTTCCATATGCCGGAAACATTACCTTTTAGAGCATTGAACGCTCCTACTACATTGCTTTTGATATTCTTGGCAAATCCAGTAATTCCATTACAAATGTTGGACCATGCAGAGGAAGCGCCGGAATGAACTTTATTCCATACTCCGCCCACAATTCCAGGCAGAGCTCTGAAAGCGGAAGGGACTGTTTTCGTCACAAAATTTCCGATGCTGGACCCAATAGAACTAAAGAACTTTCCCACCCCTGCAAGTGCCGCCGGGAGGGTCTTAGAAAAGAAGTTTGCAATTCCAGTGCCAATCGTTTTAAAGAAGTTCCCGATTGTGCCAAACACAGCGTTCACACCGTCGCGGAAGGCTTTGCAATGCGTATAGGCGGCAATAAGAGCAATCACGATAGCCGCAATCGCTATAACAATCAATGCGGCGGGGTTTGCAGCCAGCAAAGTAAAAAGTCCCTTAACAGCAGTACCGATTCCTTTAATACCTTTCAATAACCCGGAGCCAACCACTTTCAATCCCGAGCCGAGCACCTTTGCTGCGGAACCGATGCCAGAGCCAACCGTTTTAAATACCGTACCAAGTTTCTTGCAAACGCCGGAGACGGCTGCGGCACCAGTGCCAAAGTGAGAGAACAGTTTAGAAATTGCGCTGATTCCAGTTGCCATTTTGCCAATTGCGCCAAGTGCTGGTCCTGCGGCAGCAGCCATTCCAGCGATAATTAAAATAGCCTTTTGCGCGGGCTTGGGTAACGCAGTGAATTTATTTGCTAAATCTTGAATTTTTTTAGCAACTTTTGCAACCACCGGATTAAGAATTGTAGCCAAAGCAATTGCCGCGGTTTCAATAGACCCATTCATTTGTTCCAAGGCATATCGTGTATCTCCCATACGGGCTTTAGCCTGTCTGGATGCACTTGATTGATCGTAAGTTGCTTTTGTGTACTTGGCCAAGCCCTTTGCGCCATTATTCATCATAATAGCAGCAGCACGGCTTGCATCAGTCCCAAAAATGGTTTGCAAAGCGGCGTCTCGTGTAGCTGGGCTTAATTTTCCAAGCTTATCATGTAGAATCTGGGCAATTTCCGAGGCACTTTTCATAGTGCCATCCGAATTTCGCACATTAATTCCATAGGCTTTCATAAGCTTTGCAGCTTTTCCAGTCGGAGAAGCGAGTCTTTGCAGCATAACCTTTAAGGAAGTACCTGCATCTGCGCCGTTTACACCGGCATCTGCAAACATGCCCAAAACAGCAGTCGTATCCTGTATATTCCAGCCGGCCAAATGCGCTTGTGCGCCGCATTGGGAAAGACCTTCTGTTAGCGGCCGTACATCTGTGGAAGATGCAGCGGCTGCACCCGCCAACGCATTTGCAGCTAATGCAGATTTGTCGGCGGATAGGCCAAAAGCGCCCATGGACTGCACAACAACATTTGCGGAGTCTCCTAAGTTCATTCCAGATGCCGCTGCCAGATCCATAGTGGATTTTAAAGCACCGCCCTTAATTTGTGCTTCACTCATGCCGCCTTTTGCCAGTTCCACCATTGCTTCACCGGCTTCTTTGGCAGAAAACATGGTATCTGCGCCCATTTTAAGAGCAAGACTACGTAAGCTCCCCATGCTTGACATGGGTATGTCCAAAGCGCCGGCTGTTTGAGACATGGTATCTTCAAAATCAGCGCCGGTTTCAACTACTTTTTTACCTACAACACCAAGTGGCATTGTAATGCCAAGTGTCATTTTTGTGCCGGTAGAAGTCAGCTTTTTTCCGGTGCTTTCAAGATTTTGGGATGCCGTGCCGCCCACACTGTTGATATTATTTTTCATATCACTGCTGGTAGCAGATACCTTTTGTCCGGTGCCTTCAATTTTGCTGTCCGCAGAATTGCTGATACTGTCGAGTCCTTCTTGTATGCCTTTCCCATTGATTTTTGTGTCAATGATAATACTGCCATCATAAGCCAAATCTTTTTCACCTCCTCACAGTTTCCCGCCGTGGCGTAACTTTTCTTCAATATCGTCCAGCTTTTCCTGTTCATCAGCGGAGCGGGGCAGGGCATAGAGCTTTTTCATACGTTCATAAGCCCGCCGCTGTTCTCCTTTCATTTCGCTGGTATCGGCAGCGCGATAGTTGAGAATACGGCAGAACTTATTTTCTACCCGCAGGGAGTCGAACAGTGCCTTATACTTCCACCAGTGCAGATAGGGTATAGCCTCTAAGTCGATGCCGTAATCCGCTAGAAAGGCCGCAAAAATGTAGCCGTCGTCATAATCATAGTCATAAATTTTCCGGCCGCTGTTATCCGAATCAAGTGATTTGTCTTTAGGCTTGCCACAGCGGTAAAACCAAAGCATTTGTTTCACAGCGGCAGACAAATCAGGAGGACAGTCCGGATAGTACAGATTCAGTGCCAGCGGCAGCTTTTCACTATCCGGCACCGTGCGGTCCAGCATGAGCTGTTCAAACAGGATGGATATCCGGAAGTCGGTGTGGATAGGTACCTGACAGTCATTGATGGCTACCGATTCTGGTGCGGCATCAATCAGCAGGTTCATTTTTTCTTCGCTCGGCGTGCTGCGCGGTTCGGACTGTATTTTGCGGTGAACTGCTGTGTTTCGGCTTCAAATTCATCCCGCTGCACCTTTACCGCATCACACAGTTGGAAGATTGCCCGCATAGCGTCCCGCAGATTGCACTTGTTTCCAAAAATCTTACGGTCGGTCCCATCTCCGAAAATAGTATTAAAACATTCAAATACAGCATGGCAGGCATCGCGGATTCCACCGGAGGTGTCGTCATTCCCACCGTCGATAGCCGTCAAAGCCTTTTGGGCCTTTTGAATAGCGGAAAGTACCCGCTCATTTTCGTCCGCGTCGTAAATGTCAAGGTCAAGTTCTGTATCCTTAATTGTAATTTTACTCATGACGTACCTCCAAAAAAAAGTTTAGCCCGCTTTCTGTTCATGCGCAGGAGGCGGACATAAAAAGCCCCTATACTGGGGCTTCCTGTTATTTGGATTTACTTGTTACTGTGGCAACGCCTGCTGCAATTGCCTTGTTGCTGCTGTCAACTTCCACAACAAGAATTTGATTGCCGGTAACGGCTGCCACATCTGCGGCGCCATCCCATGCAGTCAGGCCGCTGCAATCGTCACCATAACCGGGTAGGGTAACTGTCGCAGCCGTTTGAATGCGATAACTATCTCCGGTTGCTTTTGCAGGGGACACTGTGATTTTGGTATCCCCCACATTGGTTCCGGCATTGCTGGAAACGGTTAACACACCAAGCGCCGGACTGCTGTCAGTTGCGGCTGTGAACTGCAGAGTTTCAGTGTTGAATTCTCCAATTGTCACATCACCCTGCGTGTTCATGTTGCCTTCTAACTGTGCAATTTCGCCGCCTTTGCCGGATAGTTTGTCAACAGCAAATTCCACGGTGAATTTACGCGCATAATAGGTATTGGCTTTTCCAGAAATTGGCCGGTACAGGCTGACGCGGTAGTAACTTGTCTGCACGCCAAGCAGCTGTTCCTCGCCAATGGCGGCAATATAATCCGTGACCGCATTGTCCTTGTAGCGGTCGCCGGTAATGGGAAACTGCGTCTGGTAACCGGTAGTAATGGTACTGGTGGATTTGTCGGCAGTATAATGCCGGTCAAGCGTTTTCGCTTTCGGGTCTTCGTCAATTGTTTCAAACACGCTCATAAGATGAATGTCCGGCGTATCTGTCTTGCTGACATCCAAATAATCCGCAATCAGGTTACGAAAAATGGGCGTGCCTTTTGTTTCATTCGGCATTTTTAAACCTCCTGTAAATATTGCAGCCTGCACTGAATCTGATACCGCCCAGCATCTGCACTGGTGGTAAACAGATAACCGGTAGACTGTGCCTGTATGATTTGTGCGGTTTTGCCGGTAGGCAGCTGCGGCAGTGTACCGGCTTTTGTGTTCTGCTCCATCCATTCGGACAGCTTTTCATAAAAACCGGAGTTTGCTATGTTTTGGAGTACATCTGAGCCGTAATCGTTAACTGAACGGATAACAAACAGATATTGCCGCAGACTGCTTCCGTTCGTGTACTCTTTAATAATTTCTGTTGCGGGTGTCGTATCAATGGAGTATTCCAACCCCTTTTCTGGCAGAAAGTCCACATTGATTTTATTGTTGCCCATGAGGGGGCAGGTGAGAAAGTAATCCCGCAGAGACTGAATAATCGTGTCAGCCATTACGGCCTCCTAACTTTTTCGCGCCGCGGATAATTCCGTCTCCATGGTCAATTTTCATGCGCTCAAACCAGTGGCCGCCGCGCATGGGATCATAACGGCGGGTATCGGCGGTATTGTAATACTGTGCCGCTGCATAGGGAGCAGTCCAGCGGACTTCACCACTGCCAATTTGCGTACCGAGGATGCCGGACTTTTCAAGCATACCGGTACGGAAGGGGACATAGGGGGAGGAAAGCCGCAGGACCTCACTGTCTAAAAAAGACTGGGCATGGGATAGACTGCCGGTGAATCTGCTGCCTACATGGTTCCACTTTAATTCAGCTGCAAAAGAACCCGTATGGACGCGCATTCCGGACGGAGTTGTGATATGGATGCTGTCATTCATTTTCCCTCAATCCTCCAATGCTGCATAAAAAGACTGCCGCGGCGGTTATCCCGTACGGCAGTGATGGTATAGTGTTCATGCTGGTCAAGCTCTTTCGGCTGGGTGATGTCGGTATCAAATAACCCGCGCACAATGATGTCACCCACAGCGGCAGGAATGGTATCCGATTCAGAGGCGGGAATGCGCACGGTCAGCGTATCAGCCGCCATTAAGCCGCTTTCGCCGACTGTGGCTGCCTGTTTGGCATACCAGTTGACACCGCGGTACTGTGTGCGTTCCCAGCGGTCGAGGTGCGTCGCCCTGTCATACACCTTGTGATAAATAGTGCAGTCGGCATTTGTGAGCATCTGTTACACCCCCGCATACCGCAGCGGTTCATTCGCTGGAAGCCATAAACTCGCCGCATCCAGTAGCGCAGAGTTTCGTGCCTGCTGTGCCTCTGCCGAACTTTTGAAGGATACGGAATAACCGTCTGTATTTTCTGTGGAAATACCCGCTGCACGTGCAGCTTGTACTTGCATGCCCATGTTTGTGTCAAGCAACTGTAACTTTTCGGCCACAGCGCAGACAGCGCTTTGCGCATCAGTAGTAATTTCCCAGCCATGCCGCAGCCGCCCAAACGTAATATGGTCGATAAAGGCAGCCGCTTGCCGTTCACGGTGTGGCCAGTCAGCCTCAGGAATCAAAGTGCCGTGGTAGGTGCTCTGATAGTAGTCATAATCGGCATACAAGCAAATCACTTTCCTTTCGGTTTCGCGGGTTGTCCTGATTTGGCTGTTGGTTCGGCAGCGCTTTTTACTGCTTTGTAGCCCATCCCTTCATAGCGGAGAAAATCCTTGCTGTCGATATTGCGGTAAATCCCGCCATTTTGAATCAACATATCACATCACCTCAAGCAGTCGGCTGTGCGTGCAGGTAAACACCTTTAGCCTTGTTATCCAACACAAAGGCATCGTGATATTCGCGGTACTGAAACAGCCAGCTATCATTCTTCTGGTTGGTGTCCGGATCGAAAATCTTTGGCAGCGCAAACTTCACGACCTGCGTGATGGCTTTCGGGTCAATCAGCATAAAATTGATTGCTGCCGCACCCGTGGCTTTTTCAAAGCCAAATTTGTCGGCGCCGCTGTTGAGCGTAATGGCCGTGTAGAAACGCGTCGGGGGGACATAAGCAATCGGCAGGCCATTGTAATTCTGCAGCTGATTATTTACCGCACTGTCACTGCCATACTGACGATTCAGCGCCTGTGCCAGCACCGGCTTCAGGTCGCTGTTGACATAGAGTCGGCGGCCTTCTGCAGCCGCTTCGGCGCTGTCCAAAGCACGGACCGCTTCATCAATAGCGGGAATGATGGTGTCTTTTGTCAGAGCAACCGGAGGGGCTTTCTGAATATCTGTTGCGCTGGCATATTTTGCGAAACGATAGGCATCCAGTTCCGGCACGACATGGACGCGCATGAAATCACCAGTTACTGCACCAAAGGCCATACCCAGCGTTTCCTCGTTGTCCATACGGTCAATGCTCAGTTCGGTTCCGCGCTCTTCCGTCAGTTTGAGCGTTTCCCATGCAACGGTTGTATTTCCCTGCGGATATCCGTTCTGCCGGCTGTAATCGCCAAGGCCGGAAGATTCTACTTTCATAATTTTTACTTCATTCGTGCCGGTGAAATCGGGCTTTGTGGCGGCATCCATGCCATTGGTAATGGACGCGGCTTTGTAAAGGCCGTCAATAACGGGCATAAATTTCTGTGCATATTCAATCGAATTTGGCATTATTCTTTACCTCCTGT
>ENA-UOOR01004233-UOOR01004233.1-fermentation-metagenome-genome-assembly--contig:-NODE-4233-length-11610-cov-2.282129_pt1 | contig 11610 bp, 6 predicted proteins | sample MGYA00245780_ERZ724029 | MGnify/ENA primary metagenome ERZ724029 (study PRJEB28704, sample SAMN03018315) | fermentation metagenome | biome: anthropogenic terrestrial biome; feature: soil; material... | reverse complement strand
CGATCCTCTTCTCAGAAGGAGAGGCAAGAGAGCTGCACCTGTGGCATCTTTAGCTTCTAGATCCTGCCGAATGAAAACCTTGCAGGTCAGAGACTTAAATTTATCGGTTTCGCAAAGGTGAAGGCGCACACCTTTACCCAGTTCACGCTGTGTGAATTTCAAAATAACTCCTCCTCGACCCCATCCGTTTCAATACCTGTATTCTCCCCAAAGGATGCCGTATTACTAGCATCTAACGCAGGAACATCGCTCGACATTTTGCAGTATGACATCTGCGTACACAGGGAGCAATCAGCCATGATGGGGAAAGCCTCTACTCCCACTTCAGAACCTTGAATTATGGAAGCACAGGTTCTGATCAACCACTCTTCTGTTTGATCCGCATCCAAAAGCGAAGTATCCAGGGCATACAGTTGATTGGGAATCAAGAAGTAGGCCTGTGAGCTCAGGGCGGGAAGTCCAAACTCTCTTGCCATGGCCCAGGCATAGAGACGTAGCTGCACATCGTAACTGGCGCCTACCTCGGCAATCTGTTCTTGTCTGATCCAGTTGGACTTAAAGTCTACGATCTCAATGCCCGTCTCTCTCACAAAAACCTGATCCACTAAACCGTTTACGGTGAACTCACCCGCAGGAATGATAAAATCATGCTCCTGGTAAATCTCCCAGTCTGCTTGGGCGCCACCCCTAAGCTTTGCATCAGCACTTACTCGCCAGAAAAACTCACTATCTAAATAAGGAGTGATAATCTCCTCTAGTTAAGCCTTCTGTCTCGTACTAAGTTCTACCCCCTCCATGTTGGCGGCATAATCCACCAATTGGGACAGGTGGGCGGGATCTCTGATTTGTTCGCAAACCCGGTGCACAATGTTTCCCCGCTGGGTTCCGCTCAAGGGGGCCCCAGACCCAGGTGCGTCATTTCGCGACTTGACCCTCTTACGCTCAGGCATTCCGAGAATGTAGCGCAAATAATAGTAGCGGGGACAGCGCTCGTAGTTCATCAAGGACGTTACAGAAAAGGAGACTTGATTGTACTGGGGGGAAAGGGGCGCGAAGCTTGGGAAGCTGGGATGCAAAACCCCTCCCTCTGGAGGTCTTCCCTTAAGGGGAGGTAGTGTTCCTGACATTTCTTTGTAGAGGCTTTCAGGTACCCATTGTAAGATGTCTTGCAGCCAGGCCCACCAGCTATCCCTGTGGGTCTTGCCATCACGGGCACAGAAATAAACCTGTTCTTCAGCTCTGGTTACAGCCACATAGAGCAGGCGCTTAGCCTCACTGATCTCTTCCTGCCGTTCTCGTTCTTTTAGAGCATCATAGCTCTTCATGCCTTTATAGGTTAGACCAAAGTCGGGATGATACAGAACCTCCCCCGTTTGGCTTCGCACGGCGCTAGCATTGGTATCAGGTAAGAAGACTACAGGAAATTCCAAACCCTTAGAGCCATGAATGGTGCGCAGCACTACTACATCAGCATGCTCTGCATCAAGGAGAGCCTCTCCCTCCTTTTGCCCATCTTGGACCATTAAACGTAAGAATCTATACTGTTCAGGGATTGTATACAGATCCCGGGCGAAGAGATCCCAGCTTTGTTCTAGAAGCTTTTCTATATTTGCCACCTTTTGAGGTCCAAAAGGTAAACGCCAGGTACTTGCCACATAGTCTGTCCGTTCGAGTAAGGATGTAATTACCTCCGGAGCCGGGCGATGCCTCGCGAGGGAGCGAAGAAAGACATAATCATCCTGTGACTTTTTTAGGGCCTCTTGTTCTTTGGCCGTTAGTTTATCCGGGCGGTCTTGGCGAATCCAGCAGAGACCTTCATCGGAGATGAGGTAAAAGGGAGAACGCAAAACAGCTAGATGCGCGACTTCATCCGCCGGGTCCTCAAGCCAACGAAAATAGTTGAGGACATCCTGGATTTCCTGTTTTGAATAAAAGCCTCGGCCACCTAGATTCACATAGGGAATGCCCACTTCTTTTAGGGCTTTCTCATAAATGTGCACATTGGTCATGGCCCGAAACAAGATGGAGATCTGCTCGTACCTATAGTCTCCCCTATCTACTAGGTCCCGAATCTTCAGAGCAATTTGCTCTGCTTCTACGACCCTGGCCTCGCCAGATAATAAATCCTCCGCAGGTGTGCGCAAGATCGTCACACAAGGCCCACCAGCAGCATCTTTTTTCGCGGCACTTCGTTCAAATCCTATGGACTCCCCCTCCATGAGTTGCCCGAACACAGCGTTCACAAAGCCGATGAGCTCGGGCCGGGAGCGAAAGTTTTCCTCTAGAAACACATTTGATCCCGTAGCTGCTATTTCGTCCTTGGTCTCAACGAAAACCCCCACATCAGCTCCGCGAAAGCGATAGATGGACTGTTTGGGGTCCCCCACAACGAAAAGCGTGGCTCCCTCCGCCACGAGCGCATCTACGATTTTCTTCTGGAGAGGATTGGTGTCCTGAAATTCGTCCACCATGAGATGGCTAAAGGGATAATCCGCCCGAACCTTAGGGTCGAGAAGAAGCCCATGGGTCAACTGCTCTAGATCATTATAATCCACAATACGGGCGAGCCGTTTTCTCTCATCGTAGCGGTGGTGAACCTGCTCTAGGACCTCTCCTAGATAGGCTATGATCACCTGTCCTTGCTCCTCTCTAATTGTCTCTTGGGCAGATTCAATCAACTCTCTAAGGCCTTGGGTCTGTTCTGCCAATTTGCCGCGAATGCTCTTCACAAGTTTCAATAAGATGTCAAGGGCCTCGAGGCGAAACTCATCATCGGGAAACTGCATAAGCTCCAATAGACCGGGCCACTGTTCCTTTAAGTCATCTAACACTCTCTTTTGCACCTCTGTTGTGGGCTTTAGAGAGAGAACTCTATCCACAGCGTACCCCAGCTGCAAGAGGGGAAATTCTACTCCCTCCTCCCTCGCCATAGGTCGGTTGAAATCTAAATCCCCCTTGCTCAACATCGTTTCGTACAACTCCAAGACGACGTTGGCAATCTCGAGGGGTGTTCCCAGGGCCTCCGGGGAGTCCAACTCGGCTACAACCTCTTCGATTGTTTCTGTCAGCAACACCTTCGTTTCCCACTCTTCTCCCACTCGAAAACGCGGGTCAACCTGGGCCTGGAGAGGGTGTTCTTCGATGATGCGCTGGCAAAGGCTGTGAATGGTGGAGATCTGAGCTTGCTCCAGACTCTCGATTAAGTCAGGGCGCATCGACCGGAGACGGTCCTTCATTTCCTGGGCTGCCTTTTTCGTAAAGGTGATGGCTGCGATGTCTCCCACTTGCACGCCGTAATCGATTAGGTGAAGATAACGCTCCACAAGTACTCTGGTTTTTCCCGAACCGGCACCGGCTGTAACCGCCAGGGGACAATCGATGGTGGTAATGGCTTTCTTTTGGCTTGGTGTTGGTTCAAAGGACATTAAAACCCCATCTCCTTTCGGCAGATGCCCTGAAAGGCACAATAACTACATATTCTAGAACTCGCAGGTTCAATGGGAAACTTCCCCTGCAAAATGTGCTCCACATGAGTTCTTAAGATCTCGACAAATTTGTGATTCTGGTGGTCAAAACCCTCTTCATCCAGGACATTTTTTCCCTTAGAAACACCTATTGCCTTGTGATAGTGTTCATGGAAAATGCCCTTCTTACTGCGGGTTCCAATAACATAATAAGCAGCCCCCACATTGCGCCCACTAGGCAGGATATTTTGGGCCGCCAAGAGATAGGCAGCAATCTGCACATCTTTACCTTCAATCATAGCGTTAATCTGAGGGGCAGATCCCGTCTTGTAGTCATAGAGAACATAGGCGTCATCGGGGTTTAGGTCAATACGATCGATGCGCCCCCTGATTGCCACAGGCCCCAGAGGCGTCTGGATAGTCAAACCCCGGAACCACTTTTCCAGATATCTCGGGCGAAAACCCCTCTGGGCCCACCCGAGGTCGTGGCGGATAAAATCGCGCATACTGCGGACTAAACGGGTAGAAGGTTGTCCTCCGGCACTAGCATATTCTTTTCTGAGCAACCCTTCAATTGTGGCTTGTCCGTCTTCCACACTGGGAAGAGATCCTCCTAAATATTCCTCCCAAAAGATTTGTAGCGCGTTATGGACAAAGTTGCCATGATCTCTGGCATCGAGTTCTAAGGATACCTCTTCATCGGGAACAAGGTTCAATACATGGCCACAGAAAAACTGATAGGGACAGTTGGCATAGCGATTGAGTTGTGAAACAGAAAGACCCTCGTCGAGAATTCTACTTTGCAACATAGCTAGGAGTTGGTCATCCTCTAAGAAGCCTCGTCCAAGAAAGAGGGAAGGATAGTGAATGGGTTCTGCCAAACGTACCTGCGTATCTTCTTCTATCTTGGGCAGGATTGTTGCGGGAAGATTTAGTTTTCCTTCCCGATCCACCTCAGGATAATACAGGTAAACGAAGGATGCCCCATGGGATAGGCGCGCATAAAGCTCATCTCTGGCTAGAGTTGGCTTGGTTTTTGTTAGCCAATGGGCACTTCTGCGCGGTGGGAACTGTCCTTCCACCAGACCCCCCACATAGAGCTGATCGTAGGTGTAAGCGCCAAGCTGCTCCACACTCATGATCTGCACCCGCTCGGCAAAAACCCGTCTTCCCTGGATCTGATAACTGTCTAGGAGACTTTCTAGGAGCCGAATGAATTGCTCGGGTGAAATTTCCCATGCATATTGCCCTAGGCTCTCTGCGATGGTTTGTAGACCATCCCAGGCTTTCACCAACTCCGCCCAGTTTTCCAGGTTCTCCTCTGGTAAGACCCATAGCTCTGGCTGGAGTCTGTCCAGGAGATTCTCTATCCAGGCACCATATTCCCGAAGGGGCCTTAAAACAACCTCACCTGCCATATCGGACAAGACATCTATCACCTTGTTCCAGCCAGGTTGTGCCCCTAAGTAATGACGCCAAGCAGGTAGGCCTTTCAAGGGCGGCGCCAAGCGAAGCAGGCGATGCTCTTCAGCCGCTAGACCGAAGGGAAATCCCCATCCAGGTGCGGTGAGGAGCTCTAAGTGATGCTTATGCCACCCCTGCACCTCTGCCAAGAGGGTTGTGAGCAGAGTTTTCCCCAAGGGAGTATTACGCAAGCTCACCTCAGGAACTCTCCAGGGAATTCTTAGTCTCTCAAACACCTGATGCAAAATAGGCAAGTACTGGGCTGGACTGGGAAACGCCACACCAAGTCTTTCTAGGGGTGCCCCTTCCTCAATCTGCTTACGCAGTGCCTCTCCAATCATCTCCACCTCACCTATGGGATCACGGGCTTTCCTCACTTCTACGACAGGGGCCCCTACCTGAGGCCAGACGATTTCAAGGGACCGCCCCTGAGCCAGAGTATTCACAAGCTCCTGCTCCAAGGGGCTGAGTTCACCTAGACCCTGTAGCCGAATAAGGTTGACCTCCGGCAGCACTTTCGTCTTTTTAGCAAGTTCCACACTGCATTTCATTTGTCCAGGGGCATTTAGAACACCGTGTTCTGTAAGAATTCGGTGATACGAGCTATGGAGCATGCGCAGCTCCCTCTGACCTTTCAAGGGCATGGCGTCAAAAATCTCTGCACCAAGATCCACTTGTCTAAACAGCCATTTCAGCTCCTGCATAAATCCTGGATAATGGGCAATGGGAGCAAAGAATTCTAGATCTTCAGCATGTTCCTGAACACTCTGCCAAATGGCCACTTCTTCCAAGACCTTATCCTCTTTATAGGAAACAAGACCCTCTTTGAGGATCTGGGCCACCAACCCTGGCATGGTCATGACAAGGGCCCCATTGTCCCTGGACAAACCACGCCTGAAGTTACGTACATAAATATTAGGAACAACATATAAGCAAGTCACATTTTCGCCCCCTAAAGTAAGAGCTCCTCGATGATCTGTGCCACCCCATCCTGGTCGTTGCTGGGAGCAATTCTTTGCGCCTCCGTCTTGAGCAACTTTGACCCATTTTCCATAGCAATTCCCAAGCCAGCCCAGGAAATCATCTCTATGTCGTTGACATTATCACCTATTGCCATAACGTCCTTGGCCTCTAGGCCTAAGCGCTTGGCTACCTCAGCAAGGCCTGTACCTTTGCTGCAATTGGCGGGGATGATCTCAATACCCCTCCAGATATTACGCTCCGTTCCAAAAACCATAGCATTCATCTTCCCATTATAGGAAGCAAGCTGCCTGTAGAAGGAATCGATCTTCTCCACCCTATCTATCAAAGAGATGCGTACAGGAGGAACATCGAGCTTAACCTTCTCCACAAACTCTGCGCTCTCGCCTAAGTAATGGGTTAGGAGATCTTCAGGTTCATCCCAGCTGCCCACCGGCGCCATCACCTGCTCCCCCGCGCTTTCGCCTGTGTACACAACATAATTCATCCCAAGCCCATCGAGCTTGTCCACTAATTCCTGGGCAATAGGGAGGTCAATGCCTCGCTGGCTCATGGTCTTTCCAGCTTGCGGACTAAAGATCACAGCCCCGTTATGAACGACGACGAATTCGGTCAAACCTAGGGTATGCACTAAGGGCAAGGTGTTCGTCAACCTGCGTCCCGTTGCCAACACAACCTTGACTCCGCGGCCCTGTGCCAACAAGATGGATGATTTCGTTCGAGGAGTTAGCTCTGACTTACGATTCAGTAGCGTTCCGTCAATGTCTAAGGCCAGAAGTTTGTAACTCATAGAACACACCACCTCTTATCTTACAGCCAAATAGAAACCTCGTCACGATCCATGAGCTCAATGCATTCTCGTAATTTGCCATGGATGTTGGGATCCTCGGTGGTGGCATTGCGCACCTGTCTCAAGAGATCAATACCCCTCCTAAAGGCAAAGACCAGATCGCCCTCATCAATGGATGAAGCATCCAATAGGTCTGCAAAGCTCTCCCCCTTGCTCCAGCGATAAGCCAGTGCTGCTACATGGTCATTGAATTGCACCGTGGAAAAGCCAATCATGCGCTGCTCCATTTTGGTCAGGGAGTGCCAGAGGCGGTAGACAGGAGTCAAATCCAATTTGTGTTTGATGCGGTACTCATTCTTTCTGGGTTCGTAGCCCACCGAGACAAGGGCGGCATTAAGTTCCGCCGGTGAGTACGAATGGAAGAGTCCTTCCATGAACATCTCGGTGATTAGCAGTTCGTGACCATGGATCTGGCTTGCCAAAAGTCCTGCCGTTGAAAGCTCATCGCCCTGCAAGTATCCTAGTGCTTCCAAAAGCCCTCTCTTGTCTGAAAACTCCTGGATGTATCTCTTATGGGGATCGAGGGCTTCTTCGCGAAGCATCAAGCGCTCATAGGTAGCTATTTTCCGCTTAAACTGCCGATACTCTCTCCGTAAGGTCGAACGCTCCCGCCCTTGGTAGTGCCGATAAAAAGCACTATCGAGGCGCTGAACGATGGAACGGATGTCTCGTTTGAGGGATTTTTTCGTGCGTTTGTTATAGGTGGTGGTTAAACGTCGTTCGAGCTCTCCCCTCTTGCGAATGAGCCGTGCAATCCCGCCAGGACCCCTAAGGTTTTGTTCATAGGGGGCCAGTTGTTCTCCTAACATATCCAGCTGCACCAACACTCCCTGACGCTCCGCAGAGGCTTGGTAGGTGGCGAAGTTCTGCCCTAAAATGCGATGGATATCTTGCTCGTTGTAGTTTTTCACCAAGTTCAAGATGGAATTATACGTGAGGGCAAACTGACTCTTCAGGGGCTCAACTTCGTCCTCCTTCATGCTTGGGAATTGACTAATATCGAAGTAGTTCAAGTCCACGATGGTAAAGACAAAACCCTCTTCATCAATGCCCCGACGTCCTGCTCTACCCGCCATCTGAAAGTACTCCCGATTGGAGATGGGTCTAAAGCTTACCCCATCCCACTTGGTACTAGAGTCGAAGCATACCGTCTTACAGGGGAAGTTAAGTCCCACTGCAAATGTCTCTGTACAGTAGAGCACCGAAATGAGGCGATGGGTAAACAGCTCTTCCACAATATCCTTTAATACCGGAAGCATACCAGCATGGTGGTAGGCAATTCCCTTTAAGAGAAGTCTCCTTAAGTGGGGCCAACGCCCGCTTTCGATGTTGGGATAGCGCTCTAAAACGCCGTCGATGATCGCCTGAACCTCAGCCTTTTGCGTCTTGCCCAGAAAGTCTTGTGCTTCACCTAGTGCCAGTGCATTGCTCTCACACTTGCGACGACTGAAGGTAAAAAAGAGACAGGGCAAGTAGGTATCCTTAATAGCATTCACCAAGTCCAAATGGGTGGTGGTTTGCACCTCGGGCCGTCCGTCAAAACTATCGGCCACAAGCTTACGATGTTTCTTCTGCACAGAACGCATAGTGGTAAAGCCCATGGAGCGTTCATAAAGGGAATGTTTTAGGGGAACAACGCGCTCAGAATGGGTAACCACCTCCACTGTTGAATCCTGTACCTCTTCAATCCAGCTGGCCAGTTCATCCACATTGGGAATAGTCGCACTTAGGCCTAGAAAGCGCATGGAAGAAGGCATGAAAATCAGGCTCTCTTCCCAAACACTCCCCCGTTCAGGGTCATCAATATAGTGCACTTCATCAAAAATGACATAACGCACGTCACGTACGCGTTCAGGATCTTCTTGTAGCATGTTCCGGAAGATCTCTGTGGTCATAATCAAAATAGGTGCATCAGGATTAATAACCACATCACCGGTCAGTATGCCCATGGCTTCGGTGCCCACCAGAGCTTTGAATTCTCGGTATTTTTGATTACTCAACGCTTTGATGGGAGCGGTGTAGACCACGCGTCCCCCTTCGCTAAAGATTTTCTCAATAATATAGTCAGCAATCAAGGTTTTTCCTACCCCAGTGGGAGCGGCCACGAGAACCGACTTGTTTTCGTCGATAAAGTCCACCGCTTGTGCTTGAAAAGGATCTAAAGTAAAACCACGATACATTCGAGTAGCTGGTTGCTTAGTCAAAGGTAACCTCCTTCTATTCGGTACTGATATGTATTAAATTCGCCTGCTGGTCCATATCCCCTTTCTTTATGTTTTCCCCATGGGCAGAGAAAAAGACGGCAGCACCAAGGAGAACTGTGGTACAATATGGATTACACCACAAGCCTACCGCATGGTTCAAGCTCGCACTAGGAATACTAAAATGGGAGGTACGTCGACATGGTCAAGCAAAACGATTTTGGTTTTAACTTTGACAACTCTTACGCCCGCCTACCTGAGTCTCTATTCTCGTTCACGGATCCAGATGCCGTTCCAGCTCCCCAAGCTGTGATTATCAATGACCAACTGGCAGAAGCGATGGGCCTTTCTGCTGAAGCGCTGAAAGCCGCAGCAGGTGTAGGCGTTTTAGCTGGCAATGAAGTCCCTCCAGGGGGGTTACCCTTGGCTCAAGCCTATGCAGGACATCAATTTGGCCACTTCACCATGCTCGGTGATGGGCGGGCCCTACTTCTTGGTGAGCAGATTACCCCCTCCGGTCAGCGCTACGACCTACAATTAAAGGGCTCGGGTCGCACACCCTACTCCCGGGGAGGTGATGGAAAGGCCACCTTAGGTCCCATGCTCAGGGAATATCTTATTGGTGAGGCCATGTACGGGCTAAGAATTCCAACAACAAGAAGTCTCGCTGTTGTGACCACTGGAGAAAAGGTCTATCGGGAAACTGCCTTGCCTGGTGCTGTTTTGACCCGAGTGGCCAAGAGTCACTTGCGGGTTGGCACCTTCCAATATGCAGCCGGTAGAGGAGGCGAAAAGGAGCTCAAGTTATTGGCGGACTATGCCGTAGAACGCCATTATCCAGAAGCGAGCCAGGAATCCAACAAGTACTTGGCCTTGTTTAGAGCAGTCATCGGTGCCCAGGCGTCTTTGATCTCCCAATGGATGCTAGTTGGCTTTATTCACGGAGTGATGAATACCGATAATATGACAATTAGTGGCGAGACCATTGACTATGGTCCCTGCGCCTTTATGGACACTTTTGATCCCTCTACAGTCTTTAGTTCCATTGATCACCATGGTCGGTATGCCTATGCGAATCAGCCGAAGATCGCAGCCTGGAATCTAGCCCGCTTTGGCGAAACTTTGCTTCCCCTCATAGATAGTGACCAAGAAAAAGCACGGCAAATGGCAGAAAATGAATTAAAAAGTTTCTCCTCTAGGTACGATGAGCATTATCTCAATGGTATGCGAAGAAAACTCGGAATAACGAACGCAAGAGACGAAGATAAGGCACTCGTCAGGGACTTATTGCAGCTCATGAGTGATCACAAGGCAGATTACACCAATGCCTTTTTAGACCTCACCTTCGCAAGATTTGACCAAAGTAAGCTCTACCGGTCAGCAGACTTTGAGGAGTGGAAGGCACGGTGGCGAGAACGCCTCGGCCAAGTTCCAGGAGGCTGGAACGAGGCTCAAGGGCTCATGAAGAGGAGCAATCCAGCTGTGATCCCCCGTAATCATCGGGTGGAAGAAGCACTGAGACCAGCCGTACAAGAGGGGGATTATGGTCCGCTTAGAAGACTTTTACATGTCCTTGAAAACCCATTCGCCCATAGTCCCGAACAAGAAGAGTTCGCTACTCCCCCTGAACCAACGACCCCGCCCTACCGTACATTTTGCGGCACCTAAGGGGAGCATTGAATTCTTCAAACACATTTATGCGTAGACATCGCTAAACATGAGGTGTATACTAATATTTGCGAAGCAACCGTCAGGTTGCAGCAATCCTTTGAGAAAACACCAAGGAGGTGTCGATAGAATTCGCCCATCCCTTCAGGCCGACGGCGGAGATGTAGAACTAATTGGTGTTAGCGAAGACAACATTGTTACAGTGAAACTAACCGGTGCCTGTGCGGGATGTCCCATGTCGCAATTGACGTTAAAGGGTGGCATTGAAAGAATCCTCAAACACGAAATCCCACAAGTTGCTTCTGTAGAAGCAGCCCTATAAACTAGCAAGAGGAGCCTGAGTGCTCCTTTTTTTGTATAGACTCTGGAAAGGGGTAGTCCTGTGAACGCACAAGAATTGCAGACAGCTATTTATGAAGCTGGTTTTGATGCATTTGCCATTATGCCCGCAAGGTCCGTTGATTCCATGCTTCCCAAGCTCAGGGAAGCCCAGGAGGAGAATCGCTATCCGGATTTTGTGGATCCGGATATTTCCAAGCGCATTGATCCCAAAAATCTGCAGAGAGGTGCTAAGAGTATTATTTCCTTAGCTGTGTCTTATGCTACAGGCGATCCTGGACCTAACCCTACCCTCCATGGAACCATTTCCCGCTCTGCCTGGGGGATTGATTATCACAGAATCTTGAATGAACGCATGGATCGGATCATAGACTATCTGAAAGAGCACGTCGGTGCGGAAGAGTGTACCAAAGCAGTTGATACCAGTTTTCTCATCGACCGCGCCATTGCAGTGGAGGCTGGCCTTGGTTATCCTGGAAATAACTGTGCGGTCTATGTGCCCCCCTTTGGCTCTTGGGTCTTCTTGGGAGAAATTCTGGTGGACGTGGACCTTCCTCCTACAAAGAACAAGGGGCAGGACAATTGGTCCTGCCCCGCTAAATGCGATCGTTGCGTGAGGGCCTGTCCCACAGGGGCCCTCTTC
>ENA-UOOR01004232-UOOR01004232.1-fermentation-metagenome-genome-assembly--contig:-NODE-4232-length-11617-cov-22.239924_pt1 | contig 11617 bp, 13 predicted proteins | sample MGYA00245780_ERZ724029 | MGnify/ENA primary metagenome ERZ724029 (study PRJEB28704, sample SAMN03018315) | fermentation metagenome | biome: anthropogenic terrestrial biome; feature: soil... | reverse complement strand
GCGCGGGCATTGCAGCATACCTCGTTGCGGCGCTCGCGGCGTTAATGGCGGCGGCCGTATCCGGCCTAGGGTGCCCCTGGGCGACACAGCAATATCGCAGGCGCCTGTCCATCGTCGGCTCGATCTCAAACAAGGTAATCACTCCGATACACTCCTTCTGCGCGGCGAGAACCTGCACATAGGCGGAATCTTCCCGTCTGCCGGACCCGTCCGGCGCGAAGACCTCGAACATGCCCATGCCGTCAGATGCCGCTTGGCGAGCACGGGATGCCTGAGGGCGCGTTCTCACTCACGCCCTCAGGTCACGCCTTCCGCCTACGCCTTCGTCACGGGCACCTGGATTTCCGTCACGAATTGCATCGGGTCATCGGTATCGCCCGGGCTACGCAGGTAGTTCTCGCGGACCGGGCCAGCCACTCGGTAGCCGTTAGGTTCCAGCCATGCCATCACTGAGTTGTACGCCTCGCCGATTCCTTCGTATGGGCCCTGATGCACAGTACAGGCCATCTGGCCGCCTGGCAATTCCCTGGACTGAACCGGCCCACCATCCGGTAGCATTCCTTCGATAGGAATCGCCGCCTCCACATCCACGTCTTCCTCCCTGAACTCTGGGTCATGGTAGATAGCCACGGTGGGGCCGGTGAGCCTCACCTTGCCCCAAATGGCCCCGAAGAGCTGGCCAAAGAGCGTGTTGAGTTGTCCGTAATTGGGCAGAGTCTTCCTTATTGCCGCCACGTTCTGAGCGGGCAGATTCTTCAGAGCTACTTCATACATGGGAAACTCGTCCTCCCTCTCGATCTGCCTCAGCCTGGCTTCGACGCGTGCAAGCTGCGCGCGGGCCTCGCCTATGCGGCCCTGGACCTCGGCCTGTTTGAGTCGGAGCATACCTCGGAGTTCCTCGCTAGACACTTCCTTGTTGAGAAGCACTCCGATCTGTTCCAGGGATAGGCCCAAGTCCTTCAGTGCAAGAATCCGGTTGAGACGGGGCAGCTGTTCAGCAGTGTAGTAGCGGTACCCCGTGAAATCGTGCACGCGCGAAGGTTTGAGTAACCCGAGTTCATCGTAGTAGCGCAAGGTCTTCACAGAAACCAGGCTGAGTCTGGAGAAATCGCCGATCTTGAGCATCCTGACTTCCTCCCAGGCGCCTCGTAGGAACAACGTAACCGCGATCGCATTCTGAGCATATACCCTCCCGTTATGGGAGAGTCAAGCGCAACTTCACCCAGTACGATGCCGCATACCTTCAAGTCGCCATGGACGAGAAATGCGGGTTTGAGCTTTTCGAGAAGAGAACGCCCATCGGACATAGGCAGCCAAATATGGAAAGCGACAGTTACTACTACTATCGCATGCGAGTGCGTACAGCATCATCTCCACGTAAACGACGACTGGATCCTTATTGAGCCGGTCGATGGGGACAACGAACCTGTGCCGGATGGTGTGCAATCGGATAAACTGCTACTTACCAACCTTTTCAACTTCACGCAGCCCTTCATTCGCTACGAGTTGACCGATCGTGTTGTCATGCATCACGAGCCTTGTGCGTGCGGGAATCCCTTACCATGGCTCACTCTGGAGGGACGTACCGACGACGTAGTGAGTCTCATCGAGAACGGCGAGGAAGTAAGGGTGGCGCCGGTTTCAGCTCGTAGCTCGCGAGGGCAACAGAATCGAGCTGAGAATCGAGCCGACACTCGGTACGGATCAAAACGCGGCCTTTGAAAAAGCCAAAGACGCGCTCGAAGCGTTCCTCAGAACCCAGGGCGTGACGCATGTGGCGGTCTCTCTCTCGGCCGAACTGCCGAAGCAACAGGACAATAGCGGGAAGTTCAAACATATACTCAACTTGAGCAAGTGATACTCGCGCATACCCTGTCTGCCCAGCGGGCAGCCATGTCCGAGATCTTGCTTGCTCGGTTTCTACTACATCCCAGAGATGCCGGGCTAGCTGGGGTGAAGGTGCGAAGACTTCAGGCAGTAGGGCACATATGGAACGACATCAGTGTATCCTGGCCAACGTTTGGCGCGCCATGCCCAACTGGGTAGTGGCGCCGAATGGGACCACAGTCCCTTAAGAGTGAAAGACCCTGAGTGATCATGCTCTCGTCTCCCACTGGGATAGAGAAGCAGATGCTCATGTATTGCGATAGCATCGATAACGGCTATGGCATCGGAAACCATTTGAGAGCGCCGCAGGCTGGTTCACTCTGTCATCTTCGCCCATGAAGAAAACTACCTCATCAACATCTGGATTCTCATCAAAGACCGTTCTCAACGCCTTTGACAGAAGGGCCGACGCAGTATGCTCGTCAACAGAAGCCGTAAGCGCCATGCCGAAGATCTCCGCCACGCCGGCATCCGCTCTCAGAAATATGCCGCCATTGATTCTGCCTTCCGCTGTCAGAGCAAAGATAGTCCACTGATCTATGTTCTTGCACAGACGCTCGATGGTCCAGTAAATGTCACTGAAGTGCGTCATGTGGAATCCCGTGTATTCCTCAAGATTAGTGTGGTCTATCTGCACAATTTCATGATTCGAGGAATTCTGGTCAATGAATTGGCTTCTTCCAAGACGCATGTCCAGGCTCGCCTCGACCAGCTCATATCCGTTTGATCGTAGGATGTTGGCGGCACGTGTGTTTTCTGCAGTGATACCAATGTATATCTCATGTCGCCTGAAATTCGCGCTGAGATGCTTCACGAATGTGCTCGCAACCGTATCGTAGTCTTCCGCGATCACAAAAGCCGTTGTCTGCAGATAATGCTCTCCGGGGTGAGAGAAATAGCACAATAAGCCAATCAAGCGTCTCTCCCGGAAACAGCCAAGCAGAGCTGCATTCTGCTCCTGTAGCCGCGAGGCATACTCCGTTCTTATCTCGTCCTGACCGTCAAACAGCGGATAGCTTCTGTTTGCTGAATCACTACACAACTGCCAGGTAAGCTCCACTGCAGCCGGTATTTCGTTTTCGCTCAACTCCCTCAGCAGAAACGTTTGCTCCTCCACGATCGGTTGTTCTGGACGATGACTCGTCGTTTCGCTATCCGAGAATGAACTCATGCTTGCCGACAATCAGATCCCCCCTAGCATCCTCAGTACCGCCATCGCGAGCGCCCAGAACACTCCGGGTAGAGGTTCCTGATGACTATGTACATCGGTGGATTCATCTGGCCATTGGCTATTCAGGTCTGAAGGGCCATGTATACCTCAGTCCGGGGGATCGGTGTTCTGCTCGCTCCGAAGGATCTGTACAGAGCCACCTGGCCTGAATCCTCCTCCAGTACTCTCCCTCGTCGAAGAACTTGCGGGCGGCTTCATGCCGTTCGTCTTCATTGCCCAACTGGCTGTCGAGATGGAGCACAGCATGAGTCAACTACAATTGCACTTGCTGAGGTGATCAGATGCAGATGTCATCATCCTCTTCGGATCACACGCAACTGGCACTGCCGGGACCGATTCAGATATCGATATCCTGGTGATTCGTCCACAGCACTTCATCCGCTACGAGTTGACCGAACGAAAGTCGAGCATCGTTCTGGGCGGTTCATCAAGGCGCGCTCCAGCAGATGACTGAATTCTAGCTGCATTGGGTTATCTATAGGCCGCCTCACATGCGATCGTGAACTGGTCGCCCGGCATTCCTGCAATCTCTACGAAATCCCCTTCGCTCGCGAACACGCTGCCTTCATCGATGGAACTGTCGTACTTGGGCGAGCCGTCCGAGGCGAACATGATGATCCTGCCGCCGACCGGAATCTCAAGAGCCAGAACGGAATCGTCTGCGACCCTCAGCCACTCGCTATAGCCTCTGTCGCCGATGGTCGCCACATTGGCGCCGATGCCGAGCGCCGCGGCGCTATCGGCGGGGCTGTACAGCATGTCCAGGAACTGCGCCCATGTCTCTCCGCCTTCATCTAGCAGAGTCAGATCCCCCAGATCTCGCGTCGCGCCGGGCGGCATTGCTGCGTACATCGGTGATTCGATCCTCTTAATTCCGAAGAAGTCCACGTATCCGGGCAGCGTTTCGATGGTGCTGGACTGAACCAGGTGCGAATCGGCAAGCAGCGCGCCTTCGAAAGGCTTGACATTTCGGCGTAACCACTGCTTTCCGTTCATGTCAATCTCCATGCTGCAAGGGACCTCGATCGCGGGCAATCTGTGCATGTAGATCATGTCAAAACCGATGGACGATTCCATCACTGCATACTGCTCGCCGTCGACTGTGGCGAAGTAGAGCCGCGAATCGTCGCTGTAAAAGGTGCCCTCACTATAGTAGAGGCACGCAGATGGAACCTCCATGCCTCCGAGGACGCTTGACACCCGGAACCGATTTGCCTCCCTATCTAGGCTCACATTCGCCAGGCCTCCGCCCGTTAGGAGGTAGTATCCGCAATAGGCTGCGTACTCATCTGGAATCACTTCAGGCTTCGGCGGAACAGAAACCGACAAAGCCTTCTCTTTTACCAGGCCTTTTTCCACAAGAACGGCATCCAGTATACTGAGCGCTATCTTGACTGAACGCCCTCCGGGACCGGTCTCGATCACAGCAACCGATATTCTCTCATCCGGCGCCGTGTAGACCATCGAGTTGTAGTTCCCCGTCCCGCCGCTCTTGCCAAGAACCCGTATACCTTGCTCCTGATACTCAGGGACACACGTCATATCCCAGCCCAGTCCATAGGCAATCTCCGGATTTCTGAGCTTCCCCGCAGATAGTGAAGGCTGAATCGTTCTCATCTCTCTGAGCGCCGGCTCAGACAGGATGTGTGTGCCTGCACCTGAGAAGCTGTCCGCAAAACGGGCGATATCCACCGCGGTGGCGCTGAGCCCCCCTGATCCCAAGAAAGAGATTGCCTCGAGCGGTTCCTTTTGGCCTGTCGCGGGCCTGTAGTACGCCGCGACAACTCCAGCAGCGGCGTCCCGGGCGGTCCTGTCGCCCACACTCGCCCCAGTGCTACCCAGGGCCAACGGCTCAAAGATGCGACTCGCCAGGAAGTCCATGTACTTCTGTCCGCTGACACGCTCGACGATCATCTCCGCAAGCGTGAAACCGTCATTGCAATACACGGCCGCCGCGCCGGGGTCGTGTTTCAGGCGTGTACGGGACAAGACGGCCAAAGTCTCCTCGTGCATAGCGGTGTTGTACTGGAATCCGAAGTTGCCTGCGGCAATCGAGCCGGGCAGGCCGGACGAATGGTTCAGCAGCATTCTGACGGTGATGTCCAGGTATCTTGGGTCCGCCATGACGAACTCCGGAAGATACCAAGCGGCGGGGGCGTCGAGATCGATCTTCCCCTCGTCGACCAGCAGCATCACCGCAGTGGCTGTGTAGACCTTGCTGACAGAACCGATATTGAAGACTGTTGTAGGGTCCACCGGCACGCTGTCTTCCCTGTTTGCCATGGCGAAACCCTCGGCATAGACTACTTCGCCGCCGTCGAGTATGGCGACAGTGGCGCTTCCGGCTCTGCCTGAGTTGATGTCGTTCCATATTTCGGTTCGAGCAATTCTCCGGGCGGTTCGATACAACTGCGGTTCGGCATTCGCGCATACGGGTCCCGAAAGCAGCAGAATGACTGTGACGCACATGACCGCAACAGACGTGAATCGGTTTGTTTTCATCCTAAACCACCCCATTTCTACGATATCCTCGATGGCGGACGTACATCGGATATTCCGCGCTCGATGCCAATAAGCGCCATTTCGCCGCGTCATATGATATTCCTGCACTACGATTTCGAAATCTGACATTCGACTCTCGGATCGTCTGTAATACTGTCACCCGGCAACGCGACGAAGATGACGTCACGCGATGTTTTCAAGGAGGGTCAAACAGGCCTTTCACCGACCAAGGCGTAATGCCCGCATGCACCGCATCGCACTTGATGTCTTCCCGGAGAGCCGCCCTCAGAGCTGCTCTCTGATCCTTGGCATTGGCATGAACGTTCGCTTTACAATGGTCTTTCCATGCGTACATAGACATCATATGAACCCCCAAATGCTCTGGCGAGGGTCACGTCTTGTCAAGTGGTGTAAATTGCCGTTGTGATTCTCCTCGTGGAGACCTTTGGATCCCATTTAGCCGCCTCACGTGCCCCGGCTCTTCCGGTATGTGCTCCGAATCCGCGGAATCGTCATTGGGGAAGATGCCTACTACATCGGCCCATCGCTTGATCTCCTTGTTCAGCCTTTCAAGAGAGTTTGTCGAGTGAATCTGTCTGTGGTGTTCCTTCGGAAACGCCATACACGCAGGGCCGAACTGCCCAGGTTGCAGAGACATACCGTTCTTCAGTTTCAACGACAGCTCACAAGAAGCGATGGTCGGCGGCGAATAACGCGTAGTTCGCGCAGATCTCCTCAGCCTTGTCGACATGCTTAAGGATGCGCCTTGAGACCTCTCTCTTCTCAGCCGGAACTTCTAGCTTCCTGATATGCGCCCTCTCACCCACACTCATCGCTACACGCTTTCCCCCCACATGCCCATCAGATTCACGTCTTGACTATCGGCATTGCTTCGCGGCTCTGCACCCAGTTCAGGCCCTCGATGCCTTGGCCCGCCCTGCCGGCCGCATGAGGAGTAGAGCCTCGCTGCGCCATGAGCTTCAAAACCCTTGGTAGTATTTCAGGAGAGCCTGGGTTCCCAGATCGCCCATGCCTTTTTCAGCCATCTCCTTGTACATGGACAGAACGTGGTTAACGATCCCCATGTTGAGCGAGACCCGTTCAGCTTCCGCGACAGCGATGTTCATGTCTTTGATGTAGTGTTTGATGAAGAACCCTGGGGCGAAATCTCCCTTCAGCATTCGGGGCGCCATGTTACTCATCTGCCAACTCCCAGCAGCTCCCTGGCTTACACTGTCAAGCATGGTCTGAACATCAAGGCCAACACGCCTTGAGTACTCCACAGCCTCACACACACCGGATATTGCCCCGGCCAAAGCAATCTGATTCGCCATCTTGGTGTGCTGCCCGGTTCCGGCATTGCCCTCATGTATGACGTTCTTACCCAGGCACGCGAAAATCGGCTGACAGGCATCGAATGCCTCCTTGTCGCCGCCGACCATGATTGACAGCGTACCATTCTTCGCCCCGACATCCCCACCTGAGACAGGTGCATCAAGAGCGAAAACCCCGCGCTCACGCGCCTTCATGTAGATCTTGACAGCCAGAACCGGGCTACTTGTGGTCATGTCGATCACATACGCACCGCTCTTGGCGTTCTCGATAATGCCGTTTCTGTCGAAGTATACTTCCTCAACATCCTTGGGATACCCCACCATGGTGATTACTGCGTCTTTGCCGGCAGCGCAACTTCCGACATCAGGGCGCCAGACAGCTCCTTCGGAGATGACATCCTCCACCTTGCTTTTCGTTCGTGAATAGATTGAGACGTCAAAACCGCCCTTCATCAGATTGCGCACCATTGACTTACCCATTACCCCAACGCCAATGAACCCGATTTTCCTCATGCTCTCTCACGCTCACTTCCATTTTTGAAGCCGCCTCGAACCATCCAGGAGCAACCTCCAGCTGCCATCGCCGGCTTCGCACTGATCTGGAATTCCGCATAGCGAACGGCATTTCCTGCTGCGCAAACCCGCAATGGCGAGCCGGCGGCGTTCCTGCACTCGCCGATCAGTTCCGGCAGGGGTACCCCGGGTTTGCCCGACGTGTCGTGGACAATGCGAAGATGGCATGAAGACCGAAGAACATTGCGCGCTTCAACACGTTGTTGGAATAAGCGTGCAGGCAGAAGGCGATCCCGAGCCTCTCAAGGATGTTCATCCAGTTCTTCGCAGTGACCCGGGCAATGCCGCAGTCATCTGCGATGCTCTTGAAGCCCAATATCTGAGCTGCACGAGCAGCCGCCGTCAGGAAGTCAGCAAATCGCAGAGAGCCGATGGCACCTGATATAGTCTTCACATCACGCTCAAGATAGGTACTCACATAATCCGAGCAGTAGCGCGTTGCGTCACTGTACCTGCCGCTTGCAAGAGCGGGCATGCCGCCTCGGAATATGCGTTCGAACATCTCCGGCGTACCGACCGGTTGAACGCTCTTTTGCTTCAGGGATAGCGCCGCAAGATCCAATGCGAACGGCGCAGGCTCGCATGACTGATACATCTCTTGCTGCGAAAGAGGCCACAGGTACACGTCAACACCAGTCCAGAAATCACGTGCCGAAGCCCAATTCAACCAGGAAGCGTATCACCAACCCTCTGTCCAGCTTGTCGCAGAAGAACTGGTCGCCGTGGTTGCGCGGACGGCTGTAGCAGCTGCCTGGGCGATTCCATCGCTGCGTTTGGGCTGAGTAGCTCTCAACAAGTCTTGGCGCGATACGCCCGTCTACACTATAATCCATGCTAGACGCATGTTAGGTGTCGGGGAGGAGTAGCTCAAGCGCGATTCGTACGTGAACTTGACGATGACGAAATCCGAGACGTGGACACCATGACGCGCGCTGCCGTGGGACGAGCATCGCAGAGGGCTCATTGGCGCTCCTCTCGAACAGGAACTACTGTATCGCGGAGATCGCGCGCGTGTTCGACGCCTCGGGCAACGCGGTCTTCGGCCTCTGTCTCAGGCGGTTTCTGGCGCAGGCCCACGTCAAAGTCGATGCAGCCGCGCCCAAACCCAGAATCCTCCACATGGGTCCTTTCGTTCGACGTCGATATTTGTCCCATTGTCCCACGTACCATCTTGGTCTTTTCCCGTATCTCTCCGCCTTTTCGCAGATGGCGGTCGCGGGCCTGTACTCTACGACCTTGTACAGTATTCTCAGACAGGTTCTTCAAGTTATGGCCTGTCGGTGAGATAATTCCACGTAGGAAGGACGGGGACGGCGGGAACAACCTTGGGCAGCCTCGAACTAGCCTGTTGCATAGAGTGCCGCCCCGCCCCTACGGGGAATCACGATTTAGCACGTTGGGTAGCGGGATGTCCGCGTAACCCGTGTAAACAGCAAGGTTGTGACCTCGCGGGGCTCCGGGACCTGTCCTTTACTGTGGGACGGAGGAGTGGTTGCCGTGTACTACTGCGGAATCGACATCGACAAACGAAAGCATGAGGCTTGTGTTCTTGATCAGGATGGGAACCAGGCGTTTAGGCGGAGCGTAAGGAACAACCGATCCGATGCGGAGTCGTTCATAGGTCAGCTCTCGGAGACACTTCACGTGGGTCCTGACGGCGTCCAGTTTATCATGGAGGCTACCGGTCACTATTGGCTCCGAGTTCTACGCAAGGAAGCTGGCGGAAGGAAAGCATCTCAAAGTTGCAATGGTTGCCCTGATGCGCAAGCTAGCCGTAACCATCTTCCATGTCTGGCGTACAGGCAAGCCCTACGATCCTGAATACGAGTGGAAGCCGACTCCGAGAGCGTATGAAGCGTAGGCCTGCTCCAATGTGGGAGACGCGTTCCCCACAGCGTGCAGCAGCCTAAAGGGAGTCCCTAATCGGCTCCCAGGCTGCGGCGCGCCCTGGACGAACGTGAACAGCATGTAATGCTGGGCTTTTACGGACCAACAACGCAGCGACCGCCGTGTTACAAAGCGGGGACAAGCGATACGGTCCTCGGGTCGAACCCGCAGATCATTAGCGCCGAAGTACGCGAGTAAAGCACGAGGCACCGGTATCCCGCGACTCCCCCCGTATTTCCGTGCGCCCGGTATCCCGGTCATCGAAATCACGATCGCCGACCCAAGTATCTCTTGACTCTTGCTAGCACGTCTTGCATTGCCTACATCCATGGCAAGACCCGGGCGCAGTGGCTGCTTACGGGCGTCAATGCGTAACTTGAGGACCCTCTCCACGCCGAGGGATTCTAGGCCCGTGTTGACCTGTCGTAAGGTGATACGCCGCGATTCGCAGCGCTTTTTCCGCTATGTGTCGCGAAAACAGGCGATGGTTGATCGATAATCGAGTGTATAGATGCATGGAGCAGGCCGGACGGCAAACATCATGGATGCATGACCCTAATATGGGTTGTATTGCTCCATTCTATTGCATTGTTTGGTTGTTGCGGCCCTTGGTTGTGCAGCGTGTGCCCATGTTTCACCAGGCAACACTCCTGTCCGATGCCATATGCAATTATACGCTGTGTTATGCGCCAACCATCGCTGCGATTCGCGGCGGATAGAGAAAGAAACGCCGCGATTCGCGGCACATTCCATTCAATCCCAAACAACCGTCCCCGAAAGGTCTGGATCGGCCGACCCGGCTCAGCCTAAGCTGCTCACAGTCGGCGTCTTCAGCGCGAGATCATCGAACCGAAAGCGATTCTGGTCCGACTCATGCGATGAACGGCCCGGCGGGCGCTTATGTAGCGGCGCTCGGCGCTCGGCGCCCGGCGTTGGGGCGCGATGAGAGCTTGCCGGCAACGCGCTCGCGGCTGTATGCGTCGAACGGTCTGAACGCGCGGAACTCAAACCGGCACGTATTCCCATCGATGTGGGTAATGACGGACCCCTCCCCACAACGGCCAAAGGGCCCCAAGGGGCTCCGCTTTTCATCAAAACTGCTTGCCCTGGGGTCTCGACGCCGATGAACGGCGCAAGGACTTGTCGCGAGTTACCTAGATGACTCCTGCGATCGCCATCATCAGTCGTGTATCTTCAGCACCGTCCCATCGGGGATCGCCTCGTAGAACCAGCGGGCGTCCTCCATGGCCAGTCGGATGCACCCGTGAGACGCCTTGTTCCCGAGAAGATCCTCCTCCTCGGCGATCACCCGCCCACTCGCATCGCACGGGACACTGTGAACCAGGTACTTGCCCCACCCAAGAAAGGACACCCAGTACCGTGCCCCCTGCCCGTACCGGGAGCTGAAGAACCATTTTCCCCTGTTCTGAACGCGGAAAACACCATTTGGAGTCGGAGTCCCGTCCTTGCCCGATGATATGGCCATCCTCCTCACGACCCGGTCTCCGCGCATGACCGTGAGTGTCTGCGCGGACTGGTCCACATCGATCCAGATGCCCTCCATGGGCATGTCGGCATCCGTGGCCCGACCGGGATCTACTCTGATCTTCGACGCGGCGGGATTCACATCTGTCGTTGCGGCCCTACTCCCCATGACGACAGCGCCCAGGATGAAGACGGCAACGAAAACGATCGCCAGCGCTGCACCGCCCCATAATGCCGCCCCTACAAGCCTCCTCTTGAATGACTGCATCGCGCTGAGTCCCCCTTGTTGCTGTAGTCAACACCACAATGTACTACGTCTGTAGTCCATACTATCGGGGACTATGCTTGTAGTCAATATGCCGGCACTGTGACTGATTCTGGGGACTTCAACACGGCTGGACAATCAAATGGTCTCAGCCAGCTTCTTGAGCATAACGGATGTCGTCTTCTGCTCGTAGGAGCTTCCAGTGCGACTCCTTGTCGATGCCGGTCTTTGTGATGTATTCAAGAGCAAGAGTCATTGACGATGCCGGAAATGAAACGGAAGCGCTGACCTTCGGCCCGCTTTCGGTCTTGCCCGCGTACTGGCATCGCGGCACCGGTTCGGCGCTCATGCGGCATTCAATACGCGAAGCAAAGCAGATGGGACATAGGGCGATCGTGATTTGCGGACATCCCGATTATTACCCGCGTTTTGGATTCCGCGGCGCCAAACACT
>ENA-UOOR01004228-UOOR01004228.1-fermentation-metagenome-genome-assembly--contig:-NODE-4228-length-11621-cov-10.185890_pt1 | contig 11621 bp, 8 predicted proteins | sample MGYA00245780_ERZ724029 | MGnify/ENA primary metagenome ERZ724029 (study PRJEB28704, sample SAMN03018315) | fermentation metagenome | biome: anthropogenic terrestrial biome; feature: soil; material... | reverse complement strand
CACTATATATTGTATTGGGACCTTTTAAAAAGGATACAACGTAAAAAGCTTATCTGGTAAAGGGCAGACCGCCGCTGACGTTAATGGATTCGGCCGTAATGTACTCCGCCAGGTCAGAAGCTAAAAAGGCTACCAGGTTAGCAATATCCTCCGGCTTTTCTAAGCGTCCCAATAGCATCCTTTGCCTGTTTTCTTCTTTGGCTTCCTCCGGTGTAATCCCCCTATTTTTGGCATGCATCACCCATTCTTTTTCCATCATTGGAGTATCAACATCTCCCGGACATACGGAATTAACAGTTATCTTATAAGGACCCAGTTCACAAGCGAGGGACTGTGTCAACCCCACAACTGCAAATTTAGAGGCGCAATAATGTCCAAGGCCTGGCGCGGCAATTTTTCCCAGATAAGAAGCGGTATTTATAATCCGGCCGCCTTCGCCCCTAGCAATCATGTGTTTGGCCACTGCTTTAGAGCAAAGGTAGACGCCCTTGGCGTTAATATTCATATGCGCATCCCAATCTTTTTCCTCTAAGTCCACAATATTTTTAATCAACGAGACCCCAGCGTTATTACATAGGATATCGATCTTACCCATGGTCTTGATGATCGCTTCCACTCCGGTTTCGACTTGGCCGGCGTTAGCTACATCTACTTTCTGGACCATCGCTTTACTGCCTAAATTTCTAACCATCTCCGCAGTTTTTTCCGCATTGTCCATATTAATATCGCAGATTGCGATATCAGCGCCATTCTCCGCTAACTTCAGACAAATACCTCGACCGATTCCGGAGCCTCCTCCGGTGACCATTGCCACTTTACCCTTTAAATTAAAATTCACCTTCATTGACCTCCTTATAGTATTTGTGTTATCAAAAGTATCTGCTACATTTCGGTTAAATACAAGTTTGGGTAATTATGCATTTCCCCTCACATGTTTACTTTGACAGCGGCTATTTGTCCGTTTTTCATCGTAGCAATCATACTGACCGCCACTAGCATCATCAGACCTAAAGCCATTTCACGGACAAAGAGCGGCGCTCCCAGTAGTAATAATCCGTTTTCAAGAATCGAAACAAGAATCACAGCGGTAACTGTTCCCATCGGATTTGGCAACCCCTCTTTTAAGGAAACGGCCCCAACATAAGCAGAGACAATGGCCGGAAACTGAAAAGAACTTTCAATTCGTGGATTTCCGGCGCCAAACTTTGAGCCAATGATTATTCCGGCTAAGCCTGCCATAATACCAATAAAGAAAAATGCTAAAAATTTCATTTTTTTAACATTAATCCCTACCCGTCTGGCCGCCTCTAAATTTCCTCCGGCTGCATACATGTTCCGTCCGATATAGGTGTATTCAAGCAAGAAAATCATGATCATCGAAATAGCAAAGAAGATGATCACCGGTGAGGGAATAATACCGGCCACCATATACCGGCCCATATATTTAAAAGCATCCGGTAAATTGGCCGAGTAGATGACCGCGCCTTTTGTCACCCAGTTGGCGACACCTAATAGGATGGCCATCATCCCCACAGTAGTAACAAAAGAAGGTACGCCGATCACGACGATAATAAAGCCATTAAGACAAGAGATCCCAATTCCAATCGCCAAGGTCAGAAGCCATGCCGGAATTAACCCCAGACCTCCGATTAGAAGAGCAATACTAACAATCGCGCATAAGGTGGCATTAGCGGCAAAAGAAATGTCGAATTCACCGGCCATAATTACCGCAGTTAAACCTAAAGCCAAAATTCCAATGATACTTCCGTGGTTAATTATATTAAAAATATTACCGACAGTCATAAAACTAGGGGAGATAATAGAAAAAATAACAAACAGGACAAAGATGGCGATGATTACCCCGTATTTTAGAAATAAATTGGTTAAAAAACTGGTCCGGTTTCCCGCCACGGCAGAGGCGGTTTTGATCTGTTCCGTTTTGGATTCCATTAATATTCCTCCTTACAAAACTTCGAAGCAGCGCTTAACGTTCAGAGGCTTTATGGCAATTAAGCTTTCGAATTAGTTGTCGCTTCGATTGCCCGTCTCCTATTCATGAGAATACTGACAGCAATGACGGTAAAGACAAGCACCCCACCTTGGATGATCTGCTTGCTATAAAAGGGCACGCCCAGCATTGTGAATCCGTTGGCCAGAATTGCCAGGATCACGGCTGACAAAGCTGTCCCTTTCGGATTGGGAAGAGGCAACTGGTCTCCCCGCAGAAACGAAGCGCCCAAGAAAGTCGCAATCAAGATCGGGGTCGCATATCCGTCTGTGGTCCCAACTGAGGCGACACTATACATGGAGGCGGTAATTATTCCCGCTAATCCGATAAGAATTCCAGAGATCAAATAAGCGATAAATCTAATTTTTTTAATATTAATCCCCACGTGAAAAGAAGTCTCCGGGCTCTCACCCAGCGCTGTAATATACCGCCCGTGACGAGTATACTGAATCAAATATGCTAAAATGGCGGTACTGACTAGGAAGATCACTACTTGAACCGGTATAACATCGGCAATCATACCGCGACCAAAAGTATGGAAACCATCAGGAAAAACATCAGGGTAGACCTGCTGACCGCCAGTCAGTCCCCTACAGACTCCCTCCAGGAAAAATTTAACCGCAATGGTTGCTACAAAAGAAGGAAGACCAATAGTAACAACGGCAAAACAGTTGAAGAAAGAGACCAGTATACTACAGAGCATTCCGATGAGTAAAGCAAGATACAGATTAACATTGTTCATAATTAAGAGAATAATCACGATAGCGCAGAAGTTAGCATTTACCGTAACTGAAATATCAAAATCGCCAATAATCACCGTAGTCATCATTGCAAGACTGATCAAACCAATGACGCTGGCCTGTCTAAGAATGGTCAGAATATTGCTGGAAGTGTAAAACATCGGTTGGCGAGCGGAAAAATAAACAAAAAGCAATATTCCGATCAGTAAAACGCCGTAACTCATCAGCAGCTCTATCGGTCTGGCGCTTTTTGACTCTTTTGGCGTTTCAACTAGTTTGCTTACCATATGACAACGTCTCCTTTTTAAGCTAATTTTCTATTCTTTAGATACCCGTTAGTTTATAAGGCGTAACGTAAAACCTTTTCCCGATCAAACTTTTCTCTGGGCAGATCGGTAACCACCGTTCCTTCTTTAAAGACATATAAGCGATCACAAACCCCGAGCAATTCAGGTAGTTCGGAAGAAATGAAAATAACTCCCACGCCCATCTTTGCTAAATCCCTAATTAAAATATAAATCTCAAATTTGGTGCCAACATCGATCCCCTGAGTCGGTTCATCCATAATAATTAGTTTCATATTTTCGTTGACCAGCCACTTGCCAATGACAATCTTTTGTTTATTGCCACCGGAGAGTTCGGTCACGCTTTGTTTTAAATTTTTATATACTAATCCCAACTTTTCCGCTATCTCTTGGGCTAAAGTCTTCTCTTCTTTTGCTTTAATTGCCCCCATAAAACCGCCAAGTTTTTCTTTAACATAGGGAATAGTTGCGTTCTTTTTGATATCAAAAAAATCAAAAAGCCCATGTTCTTTCCGATCCTCAGGCGTTAACAAAACTCCGTTTTTAATTGCCAAACTAGGAGATAAGGTTTCTAGCTCCTCCCCATTTAATTTGATGGCGCCTTTTTTCTTAGAAGTAAGACCAAACAACAACTCCGCCAACTCTGTACGCCCTGAGCCCACCAGTCCATAAAAGCCGACGACTTCTCCTGCTTTGACAGTAATATTAATATCATGAAGGAGGCGGCCATCGCCCAGATCTACTGTCTCCAGTAACTTTCCTTTGGCATGGGGAATAACCGTCGGATAACGCTGGCTTAGATCACGATTAATCATATGTTTGATCACAAGCTCCTCGGATAATTCTGAGGAGTCGCCTGTATAAACCTTTTGCCCGTCTCTGAAAATTGATATGCGATCGGTAATGCTAAAGATCTCCTCCATCTTATGGGAGATAAAGATTACGCTTGTCCCTTCATCCTTTATTTTTTTAATTACTTGAAATAAGACTTGCACGTCTTTTTCCGCAATACTTGACGTTGGTTCATCTAAAATTAATAACTTTGGTTTTTGGCTTAATGCTCTCATGATCTCAATTAATTGCCGTTCGGCAGTAGCTAGTTTGCTTACCGGCACATCGACCTTGACATCAATTCCTAAAGAAGCCTGTAGTTTCCGGACTCGTGACATAATCTCCTTCTCATCAATCCGGCCCTTTTTGGTAATCTCATTACCCAGATATATGTTTTGCGCTCCTGTTAACGAAGGAACCAGATTTCGTTCTTGATACACCATTCTGATTCCGGCATTTAAGGCTTCTTTTGGACTTTTAAAAGTCACCTTCTTACCTTCCCAGTAGATATCGCCTTTTGTCGGCTGGTAGATACCGGTGATAATATTACATAAAGTGCTTTTGCCGGCGCCGTTCTCCCCAATAACCCCGTGGACCTCTCCTTCCCGAATCTCTAAATCCACATTATTGAGAGCGGTAATCCCAGGAAAAGACTTAATAAGATTTTTGATCTCCAAAAGGACTGCTGCTTTCATCTCTTCTCCTCTTTCCTCATTCCTAGTTTTCTGCTTCCCATGCCATATTGATGAAAAGCATCCCCCTGCAAAAAAGGCTGGTTTTAGCCTTTTTTGCAGGGAGCCACTTAATAATTATTCAGTAATCGTATATGGTTTACCCCAGAAATACCAGGCGTCTTTATCCTTAGGATTATAGTAGGTATCAGAGAAGACAGTGTGGATTGAAGTCCCCACCGACGGAACATTTTCCGGTGTAGTTAGCACTGCTTGGAAATATAAGGTTCTTCCCTTAGGCACCATCGAACCGGCGTCACCAGGAGCTATTCCTTCAATTTGCACCTGATTAATCACTTCAAAAGCCGCGTGACAGTATTCTTCAAACGGTTGGCTCATTGTCGCCACCATTGGCGACCCATTTCTGATCTCCGCATATACCTGTGAACCTCCATCAATGCCGGTAACAAAAATATCATCCCTAGTGAATCCTGCCTGCTCAATAGCGCGAGCAGCCTGTAATCCTTCAATATCAGCATAAACAAATATCCAACTTAATTGTTTGCCATATTTGGTCAAATAGTCAACGGTCTTGGTGAAGTAGTCACTAATCTCTTTACAGCCTTCCGCGCCCACTAAATCTAAAGAAGGATATCCTTTTTTAATTAGGCCTTCAACCGCGAAGCATCTTTCTTGATAAATGCAAGGACGCGCTTCGTTAAGGATAAGGACTTTCCCTTTACTGTCAATTCTTTCCGCCCCATAATAGAAGATCCGAGCGCCGACCACACCATTATGCTGAGTAGCATTAACGATTACGCCGGGGACGAGTGTATTATCAACACAATAGACACCGATTCCTTTGTTTCGGGCTTGAATCACCAAGTCTTTTAAAGTCTGCATCTGCGCATAGTTAATAACAATCGCATCCACATTTTTACGGATAAAAACTTCTAAAGCGTCGCGTTGCGCATCAATGGTCTTGGCATCCAGCACCGGAGTAATCTTCCAACCTCGATGTTCTGCTTCAATCTGGGCGTGCTTCCAAACCCGCTGGTAAGACTCGAACGACATCTCCTCCACCAACCACCCGATCTGTAAGGGACGATCTTTAATAACTCTTGGTACGGGCAAAGGTTTGCCGGATGTTAAAGTCTCCGTCTTAACTTTAGTTGCAGTAAAAACACTGCCGGTTACTAAAAGACAAAGTGCTAAAGAAACAATCAGAAACGTATTTTTTTTCATAAAAAATCCTCCTTTTTTTATAATTTTTTCAACCTGTGTTTTTTCGGTAAGTAAGCCGCCCTCCTTTTCATAAATCTATCTTAACTACATCTTGTTTAAAACGTAGTTAGGATCAATTTCCTCTATGTATTTAGAACTCACATTTCGCACCCATTAACAAAAGTAAAGCCAAATTTTGTTTCTAAATACAGTTCTAAATTTCAGGATGTTAGCTAAAGTCTAGTGTCTATTAAAGCAATTAAAACAATGGGGCGCGAAATGTGAAATTGTAAACTGCGTAAGGAATTTATATCATTTCTGAACAGCATACGAAACATGTATTGTGATAATACTATGGACATCTGACGACATATATTATATATTATACCTTAAGAATTAAACTCCTTCTTTTTTTATAAAATTATTGCGAAAAAGTTTCTGTATAACTAAAACAACATGAAGTGTAAGTTAATCATAGTAATTCCTCGATGGGATATTAATATGATTATTACAAAACTAATTAATGGGAGGTTGTAACGATGATAAAGCGCTGGTCAAAACTGCGGATTTCTCAACAAATTTTTTATGGTTTTCTGCTTATCATGTTCATTACTCTATTAGCTATTATCTTTAACTACATGCATATCAGATCCTTGGAAACCACCTATCATGCAATTTTTGAAAACTATGTTATTAGACAGCAGTTTGATAAGTTTGTGCATGAGATTAGAATGGCCCAGTTAAACGCAGATTATCTGAAACGCTTGCTTCAGATTGGAAACATTGAGTTGAAAGATCATTTTACAATTCAGGGCTTTGCCAGTATAGCAGTGGAGGCGGAAGATAACTTAATTCCGATATTGAAGACTACTTTTCCGGAAAAGGTTGAGGAATTCCAGACATTAGCGGCGAGGGTTAGGGAAGACAGTGAAAAATGGACGGAGGAAAGCGGATATAACGGGCTTATCATGCTAAATGGATCGCTAATATATTTTACCTTATGTATGGATGATGTAGCCACGATGATGGATGAAAAGCTCAGTAATGATGTGGCCAAAGCAGAACGTAACGTCAAGCTACTAATAATAAGAGTTTTACTTTTTAACGCTTTTATTATTGCTCTCTTAACCTTGGTTATTATCCCGATTTTACGCAAGATAAAAGGAGCCTTTTTACCAGTTAGAGAGGCAGCGGATAAATCCTTGCAAGGGGCGACTGATACCTTACGCTACATGAAAATGGTTAACGATTCAATCGGACAATTACAACAAGTCTTAAATAACATGGCCCATGGTATGCAGGAAGTTGCCGCCGGAGCGGAGGATAGTTCCCATCAAGTACAAATGATTAACAGCGGTATTCTTCAAGCCGGTCGTTTTGTGAGTGAGTTAGCTGACAAAGCTCAGACCATTCTTGAAAGTCTGGAAGCTAATCAGGCTAGTATACAAGAGAAAGTTATCCAGATTCAGGGGTTATCAAGGAATGTCAACGGTTCGTTGGAAAAAATCAATAAAAATGCTGACCAAAGCCAAAGCTTATCACAACAACTAACCACGCTCAAAGAAGAGATAGATGATATCGAAGAGGTATTGGAGGCGATGAATGAGATCAGTGAGCAAACCAACCTCTTAGCTTTAAACGCTAGTATTGAGGCGGCCCGTGCCGGAAAACATGGACGGGGTTTCAGCGTAGTCGCAGATAGAATTAGAAAGTTGGCAAAAAGCACTAAAGACTTTACAGAGCAGATTAAAGAGACTATTACTAGGTTGCAACAGGTAATCATTAAGGTCTCCGAGTCCTTGGAATTTATTATTAATAATGTGCGTTTATCTACGGCAGAAGTATCAATCGTTAATGAAAGGTTTGGCGAAATCCAAACAGTAATGGAGTATCTCCATAAAAACAGCAGTTTTTTAATTGAGGCTGCCAATAGTCAACTGGAACAGACCAAAGCGATTAAAAAGAGTAGTTTGGAGATATTGGAGTCGATTGAAAGCATCTCGGCTCAAACGGAGCAAGTATCAGCCTCAATGCAAGAATTGTCAGCGGAAGGCGAGGAGGTTATTAGCCAGATCGAGCTGATTGACAATGTTGCTAACGAAACAAGTGAAGTAGTGAAACATCAAGGAGAACTTGTTAAACTAACCAAAGATACAATTGAGATCTTTTAGTATATTAGAGTATTGCATAATTACGTTAAGCGTGTATTTAGCCACAATACATAATGTTTGGCTGTCAACAACGCTTCGGCTACAGCAATTCTTTGTTATTCGTCAAATTATCCCCATTTTTCGCGAGACTTCTCCTACATACTTGCGGGTATTGTAGAGCTTGATAATGCTTTTTTCGAAGCGCCCACGGAAGGGGGAAAACGCAGACGCGACACCGAACAACCCCCGTAATAGTAGCGTTATGGCTAGACAATCGCAGACAAGAAAGGATATCCGAAATACCTGTAAATGCAAGTGATACCTGATCTTAAGGATATACTCTTGTTGACTTTGCTCAGAAGTTTATTGAAGAGAGCGCGACAGTGACATAGGCCTGATCAGAGTTGTCGACTAAAAGCCCTAGGTATAAAAACCTAGGGCTTTTAATAGGTTATAGATGTCGCACAAAATTAGTAACTACTGACCTATCTGGCACGGGCTTTCTCAATATTAATTCGCCGGCCATTCATTCGATAGTTCTTCATTACAGTTAGCACTTCCGGCGCATATTCCTGTGGAACTTCGGCAAACGTAAACCGGTCATAGATATTAATATCACCAATCAACTTCTCTGGAAGGCTTGTCTTGGCTACAAATCCATCAATAATATGTCGGGGTTGAATTTTAACATCCCGTCCGGCATTAATGAAGAGCCGAACCATGCCATTGTTAGCATCGAACTTCTGCGTTTTGTTACCATCCGCCTCTAATCTTTCTTGATTACCATTAGGTTCCATCACCATCTTTAATAGAGCGGCAGCGACCTTAAGAGTCGTTTGATCCTTTTCCTTCTCATCTACAACTATATTCTCCACCATCTTCTCGATATATTCCATCTGTTTACTAAGCTGGTCAGAGGAAACAAGAATTTCTATATTTCCCCAAATACCATTGGCCCTATTTTCCTCCATATCTTTTGCTGTCGGTGGCTTCTGAGGGAGAATCGGCGCTTTTGTATACCTTTGAATTCCTTTTAATCTATAGATTTCGCGACCGGAAACAAAGGTAAAGGCTTTCCCGGGCTTTCCTGCTCTGCCAGTCCGTCCTACCCGATGAACATAATACTCTTCGTCGACAGGTAAATCATAATTGAAAACAGCCTCAATATCATCCACATCAATTCCACGAGCCGCTACATCAGTGGCAATTAGTATATTAATATTTCCCCGTCGAAAGGTGCCCATTACTTTATCGCGCTGGGTCTGTCGCATATCGCCGTGAAGCGCCTCCGCCCGAAAGCCTCGAGATTGAAGATCAGAGGTTAATTCATCTACCCTCTTTTTGGTATTACAAAAAACCAATGCTAAGCGAATATTATAGGCTTCAATAAGGCTGGATAATAGATCGGACTTAGCGGGATTTCTAACTTCCAGATAATACTGGTCAATGCTGGGAACGGTCAACTCGTTATGAGGGGCTTGAATCAAGATCGGTTCTTTTTGATATTTTGCTGCCAGATCCCTTATTTCCTTTGGCATTGTAGCAGAAAAGAAAAGCGTTTGCCTCTGGGGTGGCACTTGTTCCAAAATAGTGTCAATATCTTCGCGAAAACCCATGTTTAGCATTTCGTCGGCTTCATCAAGGATAATCATATTTAAATCTTGAAACCTTAGCGTACGTCGGCGCATATGATCCATCACTCGTCCAGGAGTGCCAATAATAATCTGAGGATGCCGTTTCAAGGCGGTTATCTGACGTTCAATCGGCTCTCCCCCATAAATTGCCAATGTTCTTACACTCTTTTTGTATTTAGCAACACTTTTTAATTCCTTCGCCGTTTGGATCGCTAATTCCCTGGTCGGACAGAGAATCAAAGTTTGAACCTTCTCACTCTCCGCCTCGATCATCTCAATCGCAGGAATCCCAAAGGCGCAAGTTTTCCCCGTACCGGTTTGAGCCTGACCAATAATGTCATTTCCCTTTAGAATATGGGGAATAGACTGAGATTGAATCGGGGTTGCTTCCTGAAAACCTCTCTCCGCTAGGGCTTTTTGTACCTCTTCTGATAGGTTTAAATCTTTAAAGACCATGTTTTTCATTTACTAATCCTTTATATCGTATTTCCAGTAACAAATAGCCCGGCAAAGCTTTGGAAACTAATCTTAAATTAACCAAACAATAACAATTAAACATGAATATCCAGTTTATGGTGTAAGTCAGACTAGGGGGAAAGGATTGCTAATAGAATCACTTTCTTGGCAGAAACGCGGCACAAAAAAGAGGGAGCGATTCACACTATTTAGGAGTGACTACTTTTTTATTACGCTTAAGCTGCATTCCAATATAGCCTCACATCAACGGTAATTTTTATGACCGTTGAAAGACTTTTCACAATCTCATCATTCACGCTGTCTGCGAATTAAAGCCATAAAATAAAAAAAGAATGGCTACGGCTATCAATGAAACTGTAAAACTCCAAGAGCCATTTCAAACTGATTACTTTCATTATACGCGTTTTTCTCCAGAATAGCAATCTCACAATATTAACAACTTTTAAACGTTTGCAATTGAGTAAGCCCCCCTTTACCTTTCCGGTCAATAAATTTTTAACTTTATTTAATGTAGCTTGTTTCTATTCTTTTACAAAGAATATTCCCATAAGCACCATAACTAGACACTGAAACAAATTGTAGTTGTAGATTAAATTACTTATATATTTTAATAATACTTTTCAATGTTGACTTTAGGTCAATCAATTGACTTTAAGTCAACATTAATACTCTAAATGCTATAATTTACTATGAATCTATTGACAATGTATAGGTAATGCTATATTCTATTAATAGAAAGGAGTTTTGATAAATATGGCACAAGTAAATATTAGAATTGACGACAATTTGAAAGAACAGGCCGAAAAGCTATTTAACAGCTTGGGCATGAATTTTTCAGCAGCGGTTAATATTTTCGTAAGTCAAGCAGTGCGGGAAGGCGGTATTCCGTTTGAAATTACAACCAGAATTGACCCGTTTTACAGTGAAGCCAACATGAAGATATTACGGAAGTCTATCCGGGAAGCAAACGAGGGCAAACTAACCGCCCATGAACTCATAGAAGATTGATCGACTATGGAAAAATTATGGACGGATACTGCCTGGGAGAATTATTTATATTGGCAAAGTCAGGACAAAAAGACGCTCAATCGAATAAACCAGCTGATAAAGGATATTGAGCGAAACGGTTACGATGGCATAGGAAAGCCTGAACCGCTCCGAGGGGATTTATCTGGATGGTGGGCGCGGCGCATCGATGATACTAACCGTCTTGTGTATCGCATAGAAAACGGAAAGATAATAATTGCGGATTGCCGTTTACACTACGGCGATAAATAAGGAGGGGTATCAATAGGCCGGGATAGGCTTCCGGCAAACTTTAAATTAACCTCCGGTAGAAGGCGTCACACTTAAATAGTTTTTCTGCATCGTTTCCTACTCTTGTAATAATTTAGCTTCTTCTGCTTCCTTGATAAAATTAATCACTAATTTCTGATAATTAAGATGCTCTTTCCGTGAAATTTCTTGTAGGCAGGCTGAAACTAATTTCTTAGAAACATATATTTCTTCTCCACCGCATGCTCCGCGGGTTATAATCCCTAAAAGCGAATGAGTAAAGCCCTGTCTCCAAATCATACCGCT
>ENA-UOOR01004223-UOOR01004223.1-fermentation-metagenome-genome-assembly--contig:-NODE-4223-length-11634-cov-12.256240_pt1 | contig 11634 bp, 7 predicted proteins | sample MGYA00245780_ERZ724029 | MGnify/ENA primary metagenome ERZ724029 (study PRJEB28704, sample SAMN03018315) | fermentation metagenome | biome: anthropogenic terrestrial biome; feature: soil; material... | reverse complement strand
CAGGTTTTTTCGGGTCAGCTTCAATTTTTTTTCGGATATTACTTATGTGAACCATAATTGTTCTATTACCTCTCCGAGCTTTTTGTCTTTGCTTTTTAGATATTCTATTTCCGTTTCTCCATATTTAAAATACATATCACCCAACTTAAATACATATACGGAAAGTTAACTATGAAAAAGAAGTATCCGTTTTGCTTGCGGAAAAGGATGGAGTATATCTGAGCATATAGGGGGAAAAGAAAAAGAAAGAAATACAAGCAGCTAAGGTTTATGGCGCACCATTATAGGTGAACCATAAAATTCCCTGACGAAAAAATAACCCCTTTTTTACAACTCATGAGCACATGAGCATCAATCAAGCTCAAAAAAAGTTAATAAAGCTTGTTTAATCTTTGCTTTTATTATATCGTCTTTTATCTCACCTATTTTATCTCAGGAAATTCTATCCATTGATAAAGTGCACATTTGTTGAAGCATTAGCACACTGTCCTTGGGCAATCCACTATCTTTCGTGCATAAATAAATTTCAGTAGGATAAATTTTTGAACCGGGTTTCAATGAAGAAAAGGGGATACAGGTAAACACCGGTAGATTGTCGTTTACCGCATCATTGGATATAACTAAAATAGGTCTTATGCCTTTTTGTTCACTTCCTTTTGTAGGGTTTAAACCAACATAATAGATTTCCCACTTCTTTACCATTCCCCATAGTATTATATGCTCCATAATAGATTTTGTCGTAATCTAGCCAAAAAAGCCATAACTACTGTTGTATGAAAGTAAAGTCATATGGTTATATACAAATCAGAATATATATTATAGCCCACGTTCCAGTATCTTAAGGGTGTTCACTCTGTTACAATGTTAAAATATCTTTAATTTCTTTTTTGAGAATTTTTTCGATCGAACTGTCATACCTTGATGGAAATGAGAAATAAACATAGCTTTCATCAGGCTCATATCCACCCTCTATAAGCATCTTCGAAGTCGGTATATAGCCTTCAGTACCATTCGTATAGGCTGCTGTCACAATAAAACCACCTGCATATGACTGTCTGATATAAAAGGCATACTCAGAACAAACTTCACCACTCATACCGAAAAACATAAGATTCTTAGCGAGTGAAATACGGTGTATAATAAACGATCTACTGTTAACCAAATTATTATAATTTTTCAGCATCTTTTCAGCCCATTCTTTTTTACCTGGGCTGCTTTGCTGTATTGCAGCTTCATAATATTCTCTTGCCGGTATTTCTTCAAGCGGAAGATAAATGCATGAAATTGCAGTAAGTATATTAATATCTTCAACTTTATGCATGCCGCTTTCGCATGCATCGATCACAATTTGGCCAAGCAAACTGCCAAAATTGTTAACATCATTCCATGTACCAGGACGAAAACTGGCGTTTTCCATTGTCCGCGGTCGGACATCTCCGCAGCAACCTTGCATGAAAAATGCAACAAGATCATGTCCAAAGTGATTCTCTACTGTTTTTTTCGCAGCTCCGGGAAAATCTGCGCTCACATATTTTGTGTTTACCACACTAGGATGGCAAGCATAATTGAATAAGATAGCCTTTATTTTTTTTTGGGTACAAAATTTCAACACTGTAACATTGTCATCGATGGGATAATTCTCATTTGGCGCAAAAGATGCTTTTCCTTTGGAGATCAACCTTCTGCTTATTCCGATGTTTGCTTTCGTCAAAGTAGAATATAACTCCGCTTTCTCCAAATCATTCAAAGCGTTCTCAAAAGCAGTAAAGAGTTTGTTCCTTAAAAATGCAAGATAACTTGCATCAGGCTTGCCAACCAGTGAGAGCATACACGTAAGAGTCTGAGGACCACTGTGGGTATGAGAGGCATTGAAAAAAATTTCTTCTTCACGAAAACCAAACCTACTTTGTATACTGCGCTTAAACTCTTTAACCATTACCAGATCAAACCCAATGATGTCAGCGCATACTAATGCGACCATTTTTTCATTATTTTCAATAACCATGACACTTAAAAAAAGATTATCGTGTATACCTGTTGATTTTCTGTCTGTGGAAATATTACCAGAAAGCTCGACCGAAAATTCTGGGCTTATTATAGTTTTGTTGACACCTATTCGCATGATTACATCATCATCCTTTTACTGAACCAGCTAGTATTCCTTTCACAAAATATTTTTGTACAAATGGATATATTGATACAACCGGCAACGATACCAATATAATACATGCCATCTGATAATTCTGTGGAGGTATGACGTCTGCACCTACGACAGCAGGCGCATTTTCTGCATTATTTGCAAGAAATTTTTCGAACACAACTGCTCTAAGGTAATATTGCATTGTCCACATTTCTCTTCTGTCTGTGTATAAAAGTACTGGAAACCACATATTCCAACAGTTCAAAATAGTGAACATGCCTATTGCTGCAGCCGTAGGTTTAATAACAGGAATTACTATCCTAAATAGTATTTTGTATTCTCCGGCACCATCTATGTATGCTGCCTCTATAAGATCAGTTGGAATGGCTTCAACCTGGCTCTTTACCACAATGATATAAAATACATTAACAAGTATCGGAAGTATATATGCAAGATATGTGTTATTAAGTTTTAAATACTTTGACACAAGAAGGTATGAAGGTATTAAGCCACCTGAGAAATACATCGTTATGACAAAAAAATAAACAAAAAAGCTCTTACCCAAAAAATATTTTTTGGATAGTGCATAAGCAACCATAATTATAATAGCAAGTGATAAAATTGTACTGATAACAGTTATAATTATAGTATTTATAAAAGACCTCATGAATATTGTTTCACCTATAATACTTATATATGCATCAGGTTTAAAGCCTACAGGCAGCAAACCTACACCAAGAGTAGTTATAGCTCTGCTGTCACTGACTGAAACGCTGATTATATGCATAATTGGTAATAGAACGGAAGCCATTATAATAATCATCAAAAAAATATTAAACACCTGAAACAATTTTTCACCAGTTGCTCTTTTCACAATTAAATTCCTCCTTACCACAATGACCATTTTGCAAAAGATTTTGCTATTCGGTTTGTTGTGTACACCAGAATAAAATTAACAATGGATTGAGTAAAACCTATCGCTGTAGTAAGCGAATAACGAGCTTGCTCGATACCGAGGCGGTATGTATATGTGCTTATTACGTCTCCAACCTCATATACAAGTGGATTATACAGCAGAAATATCTGTTCAAAACCTATTGAAACCAAAGTACCTACTTGTAAGACTAAGAGCACAATAGCCATTGTTTTAATACCTGGTAAGGTGACATGCCATATTTGCCTTATTTTGCTTGCTCCGTCTATTTTTGCTGCTTCGTACAACTGCGTGTCTATAGCTGCAATAGCTGCTATATAATATACTGCATTCATTCCAAAGCTTTTCCATATTCCCGTAACTATAATGATAGGTCTGAAGTAGTTTTCTTTAGCCAGAAAATGAATTGGTGCTATTCCGAACCTTTTAATGAAGACATTTATGGCACCTGTGCTTGGTGATAAAACTGACGTAATGATACCAGCAGCTACAACCCATGAAATAAAATATGGAAGATAGCTTATTGTCTGAGTTATTTTTTTTAATCTCGCAGACCATAATTCATTTAACAGAATAGCAAATATTATAGGTATAGGGAATCCCATTACTATCTGCATAATATTTATTTCTATTGTATTTCTCATGACTCTCCAAAAGTTCTCATCCATAAGAAAAAACTCAAAATTTTTAAGCCCTACCCATTCACTTCTAATAATACCTGCAAACGGATTATAATCTTTAAAAGCAATAATAATCCCAAATAGCGGTATATAATGAAATATAATCACTAAGAGGACGCCTGGAAGCAATAAGCCATATATCGGAAGATCTCTGCTTTTTTTAAGCAAATGGGATCTATGCTTTATTACTGTAGAATGTTCTTTTATGTTACTCAATTTTTATCCCCTCGCTTTTGAACCGTAAACAAAAATATTTTATAGCTAATTTCAGCGGAGAAGTCAATTCCCCGCTGAAATTACAAGAATAACGAAATTATTTCATAGTCGCCTTTCGCTGAGCTTCAGGTAGCTTTGCATTATATTCATCAGTAATAAATTGATACTTTTCCATAAAATTAGCAGCCTGCGCATCAAACTCAGTCAAGCTTATTTCGTTTAACATGGCTTTGACTGCAATTGTTCTTGCTTCATTTGCAGCTTCCGTAAGCCTTGTCACAGTGTCTTTATCAAGAGCTATCAAGTTATATGGATTCATTTGTACCGAATTTAAGTCAGCCAGTGCTTTACCTGCCTCTTCCAGGAACAACTTCTGATATTTTTCTTTGCCTGCATTGTCGAATTTGGTGTTGGCAATATTAGTCTTAGCCAGCAGCTCCAGCTCTTCCTTTGTATTTAATCCAAATAACATACCGTACATTAGTCGCCAATTGGATTCACTTGCTTTAGTATAATCTGAAACCTTCTCACCGTTAATCACATTGTACTCAATTCCTTCTCGACCCCAAACAGTGAGATTATTGCACTCGTCTGATAACAAGGCCTCAAGAAACCTTACAGCAGCATCTTTCTTTTTGCTGGTAGAACTAATTGCTACGCAGTGAGCTCCGATGCTTGGAGGTCCGTCAAAAACAGCAATTGGATCTATTCTGTCGTCTTCTATCTTTGGATATCTGCCGGGAATAAACATTGCAGTTGTTATGCCGTTAGAAGTAAAACGGTCAATCCATGTAGCCAGCGCAGTAAGATTCTGCTGGTTTATCAGTACGTTCTTATTGAGTCTCTTATCTTGGAAATCCTGTGCTTTGCTTGTCACAAACTCCTTGTCCATTAAACCTTCCTCAAGCATAGTCTGATAAGTTATCAATGCATCCTTGTAAAGAGGATTTCCAAATGCAGGAATAACCTTACCTTTATAATATTGCCAGCTAACTCCATCACTCGCGCAGCCGAATGACTTGAAAACAAATTCGCAGTAATGAAGGTTCTCACGACTGGTATAAGGTATTGAATCCGGGTATTTTGCTTTCACTTTTCTCATAGCGTTGAGCCATTCGTCCATAGTAGTAGGCATACCGGTGTAACCTACACTTTCAAGCAAATCATACCTAACACCAAAAGAATTACAGTCACCGTCTACAGGTAAACTGCGCAAACTATATATCTTTCCGTCATTAGCTTTCAGCAATTCTACGAATTGAATTGAATAACGCTTTTTCATAATATCTGAGCCGTTTATGATGTCTGTCAGTTCCACAAAAGCACCACTTTGACCATAGCTATTCACTTCGTTTACAGCAGGTATATGAACTACATCACATATATTACCAGAAGACATCATTAGATTGAACTTTGTCTTATAATCGGAATATGGTGGAACTACTGCTTCCTCAATTTCTACGTTTGCAATCTTAGCAAGCTCATCCAAAACAAAATTGTTTTTATAATTAAAATTATCGGGTATGGTAAGTCCTGATGTAATATAGAAGATTCTGATTTTGTCAGGAGAAACCTTTGTCTCTGTATTTGCTGGAACATCTGTGGATGAGTTTGTAGAATTTGTGTTTGTAGTGTAATTGTTGTCAGATGCTACTCCATATGAACAACCTGTCACTAAGAATGATGCCAATAAAAAGACGGATATAAGTAACACAAAAGATTTTTTCATTACTAATACCTCCTATTTGAAAATTGATTTCTAAAAAATGTTTACCTATCATGAACACTGAAATGAAACGTATGCGCATTCGTTTACTATGCTCATAATACGATAGTGTAGCCTGTCATTTCAATTCCAATTTTCTCACAGGATAAAAACATACCTACCAAACATTTTCTATTTCATGCTTTCTAACGTAATTATGACTTTTCTATAACGATTTTGTTTCCTGGTATATATTGGTTAGCGTATGTTATGAATTCATCTGTCGATATTCACCCGGTGTACAGCCAAACATTAACTTAAATCTACTTATAAAATACTGTGGAGAAGAATAACCCATCAGTGAAGATATTTCTTCTACTTTCAAATTGCTATTATTAAGTAAAGAACGACAATGATTTAACTTAAGATTAGTAATATAATCGACGAACTTAACGTTTGTATCGTTCTTAAAAATTTTACTAAGATATTTTTCGCTGGTGCCTAATTCTCTGGAAACATAGTTTAAGGAAATCTGATTGCTTTGTATCTCACGTTCAATCAACTTTTTTGCTCTGCTGACCAGCTCAGTATTGCTATCTACAGGCATCATTTCTCTAGCGTCAAAGGCTTTGTTAATGATGTTCGTTAGCAAAGTATCAAGCTCAAATATATTTGCTGTTTTCCATAACCTTTCTGTTAAATCTATATTGCACTCTTTATCCTTAGTATATATAAATTCCTGAAGCAAAGTAACACATGATGATAATAGTTTCATCGCCCGCTTGTAAGAAAAACTGCCTTCTCTTATAGTATTAAGTATTTCATTTAAATCAGATATTGTTTTTTTGCGTTCTAAGCTTTTGAGAGAATTAGCGAAGTTATTCAACAAAAGATTATTAGGGGTTGAGCTTGATTCTTCCCATGATATAATCTCTGAAGTAGAATAGAGATGTTTCTCAGGAAAAATGAAACTATAATTGAGACCTTTAACTGCTAAATTGAATGATTTATTCATATTCAAAATATCACTACTCTTCTTACCAAACGACAAATATTTCGAGAGCATCATTTTACCACCGGTGCATTCCACAAATCTCCATGCTAAATTCAATAGCTCATCTTCATCCAGATCATAATTAACCAATGCTGTAATGATATCATCTTTTTCATAAACAATACAGGAAGAACTATTTGTAGTAAAGGTGTCTTCAAATTGAGATATGATCCGGTTTTTTTCATTCTTAAATTCCGAAAACTCATTTGAACTCATAGCTTCTAGTATTTTTACTGTTACAACGCAATAAAAATTATAGGGCATGTTTATTCCAAATGCATTCATCTTTAAAAAGAGATCCTTGCTATCAGGTGGATTGTCTGACAGTAAGGCATTTAAAAATTTAATTTTGAGAATGGGCAAGAAATCCTTTATCTCCTCATCTTTTTCTTTCATTGCGCTTTGCAGACCATTGATAGTGTTGTTTATCAACATGTATTCATTTTTTTCCTTTGTCTTGCTAAAAGGGAACAAAATAGTCATGCAAGTGTTAGCTATTGTCTTCAACGGCTTGGAAAGCCTTTTAGCAGCAATAAATGATATTAATAGACCTATTGTTATTGATAAAAGGGATACTAAAGCGACTGTATTGTAAAAAAACTGAGCTGCCAAGAAAACCTCTTTCATAGGAGCAACTGAAATATATCTTAAATCGCTATAATCAGACATCTGGTATGATACAACTGTCGGTATGTTATTTATCTGCGTCTTGAAATATCCAGGTTCTCTATTGCTTAAAATAGTGTTTGAGTACCATTTCAGTCCAGATATGTTTTCTCCTACATATTTGCTGTCAGTATGGCACAGAATCATGCCGCTCCCGTCAACTATCATGATGCTGTCTAGGTCTTCCGGAGCTACTATTTTTAGCAGATTTGAGAATATTTCGCTATTCACAGTTATAATAATTGCACCGTTAATATTTCTGTTGTACCCGTAAGTCAGCCTAACAGCATGAATAAGGGATTCGGGCAGTTTGTGTCCAGAGGTCTCACGCAATTTATAGTCCAGGGTCGCACCATAATCAAAGAGCAGACCTATATTATTAGGTTTATTATGCATTACACCGCTAACAGTCTCCCAGTAATGTCTGAGGTTCTCCTTGTTTTTCGGACTATTGTAAAGATTGTGCCGTATATAATCCGTAGAAACCAGTAATTCATTATCACTATAAAAAATTGACAAGGAGTAGAACAGTGGATTTACCAATCTCATATTTGTCAAATATCTGCTTACCTCATATATGTCTGCTGTATTATTTTCAAGAGGCTTGTTAAAGTAACAGTTCAAGCATGAATTGTTATTTACATCATTCATAATTTTTATGGAGATGTCGTTAATATTTTTAAGTATAAGCGAATCCACACTATTTTTATATTGGCTTAAAAGCTTGTTGCTTGAGGTAATTGTTCGATCAGAAATAAATGTGCCGAGACTCTGATAAAATAGCACTCCCATAATAAAAGTGCAAATTATTATAATCAAGACATATGAAAAAAGCACAGAAGGTAAAAATGGTGGAAAAGAATGTTTGACAGGTTTATTGTAACGCCTTGTTACATAATCGTCATTCCATTTCATTGAAGAAAAAAGTTTAAAAATCATAATTAGTCACTCCATATAACATATTCGTGTTTTGGAATATTCGATTTGTAAAAATTCTATATTTCATAAATATCAAGCATTGGCGTAGCTTTTAATTCCATACCAAATATATAAGAAATGATTAACTCATTGCATATTTTCCCTTCGCAGCAACCGCTTTTTATTAGCGTAAATACTTATTAAATTTATTCTAACACCATAGATCGTTGTAATCAAGGTTAGATGATTGTCAGAAGTGGCTCTTTTATACCCTGCTACCAATATTTCTTTAATATTTTTCATATTGTTTATAATCGATAGTAAATGCTAGGTTAAAGTATTACTTAAGGTTTAAGAGTTTGTTGCTGGAGATATCTGAGTATGATATATAATAGGAATTTGCTTTTCCCATAATCAGAGTAGCACAACAAAAATTGACCGCCAAGAACACCAAAAAATATAAATACCCCTTATTTCTACGGTATTGTATGAATATAAAGCGTGCTGTGATTAAAAACGAACGGGAAATCATAAGTATAAAGAATAAAATATAGAATTCAAAGCAAATATGTATATACAAAGGGGCATAGCAAAATAGAAGAAGGATGGCGTATGCATAACTATGCTCCCGCAGATGAGGCAGCTAATTAGGAGCATTAAACTTATATCCGACTCCCTTTATAGTTTGGATGAATTCAGGTTTTTTCGGGTCAGCTTCAATTTTTTTTCGGATATTACTTATGTGAACCATGATTGTTCTATAGTCACCAAAGCTCTCCACTCCCCAAAGCTCTCGAAATAGTTGCTCGCTGCTTATTACTGTATTCGGGTTTTGCGCTAATAGTGCCAGAATCTGGAGTTCTTTAGGCGGCAGAGGAATGTCTACGCCGTTGACAATAGCACGATAATTACCGATATCGATGGTTAAACCAGCATATGTGATGGAGTTTGTTGTTATGCCTGTGCTACTAAGGGACTCATTTTTAATCATGCGATTCCGGCGTAAATGGGCTTTTATTCTGGCGATTAGCTCGATTGGCTCAAATGGTTTTCCCATGTAGTCATCTCCACCTGCAATAAGCCCAAGTGATTTCTCTGTCGCAGAGGATTTACAGCTTAGAAAAATAATTGGCGTTGTAAGGCTTTTTCGTAGTTCCTGGCACACTTCTATACCGTCCATGACCGGTAGCATCATATCTAAGATAATTAAATCCGGTTCTTCGGATAACGCCATAGATACTGCCTTAGAACCATCCTCGGCGGTAATAACATCATAGCCTTCATTTTGCAAATACAAAGTTATAATTTCACGGATGTCAACATCGTCATCCACTAAAAGTATTTTTTCTTCTGCCACTTATGCTTCCTCCTTGAATTAAGAAACGTACTCCTTGCGTTTCTTATCATACTAACCAGTCTCGTTGAAATGGCTGGTCGCAAACTTCGTTTGCTGCTCGCCCATGCAACCTGGGTGTGTTGAAACGTTATTTTGCTTCGCAAAAAACGGATCTAAGTAATTTCTTCTGTTATTTTAAAACGTTGCCTAAATAGCCGATCACAGGTCATCGTTCTTATTTTATACAAAGCAACGGGTATATGCATCAAATAATAGTTTTCATAAAACTATACCTCATTGGTCTGACAGGATTTTAGGACATATTTTCACAAACAGGCAGGGTAATGGTAAACCGGCTTCCCTCACCCAACTTGCTTTTCACAAAAATCTGACCGTTATGATATTCCACAATCTCCTTAACTATAGCTAAACCAAGGCCGCTGCTGCTTGTGTCGGTCTTGCGTGCCTTTGAAACAACATAAAACCGTTCGAATATATGGGCTTGATCTTCGTCTGACATGCCAATACCCGTATCTGAGATAACAATCTGCAGCATTTTATTTTCGTTGATTAAATCAAAAGACAAATAAATTTGTCCATCCTCGGGAGTAAACTTTATCGCATTGCTGAGCAGGTTTGTGAAAACCCGATCTATTCGTTGGATATCCACCTCCATGAAAAGTTCAGAAATATCAGAATTAGGCTCCTCCCATTTGTCGGGATAGAATATACATAAAGATACATTCGCCTGACTCATATCCATACTACATTTTTCAGAGACACCCCGAATGAAATCAACGACAGGTGTTTGCACAAGTTGAAGCTGAAGCTGTCGTGATTCCAATTGGGACAGATCAAATAATTCCTGCACCATTGTGTTCAATTGATTTACTTTCTCATGCACTCTTACAAGATATTTTTCCTGTTTCGCGGGTTCTTGAATAATCCCGTCAAGAATGGCACTCACATACCCTTTGATAGTCGAGATGGGTGTGCGCAGGTCGTGGGACACGTTCTGCATCAAATTCTGGAGAGATTTTTCAGAACGGGAAACTGCCTGATATGCCGTTCTCAATTCCTCCTTTGAATGCTCTAAGGCATTAGTGCGTTCCTTTACCTTTTCTTCAAGACTTATGTTTGTCTTCCGAAGCTTTTCTGTAAGTGATTCCACCTGGTGAAAGCTCCCGGAAAATTTCTTTGCTAAGAGCAAAGACTGGCAAACAGTTAAAATAAGCAAACCTATGGAAGTCAGATCTCCTCTCGTCAAAAAGCTACGGAAAAAATGATTATGATTATCGGCAAAAACAACACTCAGAAAGAAAACGTCATTAAAAGCTGTTAAAACCATAATCGTTAGACCAATCCCGATTAAATAAGCACCATCCCGTTTTTTAATACAGGTGATTATAACAATCCATAGCGCATAAAGGAATGCTAAAATGGAGAATACCTGGTAAATGGGGTTGAACAGGGTAAAAATGCGCGCAGGGGTTAGCAGCACTAAGACAGAAAAAGCTGTTCCGACGGCTTGAATCACGCCATTGATTTTTTTGGAGACATCCTTTGGAAAAACAGATCTTAAGAACATAAACACCAGCGGAACGCCATAGTAATACGCCAGAGTCTGTATTTTATGCGCAAGCTCCCAAGAGAAATTGGGGAAAATGTGAATAAAAAATATTTCACCGACAAGTAGAGTTCTGAGACTAATCATGATGGAATAAAACCCTAAATATAATGTGGACCTGTCTTTTGTACGAAATAGAAATAAGGCGATATGGTAAAAACCGATTATAAATAAGCTGCCAAAAAGAAAGAGATCCATCGAAACATTGCGAACTCTGATGTCCATTATGGCTGATGCGGTTCCCAGTTGAATACTCTCCAAAATCCCACCGCTTCGGTGCCGGGCATTAGCAACCTGAATAATAAGCTCAATAGTATCTGTGTTTGTTTGAATATAGTGAACTTGCGGAAGATATTGA
>ENA-UOOR01004221-UOOR01004221.1-fermentation-metagenome-genome-assembly--contig:-NODE-4221-length-11641-cov-2.397980_pt1 | contig 11641 bp, 10 predicted proteins | sample MGYA00245780_ERZ724029 | MGnify/ENA primary metagenome ERZ724029 (study PRJEB28704, sample SAMN03018315) | fermentation metagenome | biome: anthropogenic terrestrial biome; feature: soil; material... | reverse complement strand
GCAGTTATGATGACGCCGCGGTTACGGACCAAAGCGGCAGGTGGCAGTCGTTTACATCTTACGGGGCTGTTGTCAACGGCTCAGCCGTATGCGAAGGGTACTCTAAGGCTATGCAGCTTTTGTGCGGTTACGCAGGGCTTAACTGCGTTGTTACGGAAGGTACCGCCGGCGGCGTGCGCCATATGTGGAACGCCGTCTGCATAGACGGTTTGTGGTACTACCTCGATGTCACGTGGTGCGACGGCAGTTTTGTAGTGTACAATTACTTCAATATACCGGAGAGCACGCTCAAAAAGACCCACGTCATAGCACCGCTCGTGTCGTCGCTTGCCGAGAGCCAAATAAACAACGGCGACCAGTTTAATCTCTTCCTGCAGCAGTGCAGCTCGTCGAAAGAAAGTTATTACAACGTTAAAGGCATAAAAGTTTCAGGTACCGACAGTTCCGGCGACTCAGCGGCCGTAAGCTCCATTGAAAGCGGCCTTAAGTCCGGCCAGACGTCGTTTGCTTTTCTTATATCCGGTGACTCTGATTATGACACGGCGGTAAAGAGCCTGCTTTCAAGCGAGCCGTATAAAATAAACACGTATTTTTACGAGGCACTGAGCGCCTGCGGGTTCAGGCCGCAGAACAGCAAGATAAGTTATGTCGAAGACAAAGACAACAGCGGCCTTAACGTTAAAGTGGCGTTAGCATAAAACACAAAAGCTTTTGGGGGACTTTAAATGCGGGTTTTAGTAGTTTCGGACACGCACCGCGATATTAACGCACTGCGCAGGGCGGTGCTTAACCAGCCTGAAGCGGACACGGTCATACATCTTGGCGACGGCGACGATGAAGCCGGGAAAGTTGAGCGGGAATTTCCGCAAAAAAAGTTCCTGCGCGTGCGCGGAAACTGCGACTGGGGTTCCGCACTGCCGGCGGAGGGGCTTGCCTCCATCGGAGGCAAAAGAATTTTTTATACCCACGGAAATACTTATAATGTAAAATACGGCACCGGTGAAGCAGTTACGGCGGCGCGGGCTTCAAAAGCCGACATACTTCTTTTTGGGCATACGCATAAAGCGGTCAGCACGTACGACAATGGCCTTTATATAATGAACCCCGGGAGCCTTCACGGTTCGGACGGGACTTACGGCATTATAGACATTACCGGAGCAGGCATAGTAATGAACATAGTTAAAATCTTAAACGCATGAAACGCGCTCTGGAGCCGCTTTTTCTTTTCACGCTGCATACACGGCGGCACGGTGATTGCTTTTTGCTGCGCATAATAGCCTTGACATAGTATATGCCGAATGATATTATCATTAAAGCAGATTAATTACAGAGAGGATGATAATTATGCCGAAATATGAAGAATATGAAAGATGGCTTGGCACTGAGCTTGACGACAAGGATCTTACCGGTGAGCTTGAAAGTATAAAAGGTAAAGATGAAGAGATAAACGACCGCTTTTACCGCGACCTTGCGTTCGGAACCGGCGGCCTGCGCGGCGTTATAGGCGCCGGCACCAACCGCATGAACGTCTACACCGTCCGCAAGGCAACGCAGGGGCTTGCGGATTACCTTAACGCGCACGGCAAAAACCCGTCCGCCGCCATAGCTTACGACAGCCGCATAAAGTCTGACGCCTTTGCAAAGCAGGCCGCCTCAGTACTTGCGGCAAACGGAGTGCACGCTTATATTTACCCGTGGCTTTCACCTACGCCTACGCTTTCTTACGCTGTAAGGTACCTTAAGTGCGACGCGGGCATATGCGTTACCGCGAGCCATAATCCTGCAAAGTACAACGGCTATAAGGTTTACGGCAGCGACGGCTGCCAGATAACGCTTAAGATGGCCGACGATATACAGGAAAAGATAAACGTGATAGACGTTTTAAACGGCGTAAAACGTATGGACTTTGACGAAGCTGTAAGCAAAGGCCTTGTTTCGTATATAAAAGACGAGGTTATAGACTCGTTTTTAAACGAAGTAATGAAGCAGCGGATTTTTGACGAGCCGTGCGAAGGCCTCAAAGTGGTTTACACGCCCCTTAACGGAACAGGCCGTGTATGCGTTACCCGCATGCTGGGCATGATTGGCGTTAAAGACGTGACAGTAGTGCCGGAACAGGAGTTTCCGGACGGAAACTTCACCACGTGCCCGTTCCCTAACCCTGAAATCCGCGAAGCGCTGCAAAAGGGACTTGATTTGTGCGAAAAAGTCAAACCTGATATCCTCATAGCTACTGACCCGGACTGTGACCGCTGCGGCATAGCTGTAAACAACGGCAGGGACTTTACCCTTATGAGCGGAAATGAGGTCGGCGTTCTGCTGCTTGACTTTATAGCGAGGAGCCGTTTAAAGTCAGGCAGTATGCCTGAGTCTCCCGTCGCTGTAACAACTATAGTAAGCACTGACATGGCGGCGCCGGTTGCTGAAAATTACGGTATAGAGCTGAGGCGTGTGCTCACAGGGTTTAAGTATATAGGCGACCAGATAGCATTGCTCGAAAAGGGCGGGCACGCCGAAAGGTATATTTTCGGATTTGAGGAAAGCTACGGCTACCTCTCCGGCGGATACGTGCGCGACAAAGATGCCGTTGACGCAAGCATGCTTATATGCCAAATGGCATATTACTATAAGAAACAGGGTCTTACGCTTTTAGATGTTATGGACAGGCTTTACAAAAAATACGGGTATTTTGAAAACGCGCTGATGAACTTCACCTTTGAGGGCGAGGACGGCATGGTAAAGATGGGCAGGATAATGGACGCCCACAGGAAATCGCCGCTTAAAAGCTTTGCCGGGTGCGCTGTGGCGGGCTGGAGCGACTACCAGATGTCGCAGTCGCACGAGGGTGGCAGGGCGCTTACCATAGACCTGCCTAAGTCCAACGTGCTTGAGTACAGGCTTGAAGGCGGCTGTAAGGTTATAATAAGGCCGAGCGGCACTGAACCGAAGATAAAGGTTTACCTTTCCGGCAAGGGCAGCGACAAGCTGTCGTCGCTTGAAATTATAGATAAGATGAAAAAAGCCGCGCCGGGCCTCATGGAAGTCTGAACACTTAGCGTTAACCGGAAAGCCCCCACGGTTTCAATCCCGCGGGGGCTTTCCTTCACGCCGTCATGTTTCTTTTGTTTGGTTTTTTTCATTGCTTACAATAGCTATCTTTGTTTTGGACTGTTTTCCGTCTGCTGATTTTGAACCGGAGGGGGAAGGGACTATTGCCGTTATATTCATTATTGGTATAAATACCGGAGTACTGCCGTCTGAATCCGACAAGACGAGCATGCCGTATTCATTTTTATATATTGCTCCGGAGGCGCTTATATTGCTCCCCATATACATCTGCACTTCTGTTGAAACCGGCAGGTAGTCGTGTATGGCCGTGACGATGTTTGTGCCGCAGCCTTCGGGGAAATGCTGCGGAGTAAGGTAGGACATGGACGGGTTATACACTGTTCCGTCGCCGGTATAGACGGCGGCAATGGAGTTAAGCGGCACGGCCTGCTGCACGCCGTTGTCGAGAAGTATGAAAATACCGCCGTAAGTCCCGTCTGGCGAAGAGTAAAGCTGGTATGGGGTTCCTGTTACGGAGGATGCCGCAAACCCTTTTGTAAACACCGTTACGGTGTCATTCGGGTAATAGGTTATTATCTGCGACAGTACGTTGGCAAGCTGGTTATAGCTGAAGCACACGGCGCTTTCAGCCTCGGGCGAGGCTGCATAGTTTACCGTGAGCTTAGGGAGAAACGGGCTGTATAAAGAATTGTCCGCCGCAAAATACACAGCGGTAAGGTCGTCGGGGTTAGTCAGCGCAAGGCCGTAATTGGGGTAGGCCCCGCCGAGAAATGAGTTTACAAGTTCCGTTACGTCTATCTTTACTTTTGAATAAAGATCTGACGGGAAAATTTTTACGCTGGAAGCTGCTTCGGCGTAAGCCGGGGCGGTGTTGTAAGTGACTGACGAAGTGACAAAAGGCTCAGTTACCCTGTGTACGTATATTGGGCTGACGGCTGAGCTGGTTTTGCATGTGACGGCAAGTTCAAGGAACGCCCCGTCCACGTGCGTTGACGGTATGGATGACAGGTCAAGCTGCAGGAGGCCGGTGCTTTTTTGGCGTATAGTGTTTGTGCCGACATATATGAATGGGTAAGACGACATGTTTTTATTCGGCAGGGCCGAATATACGAAAGTCGTTTGCGTGATGTCAATGTTCATTGCGGGCATTTTTTAAACCTCGTTCCGGCGGCAATGTATTTTGTTCGCCGCATCTACATATTACGCGGGCGGATGTGCCGCTGTTACACATGCCGTCAAACGGCCGAGCGCAGATGCAGGTTACCTTTTTTAATATGTGTATTGACAAATTTGACCGCTTATGATAACATTAATAAGCCGCTTATTGCGGGCTTGTTAAGTGGGAAACCCGCCCGTTGTAGCGAGATTTATTAAAAAGGCAGGGCATTTTTATATGTTCGCGGTAATTGAAACTGGCGGCAAGCAGTACAAAGTGCAGAAAGACGACGTCATTTTTGTAGAAAAGCTTGCCAAAGAAAAAGACGATACCGTAGATTTCAAAGTCCTTGCGCTGTGCGGGGACGACGGACTTAAGGTAGGCGCTCCTTATGTGGACGGCGCAACCGTTACAGGCAAAGTACTCAAGAACGGCAAAGCGAAAAAAATAACGGTTTTCACCTATAAGCCTAAAAAGAACGAAAAACGTAAAATGGGCCATAGGCAGCCGTACACGAAAGTCCAGATAGACGCTATAAACGCATAACTATGATTTGCGCGGAATTCTTTAAAAAAGGCGGAAAGCTCGTTGGCTTTAGCATAAGCGGCCATTCCGGTGCCGCCTGCAGCGGGCGCGACATAGTCTGCGCGGCTGTTTCATCCGCGGCTTACCTCACCGCCAATACCGTTATCGGCGTCAAAGCCGGCGTTTCGGCCGGCGGCGGGCGCATGGAGCTTACGGTGCCGGACAGCGGCGCTGATAAATGCGCGGTTACTTTAAAAGGGTTCCGTTTGCATATGGAAGAACTTCGGAAACAATATCCGGAGTATCTGCATGTACATGATACGGAGGTGTAAAAATGCTGAAAGTAGACATTCAGTTATTTGCTCATAAAAAAGGAATGGGTTCCACAAAGAACGGCCGTGACTCCGAGTCTAAACGCCTTGGCGTTAAACGCGGCGACGGGCAGTTTGTCCTTGCGGGCAATATTATAGTAAAGCAGCGCGGCACGCATATCCACCCGGGCAACAACGTCGGCATAGGTTCCGACGACTCTCTGTTTGCCCTTGTGGACGGTAAGGTCAAGTTTGAGCGTTACGACCGCTACCGCAAAAAGGTAAGCGTATATGCCGTTGAGCAGTGACCCCTGAATATTGCGTATAACAAAAATCCCGGGACGTTCTGCCCGGGATTTTTTTTAAACGCGCGGTTAATATTTACCGGCTGTATATATACTATTTAAAGAGCGCGGGTAAAGCGTGTTTTTATAAACGGAAAGCGGTATTACTTATGTTTATTGACGATACTAAAATAAGGCTGAAGGCAGGTGACGGCGGCAGCGGAGCCGTTGCGTTCCACCGTGAGAAATATGTTGCTTCCGGCGGGCCGGACGGCGGCGACGGGGGAAAAGGCGGCGACATACTGTTTTTGGCAGACGACAACATGTCTACGCTCGCTGACTTCAGGTACAAAAAGAAGTACAGGGCGGAAAACGGCGAAGCCGGCAGAGGCAAGCGCTGCAACGGCCGCAAAGGCAGCGACCTTCTCATACGCGTGCCGCGCGGCACGCTTGTAAAGGATGCCGAAACCGGCAGGCTTATAGCCGATATATCGTCGGACAAGCCGGCTGTCATAGCAAAAGGCGGCCGCGGAGGGTGGGGCAACTCCCACTTTGCGACCGCGACGCGGCAGACGCCGCGTTTTGCAAGGCCGGGCGCGGCGGGCGAGAGCTTTTACATTAAACTTGAGCTTAAGCTGCTTGCGGACGTAGGCCTTGTAGGGTACCCTAACGTAGGCAAGTCAACGCTGATATCTGTAGTCAGCGAGGCAAAACCGGTCATTGCCGATTACCCCTTCACGACCATAGTGCCGAACCTCGGCGTCGTAAGCCTTGAAAACGGCGCATCGTTTGTCATGGCCGACATACCCGGCCTTATAGAAAACGCGAGCGAAGGCGCAGGCCTCGGACATGAATTTCTCCGCCATGTTGAGCGCTGCCGCCTGCTCCTGCATATTGTCGACGTTTCAGGCAGCGAGGGGCGCGACCCTAAGGAAGACTTTAAGGTCATAAACAATGAGCTAAGGAAGTTTAACCCGGAGCTTGCCGAAAGGCCGATGATAGCCGTGGGGAACAAGTGCGACCTTGCAAGCGACGAACGGATATCGGACTTTAAAAATTTTGTGGAAATGCAAGGATACGAGTTTTTCCCTGTGATGGCGGCGATAAAGTACCAGGTAGGCCCGCTTATGGACAGGACCGCGGAGCTTTTAAGCAAGCTGCCGCCTGTAAAGGAGTACCTGCCTGACCCTGTAAGCCCTGATGAAACAGCGGGGGAACAGGAAAAGACGGTAGAAATAATAAAAAGCGGAAACGTGTTCACCGTAAAGGCCGAGTGGCTTGTGCCCGTGCTGCGCACTATAAATTTTGCGGAGGAAGACTCAGTGCGTTACTTCCAGCGCGTGCTTATGAAAAGCGGCGTGGACGATGCGCTTAGCAAGGCAGGTGTGCAGGAGGGCGACACTGTAAGCATTTACGGGGTTGAGTTTGATTATATAGATTAGGAGAACGGCTTTTGGAGAGGTTATATGGCAAAGAATGTGACCCCGGGCAGCTCAGCCCGCTTGCGCTCGCGTTTGCGGGAGATGCGGTTTTTGAACTTTTTGTACGTGAAAGGCTTGTATGCATGGGCAACAGGCCGGTAAATAAGCTCCACCGCCTCTCGGTTGAACAGGTATGCGCGTCTGCGCAGTCCGGATTTGTAGAAAAACTTATGCCGGTGCTGACGGACGAAGAAAAAGAGATACTGCGCCGCGGCAGGAACGCGCACACAAACCATGTGCCTAAAAACGCCGAGGTTGCACAGTACCACGCCGCCACCGCGTTTGAGGCGCTGTTCGGGTACCTGTACTTAAGCGGCAATATGGAAAGGCTGCGCTCGCTTTTTAATCTAATATGCGGTGAAAATTAATGTAAAGTAATTAAACATATGCTGCGCGGCGCTTACCGCAGGCTTTTGTACTTTTCAGATTCTTGTACGGCGAGCCTGTCGCAAAGCTCGTTTTCAGGGTGGCCGGCGTGGCCTTTTACCCAATGGACGCTCACGCGGTGTATTTCAAGGAGCCTTAGCAGAGCGCCCCAGAGGTCAGTGTTTAAAGCCGGCTTTTTGTCGGCTTTTTTCCAGCCATTTTTTTCCCAGCTTTTGGCCCACCCTTTGCTTATGGCGTCGCAGACGTACTTTGAGTCGCTTGTCAAAAGTACTTCGCACGGCTCTTTAAGCACGCGCAGCGACTCTATGACGCCTGTAAGCTCCATGCGGTTGTTTGTTGTGTTAGGCGCGCCTCCGCTTAAGCGCTTTTCTATGCCGTTGTAGCGCAGCACGGCTCCCCAGCCGCCGGGGCCGGGGTTGCCGCTGCATGCCCCGTCTGTAAAAATCTCTATTTTTTTCATTGTTATGTTCCCTTTCGTGTTCGGTTAATTATATCATAAAAACATATGGCGGACAAATATGCCGCAGCTTGGCGGCGGTTAAAAAAGAGTTTGCAATGTGATTAGTATTATTGTGCGGAGGCAATAATATAATTGAATATAAAAATCACGGCTTGACAGCAAATTACATTCAGCGTACAATTAAAAGGATATTTATTAAAACGGACAGCATACCGCGGATAAATCCTATCTGCGTTTTTATCATATACACTTTGCATGCCGCACGCGGCGTTCAGCTGTGCTTTATTTTTAAACAAGGCGGTTATATTTACATTCCGCGCAGGTTCGTAACGGTGCGGGAAGTAAGTTGAAATAATACATTATAATGAGGTAGACCCCTCCGCTTAATGGATTTTTAAGCGGCCATGGAGGTTATACCCAAAATAACGATGGAGGTCATTTTGTGACAGATAAAAAACTTAATAATTCGCCTAAGCGCGTAAACGAAGGAGCCGCGCCGCTGCAGCTTTACCAAAAGGTTACTGTTCCGGCAGCTGCGGCGCAGCCGAAACGCAGGGCCAAGCCTAAAACGGAAACTGCAGAAAAGGCGAGGGCACCGCGCAGGAACCGCGCTCCGGTACCTAAGGACGCAGGCAGCGCAGCCGCAAACGCCGTTCAGGCTCGTGACGTTAAGGCCACAGCTTTGCAAAACGGCCCGGCGGCAATGCAGAAAAATGCCGAAAAGCCGCGCACGGCGCAGCACGCCGCGGGACGGCGCGGGCGCAGGAAGAAGCCTTCGATAAACGTTTATTTTTTGGGCGGCCTTAACGAAATCGGAAAGAACTTTACGCTCTTTGAGTGCGAAGGCGACATGATAATCGTTGACTGCGGCATGGCTTTCCCTGACGGCGATATGTTCGGCGTGGACCTTGTTATACCGGACTTCACGTTTGTTGAGCGCAACGCCGACAAGATACGCGGCATAGTCCTTACGCACGGCCACGAGGACCACATAGGCGCGCTGCCGTACCTGCTTAAAAAAGTCAACCTGCCTATTTACGGCACGCCGTTTACGCTCGGTCTTGTTGACAACAAGCTTAAGGAACACGGCCTGCAGGATTCCGTAAAGAAATACACAGTCGAACCGGGCGACCGCATTAAGCTCGGCTGTATGGAAGTGGAGTTTATCCACGTAAACCATTCCGTGCCCGATGCCGTGGCCATAGCGATACACTCACCGGCCGGAGTCATAGTGCATACAGGCGACTTTAAGATTGACTGCACGCCGGCCCAGGGTGAAATGACAGACCTCGCAAGGCTCGGCCAGCTGGGAAAAGAAGGCGTGCTCGCGCTGCTGTGCGACTCTACAAACGCAGAGAGGGCCGGGTACACGAAGTCTGAAAGCACCGTTAACAATTCATTTGAGCGCCTGTTCAAAAGGGCTGAAAACAACAGGATAATCATAGCTACATTTGCTTCAAACGTAAGCCGCGTGCAGCAGATAATAAACTGCGCCGTAAAGTACGGGCGCAAAGTCGCGCTTTCGGGCAGGAGCATGGTAAACGTTATGACACTCGGCGTACAGCTCGGCTACCTTGACGTACCGGACGGCGTACTTATAGATATAGACATGATAAAACGCTACCCCAAAGAACAGATAGTCCTTGTCACTACCGGCAGCCAGGGCGAGCCGATGAGCGCCCTTACGCGCATGGCGTTTGCTTCGCACAGGAAGGTTGAGGTAGGCCCCGGCGACTTTATCATAATTTCAGCGCGGCCGATACCTGGCAACGAAAAGACAGTCGGCAACGTTATAGACGAGCTTATGAAGCGCGGCTGTGAAGTCGTTTACGAGTCAATGTACGAGGTACACGTTTCAGGGCACGCCTGCCAGGAAGAACTGAAGCTCATGCAGGGCATAGTTAAGCCAAAGTATTTCATACCCGTACACGGCGAGCAGAAGCATCTCCGTAAAAACGCCGGCCTTGCGTATGCTATGGGCAAAGAACCTAAAGACGTTTTCATAGGCGACATAGGCGACGTTGTGGAGCTTAACCAAAATTATATGAAACGCCTCCCGTCCGTACCGGCCGGAAGGGTGCTTGTGGACGGGCTCGGCGTAGGCGACGACGGCAACGTGGTGCTCCGCGACAGGAAGCATCTTGCCGAGGACGGGCTTATAGTGGCGGTTTGCACGATTTCTTCTGAAGACGGCCATATTATATCAGGCCCAGACATAGTGTCGAGGGGGTTTGTCTATGTGCGCGAGTCGGAACCGCTTATGGATGAAATCCGCAGGATGGTTACTTCTGTTTTGGAGAACTGCGCGGATAACAATATACACGACTGGGGCACGCTTAAAACGCGCATAAAAGACGAGCTTTCGCGCCTGCTGTACGACAGGACGCGCCGCAGCCCCATGATACTGCCTATAATTACGGAGATATGACAGGCTCCGGGTTATCATATGGTTTACAAACCGTAAAATAAATGTTAAAATAACCTCATAAATAATTTTGCGTTTTAGCGTGCGCCAATGCCGCGCAAAATAAATAATTTTAAGTCCCGCCGCCGCGGAAAGCGGCGGGACTTAAAATTTATATGGCTCTTGCCGGTTGTCTTCAGCGGAAAACCCGGGCTGGACCGAGGGGTAATGAATTTGAAAAGAAAAGTATGGGCAGCTTCACCGGCTTTTTATGTCATTTCGGCAGTAATGCTTATCATAGCGGCCGTAAGCTATTTTTGGGATCATACGGTTTTTTACGTCGAAATCGCCATAGCGCTTTTTTCGTTTGCCGCCGTATTTTTTGCGGTGAAATATTTCAACCTGTACATAGTGCAGGCTTCAAAGGCGGCCGCCGACCTGCTTTCCGGGGAAAAATACAGGGAATTCGCCGGGTTTGCCCTGCCTGTTGCCGTGGTGGGCAAAAACTGTGATATTATATGGGCAAATAAGGCTTTTTCGTCGTCGGTTGCGCAAAACCGTGAATGCCGCGGCGAAAACGCCCTTAAATTTATTTACCCTTATACGGTTTCGGATATAGAGCGCGCCTGCGGTACGGACATAGCCATAGGCCCGAAAAGGTTTACGGTTTACGCTGTTGAAACGGAAGAAGCAAGCGTACTCTACTTTGTTGACGACACGTATTACAAGGAGATAGACAAAGAGTACGCAGAGAGCCGCCCTGTGGTAGCTGTAGCCTGCTTTGACAACCGCGAGGAGCTTGCGCGGAACGCAAGCGACGGCGAGGACACCATGGTAACGTCGCGTGTTGAGGAAGTACTCGTCAAGTGGGCGCAGGGCATAGGCGGGTTCTTAAAAAAACTTAAGGGCAATATGTATTTTATACTTACTGATGAAAAACACATAAGGGAAGAAATGAATAAAAAATTCCCTGTCCTTGACGAAGTGCGCAAAATAGAAACGGGCAAGTCTTTCCGCGCTACGGTTTCAGTCGGCGTGGGACGCGGCGCCGACTCGCCGCAGGAGGCCGACGCCTGGGCGCGCAAAGCGCTCGACATGGCTCTGGGGCGCGGTGGCGACCAGGTGGCCGTAAAGCAGGAAAACGAAACTTACGACTTTTTCGGCGGCATATCCAAAGGCGTTGAAAAGCGTGATAAGGTCCGTACGCGCGTGTTCGCGGCGACTATGTCTGACAATATAGAGGAAAGCGACGCCGTTTTTATCATGGGGCACAAGTTTTCCGACCTTGACTGCATGGGCTCGGCCGCAGGCATGTGGAACGCCGCGGCAAAAACGCTTGGCAAAATGGCATATATCGTAACATACGAGAAGCAGTCCCTTGCCGAGCCTGTCATACGCCTGCTGAAGTCATGCTACAGGGACGAGGAGATATTCATATCCCCGCAGGAAGCGCTCGGCATGGTTACGGCAAAAAGCCTGCTTGTTGTTGTGGACACGCACTCTGGCACTTTCGTTGAGTCAGCCGAACTGCTTAATGCGGTTCCGCGGGTGATAGTTATAGACC
>ENA-UOOR01004214-UOOR01004214.1-fermentation-metagenome-genome-assembly--contig:-NODE-4214-length-11652-cov-2.661982_pt1 | contig 11652 bp, 9 predicted proteins | sample MGYA00245780_ERZ724029 | MGnify/ENA primary metagenome ERZ724029 (study PRJEB28704, sample SAMN03018315) | fermentation metagenome | biome: anthropogenic terrestrial biome; feature: soil; material... | reverse complement strand
CGGCCAACGTCAACATCCCGGCCGGCATCGACAACGGCCAGGTGATTGTGATGAACGGCCAGGGCGAGCCCGGCTTCAACGGCGGCCCCAACGGCGACCTGCAAATTGTGGTCAACGTGGCGCCCCACAAGGTATTCCAGCGCGACGGCACCACGCTGTACATGGACATGCCGATTTCCTTCACCCAGGCGGCCCTGGGCGCGGAGCTGGACATCCCCACGCTGGAAGGCCCGGTGAAGCAGAAAATTCCCGAGGGCACGCAGACGGACACCAAGTTCCGCATCAAGGGCAAGGGCATGCCCCGTCTGCACACCACGCAAAAGGGCGACCTGGTGGTCACCGTGCGGGTGGAGGTGCCCAAGCGCATGAGCGCCAAGCAGAAGGAACTGCTCAAGGAGTTTGAGCAGCACTCCACCGGCAAGGAATATGACAATCAGAAGAGCTTCAAGGATAAGGTGAAGGATATCTTCCAATAATTCACCAGAAGATAGAGACGAAACAGGGACGGCACGCGCCGTCCCTGTTTTGATTTGGAGAGAATCAGGTGTTCAATGAATCCGTACGGTGATGGTTACTCCGCCCGCTGGTTGAGCGTCTGCGCCATGTGCAGCATGCGCGCGCCCCAGCCCTCGGCGGCCTCGGTGGGATAGCGCAGCATGATGTGATAGGTCATGCCGTTTTGAATCAGCTGATAGAGTTCCATGGTCTGCCCGTCGCGGGTGGCCAGCACGCCCTTGGCGGGGTCCGCGCCCATCACCATGGGCTGGTCAAAGGGGTTGGAGAGCACCCAGCCCTGCTGCTGCATAGCCGCCTGCTCCTGCGCGAAGCGCTCCAGGCTGGGGGCCTGGGTATCGCCCACATGCAGCAATTCCAAGGCCACCTCGCCGGGCAGGGCGTTTTCAATCAACTGCAGGCGCACGCCGCCGTCAATGGGCTGGGCGGCAAAGTTGTCCGCGTCATACCAGATAATCAGGTTTTCATCGGCGTACTGGGTGGCGGTGTAGGTTTCCTCCTGCCCCTCCAGCAAGATGGTGTCGGTGCGGGTAGGTGCTTCCACCTGGACGGCCTGGGCCGCGCCCAGGGCCAGCATCAGCATCAGGGCCAGTGACAAAATACGCGTCATGTGTTTCATCGTGTTCAAATCGCCTCCTTGCTACCATACAACGAATGGAGGCAGTGGTTTCTTGCATGCGGACAAAGCCACCGCCGCGTTGTCTTTCTATGAATATAAACCGGGAAGGCGATGGTTAAACCCTTTCGGGGATGGCGCACGCGGCCAGGCGCTCCATGTATCTGTCCCGCTCCTGCTGGTTGGCCAGCACGAAGTGGCCGGGCTCAATCTCCTGCCAGACGGGCTTGTCCACGCTGTAGTCGTGCACGGATTCATCGTAGGCGATGGGCTGCTTTTTCTTTTCATAGGTCGGGTTGGGCATGGGCACCGCGCTGAGCAGCGCCTGGGTGTAGGGGTGCAGCGGCAGGCGGAACAGCTGCTCGGTGTTGCCCAACTCCACCAGCACACCCCGATGGATGACGGCGATGCGGTCGCAGATAAAGCGCATGACGGACAGGTCGTGGGAGATGAACATGTAGGTCAGCCCGCGCTCCTTTTGCAAAGTGCTCATCAGGTTGAGCACCTGGGCGCGGATGGACACGTCCAGGGCGGAGATGGGCTCGTCGGCGATGATGAACTTTGGGTCCATCACCAACGCGCGCGCGATGCCGATGCGCTGGCGCTGGCCGCCCGAAAACTCGTGGGGAAAGCGGCTGGCAAACTCCGGCAGCAGGCCCACATCCATCAGCGCCCCGTGCACACGGCGCGTGCGCTCCTCGCGGCTCAGGCCCTTCTCGGTGCTGTACAAGCCCTCGGCCACAATGTAATCCACCTTGGCGCGCTCGTTCAGCGACGCCATGGGATCCTGAAAGATCATCTGAATTTCGCGGGTCACGCGCCTGTCCAGCTCCGGGTCAATTTTGCCGGAGATGCGCTGGCCATCATAGATGACCTCGCCGCCCGAGATGGAGTACACGCGAATCATGGCCCGGCCGATGGACGTCTTGCCCGAACCGGACTCGCCCACCAGGCCGAAGGTCTCGCCCTTGTAGATGTCAAAGGTGACGCCGCGCACGGCCTCAAACCGCCGCCTGCGCTCGCCAAAGGCGATGTGCAAATCCTTCACCTGAATAATGGGCTGCTTAGCAGTGCTCATACAACGACCCTCCTTGCTCGCGGATGCGCTTGAGGATTTCGGGCGGCTCCACCTTGGGGGCCCGCGGGTCCTCCAGCCAGCTGCGCACCTTGTGGGTGGGGCTTACGTCAAAGTACGGCGGCCGCTCGCGGAAATCGATATTCAGCGCGTGGGGGTTGCGCGGCGCGAAGGCGTCGCCCACCACCTCGTTGAACAGGTTGGGCGGTGTGCCCTTGATGGCGTACAGCGCCTCGCCCTTGCGGCCCAATTGCGGCAGCGAGCTGAGCAGCGCCCAGGTATACGGGTGGCGCGGGTCGTAGAAAATCTCCTCGCAGGTGCCAATCTCCACAATATCGCCGGCGTACATCACGGCGATGCGATCGGCAATGTTGGCCACCACGCCCAGGTCGTGGGTGATGTAGACGGCCGTGAGGTCATACTTATGGATCAGGTTGCGGATCAGCTGCAATATCTGCGCCTGGATGGTTACATCCAGCGCGGTGGTCGGCTCATCGCAGATGAGAATCTGCGATTGGCAGGCGATGGCGATGGCGATGACCACGCGCTGGCGCATGCCGCCGGAGAACTGGTGCGGGTATTGCTTCATGCGGCGCGCCGGCTCATCAATGCCCACGTCCAGCAGCACTTCCTGAATGCGCTTGTCCGCCTCTTCGCCCTTGAGGCCCTGGTGCAGCATCAGCGCCTCGCCAATCTGCTTGCCGATGGTCTTCAGTGGGTTGAGGCTGGTCATGGGGTCCTGCAGCACCATGGCGATTTTACGGCCGCGAATGCGCAGCCAGTCCTTCTCGGTGTTGAAGGTGGTCAGGTCCTCCCCCTCAAAGACAATGCTGCCGGAATCCACCCAGCCGTTTTGGTCAAGCAGGCCCATGAAGGTCTTGGTCAGCACGGATTTGCCCGAGCCCGATTCCCCCACGATGGCCAGGCTTTCGCCGCGGTAGATATCCATGGTCACCCCACGGATGGCGTGCAACACACGCCCGCGCAGGCTGAATTTGACGTTGAGGTCCTTTACCTGCAGGACCGGTTCGGGGGTTTTTGTCGTTTCACTCATACATGGTTCCTCGGGTCGGCCGCGTCCGCGAAGGCGTTGCCGATAATATAGAAGGAAATGGTCACGATGGACAGCACCACCGTGGGGAAGATCAGCTGATACGCCAGTGATGTGGTGACCAGCTTGCGCCCCACGTTGATGAGGTTGCCCAGCGAGGGGATGCTGACCGGCAGGCCCAGGCCGATGTACGTGATGAATACCTCGCTGCCAATGGCTCCCGGGATGGCCAGGGCCATGCGCAGCATGATGACGCTGACCAGGTAGGGCAGCAGGTTGCGCGTGATGATGCGGAAGGTGCCCGTGCCCAGGCAGCGAGAGGCCAGGTTGTAATCCCGGTCACGGATGATGACAATCTGGTTGCGCACAAAGCGCGCCATGCTCACCCAGCCGGTGATGGTCATGGAGAAAATCAGCGTCTGGATGCCCGGGCGCATGATGTAGGCAAACATAATCAGCACGATGGTGGTGGGGATGTTGTTGATGACGTTGTAGATTTCGGTCAGCAGCCGATCCAGCTTGCGCACATAGCCCCACAGCACGCCGATGGTGATGCCGATGACGGCCTCCAGCAGCGCTACCATGAAGCCGATAAACAGGCTGGTGCGCGTGCCGGACCAGACCATGCTCCACATATCCTGGCCCGCGTTGTTGGTGCCAAACAGGAAGGGCGCCTCGTTGGGCAGCAGCCGCAGCTGGGCGTTCTCCCGGGTGGTGGCGCTCAGACCGTCGGGCGCGATGTCCAACTGGCTTCGCCGCACAAACAGCTCGGTCCCCTGGTTGGTATAATCCTCCGGCGAGGTATACACCTGGATGGGGAAGTTGGAGCGGCTCTCATAGGGCACGGCGGTCGGGTCATCGGGCAGGCGCAGCTTGGTGGAAAAGTCGTTGCGCACATAGCCGGTCTGCTCCCCCACCTCAACCAGGCACCAATGCTCGCCATATTCCACAATGGTAAAGGGCGTGCGCGCGCGCAGGGTGAGCAGCATGTTGCTCACCGCCGCCCACTCCGGGTCATCATAGGGGGTGAGCACCAGCTCCACGCCCGCGGGGGCGGTGTAGTGCACATTGCTGAAGCCCGGGCCCACGTTGCTCATCTGCATGCGGGTGATGGGGTGGTTGATGACGCGCGTCGCCTCGTACTGGCGGGGCAGATAGGGCTGAATCATCGTAAATACGACCAGCAGCACCAGCAGCGCCATCAGCGACGCGGCCAAGCGATTCTGGAAAAACACCCGGATGGTGCTGCCCCAGTAGGAGTAGTTGGAAAAGCCGGTGCGCTCGGCCGCCTGTTCGCTGTAGACGGCCATGTCAAAGTCATTGCGGCGCGCGGATTCCTCCAGCCCGGTGTGCAGCTTGCGTTCCTTATTGTTCTGGCTCATCAGCGCACCCCCTCCCGCTTGGAAAAGCTAATCCGCGGGTCAATCAACACCATCAGCAGGTCGCCCAGCAGCATGCCGATGATGCCGATGCTGGCATACAGCATGACCAGGGCCTGCACCATGGTGTTGTCCTGGCGGGTAATCACGTCCACCAGCAGGCCGCCCATGCCGGGGATGGAGTAGAGCGACTCGATGTAGATGGAGCCCGATATGGTGAACAATAGCGAGCTTGGGATGTACTGAATCATGGGCACAAACGCGTTGCGGAACACATGCCCCATGGTGATATCCCGGGTGGCCACGCCCTTGGCGCGCGCCAGCTTCACATAGTCCTTGTTCATCTCGTCCACCATGTAGCGGCGCAGCCACATGGCGTAATAGGCAATGCTGCCCAGCGACATGCTCAGCACCGGCAGCACCCAGCTGATGGCGCTGTCTGGCTTAAAAAGCATGGGAATGTCCAACGCCTTGGAGCCATAGCTTTGCAGGTAAATATAATAGACTGCCGCCGGCACCGCGTTGATAAACACGATAAAGCCCGTGCCCAGCTTATCCCACAGCTTGGATTTGCTCCGCGCCATCTTTGCCCCCAGCGGAATGCACAACAGCCCCATCTGGATGGAAATCGGTGCTTTGGCCGCGATGATGCTGGCAATCGGGGCGCCGGTGCGATATCGGTTGCTCACACCCAAATCCCCGCGCAGCAGCCCGGCAAAAAAGTTCTTCAGCTGTACGGGCATGGGGTCGCGCAGGCCCAATTGCTCCAGCTTGGCGTTGATGACCGCCTGATCCACCTTGTCAAAGTTATCAAAATAACCCTCGATGGGCATCTGCCGCATGAGCACAAACACCGTGGTTAAAATGATAATCAGCGTGATCGTCGAGGCGAGCAGCCGTTTGCCCACATATTTGAACAATGCCTCGTTCCCCCTTCAGTTAAAACGCAAAGCTGTGCCGCGCGTACGCGGCACAGCTCCGCGAAAAATCAATTGTTGAGCGTACGGTTCAGCATTACTTGGACAGGTTGGCGCGGTCGGCTTCCCACTTGTCCTGCGCGTCAAAGTACTGGTCGGTGTTCATGGGCTTCTCCAGCAGGTGCTGGCCCTTGTAGCGGTCGATGGAGATGCCAAACGGCGCGTACTGGCCTTCGAAGGGGTCCAGCCGGCTGGCCGTGTAGCCGCCGCCCGCGTAGGTGTAGCCAACAGGCAGCACGAAGGCATGCTCAATCAGGTAGGCCTCTGCCTTGGCGAACGCCAGGTAGCGGGCTTCGATGTCGCCGGTGATGGCCTTGGCTTCCGCAACCATGGCTTCGTAGACGTCATACTTGTTTTTGCCGTTCTCATCCACATCGGTGGTGAACTCGGGGAAGTTGTAGTTGCCGCCACGCTTGAAGGGATCGGTGAAGGTCTCCGGGTCGGCGTAGTCGGGGCCCCAGTTGCAGTCCATCAGGGCGTACTTGCCGCTGCGGCGCACTTCGCTCAGGAAGTTCTGGGCGGGGCCGGCTTCGACGATGATGTCGATGAAGTCTTCGCCCAGCAGGGCTTCCAGCTGCTGCTCCAGCACCTGCGCCTGGTCGGCCCAGGTGTTGTAGCTGGGGTGGTACACGGTCAGCACCTTGACGGGGAAGGTGGCGCCGGCGGCGGCCAATTCTTCCTTGGCCTTGGCGGCAAATTCCTTGGCCTTGGGCTCGTCAAAGGCGCCCTTACCCAGCTCCGTCCAGGGGGCCATATCGCCCATCTTCACATAATCCAGGCCATTGTAGTCAACAAAGTTGGGCGGGGTGATGCCGTAATGCATGATGCTTTCAGGGTTGTCCGGCTCGCCCACCAGGGTCAGCTTGACACGGTCAAAGCCGTAGAAAATGGCCTTGCGGAAGTTCTCGTTGTTGACGGCGATCTTCCAGTTTTCGGGCTCGTACACGGCGTCAAACTCGGGCTTGAAGTTGTAGGCATAGAAGTGGGTGTAAAAGCCCGTCTGCCGCACAGGACGAATAAGGTCGGCGGTCTCGGGGTTCATCAGCCACTCGCGGGCAATCTGGTTGTCGATGGAGGCCGAATCCAGCTCGCCGCGGCGATACATATCGCTGGAGACCGTCACGGCTTCCTTGTTGTAGGCCATGTTGATCTGCTCGATGTAGACATGCTCGGCGTCCCAGTTGGTGGGGTTCTTGGTGTAGATGCGGCTTTCCTGGGGCTTGAACTCGCTGATATAGTACGCGCCGTTGTACAGCAGCGTATCATTGCCGGTGGCCAGGCCGAATTCCGCGCCTTTCTCAGCCAGGAAGGGGCCGTACACGGGCATGAAGCACACGTAGGTGGTCATGCTCAGGAAATACGGCACGGGGTTGGTCAGCGTATACTGCAGGGTGTAGTCATCCAGCGCCTTGATGCCCACGGTCTCCCACTCGGTCTTGGGGGCAGGGGTCTCGCCCTCCTTGGGGGTGGAGGTGCCGGCGAAATACGCCTCAGCGCCCTCGATGACCGAGTACAGGATGTTGGCGGTCGCCGAGGCATTGGCCGCGTCCAGCACGTACTTGGCCGCGTCCACAAAGTCGTTGGCGGTCACATCGGCCACGGGCTGGGCATTGCCATCCACCCACTTGGCGCCCTGGCGGATTTTGAAAGTCCACGCCAGGCCGTCCTCGCTCACTTCCCAGCTCTCAGCCAGGGAGGGCTTTACCTGGCCCAGGTTGTCATACTCCACCAGCGTGTCGATGACGTTGGCGGCCACAGCAAACTCGTTGGTGGTGGCGGTGGTCAGGTAGTTGAGCGAGCTGACCTCGCCCGAATAGAGCACGCGGTAGGCATTTTCCTGAGCCATGGCGGGCGTCAGGGATAACACCATGGTAACCAGAAGAATAAGGGATAGCATTCTCTTCATGAGGGTCCTCCTTGTTCAATTGTGTTCTGTCGTCGCCTGTTTTAGGCATTGAACGTATTATAGCCTGATTCCCCGGCCAGCGCAAGTGAAGGCCGGGCCAACAAAGCGGGCTTCCCGTTGGGAAACCCGCGATTTGGTCGGCATTCCGCGCCCCGATGATTTTATTTTTCCGTGTGTTTTTTCCTGTGCCGGCTGAGGTGATTACTTGGGCAGCGGCCAGTCGCAAGTGGCGATGCGGTGCAGGTAGCTGTCACGCTCCTGCCGGTTAGCCAGCACGAAGTGATTGGGCTCGATCTCCTGCCAGGTGGGCTTGTCGGTGGTGTAGTCGTGGCAGGCCGGGTCGTAAATCATCAATTCTTTGTTGCGCTCCAGCAGCGGGTCGGGCAGCGGGATGGCGCTGAGCAGCGCCTGGGTGTAGGGGTGCAGCGGGTTGGCAAACAGCAGCTCGGTCTCGGACAACTCCACAATCTGCCCCTTGTGGATGACCGCGATGCGGTCGCAGATGAAGCGCATGACGGACAGGTCGTGGGCGATGAACAGGTAGGTAAGCCCCTTTTTGCGCTGCAGGTGGCTCAGCAAATTCAGCACCTGAGCCCGGATGGATACGTCCAGCGCGGAGATGGGTTCATCGGCGATGATGAACTCGGGCTCCATGATGAGGCTGCGGGCGATGCCGATGCGCTGACGCTGGCCGCCCGAGAACTCGTGCGGGAAGCGGCTGGCGAACTCCGGCAGCAGGCCCACATCGGCCAGGGCTTCGGCCACGGACTTCTCCCGCTCATGGCGGGGCATATCCTTGGCCACATTCATCAGGCCCTCGGACACGATGTAGTCCACCTTGGCCCGCTCGTTGAGGCTGGCCATGGGGTCCTGGAATATCATCTGAATCTGCTGGGTGACCTTGCGGTCCAGCTCCTTGCTGATGGGGCCGTTGATTTTTTCGCCCTTGAAGATGATGTCGCCGGCACTTGTGGGGTTGATGCGGATGATGGCGCGGCCGATGGTGGTTTTGCCTGAGCCCGATTCGCCCACCAGGCCGAAGGTCTCGCCCTTGTAGATGTCAAAGTTGACGCCCTGCACGGCGATGAAGGGGCGCCGCTTGGTGCCGAAGCGCACCTCCAGGTCCCTGACCTGCAGCAATACATCCTGCTTGTCACTTGGCACGGTCTACACCTCCCCTGCGCAGGGTTCTGAGGTTTTCAATGTGAACGGGCGGCGCCAGGTGCGGCGCGCGCGGGTCCAGCAGCCAGGTGCGCGCCTTGTGGGTGGGCGTCACCTCAAAGTAGGGCGGCCGCGCCACGAAGTCCACCTTCAGCGCCTGCGGGTTGCGGGGCGCGAAGGCATCCCCCTTGATTTCCTGGAACAGGTTGGGCGGTGTGCCCTGGATGGCCAGCAGATCCTCGCCCTTGACGCCCAGCTGCGGCAGGCTGGACAGCAGCGCCCAGGTGTAGGGATGGCGCGGGTCGTAGAACACCTCTTCGCTGCGGCCGATTTCTACGATATCGCCCGCGTACATCACGGCGATGCGGTCGGCCACGTTGGCCACCACGCCCAGGTCGTGGGTGATATACACCACCGTCAGGCCGTAGCGCGTCTGCAGGCGCTTGATCAAATCCAGTATCTGTGCCTGGATGGTGACATCCAGCGCCGTGGTGGGCTCATCGCATATCAGGATCTCGGGCACACAGGCCATGGCGATGGCGATGACCACGCGCTGGCGCATACCGCCCGAAAACTCGTGGGGGTACTGCTTGTAGCGGCGCTCGGGTTCCGGGATGCCCACGTCGCCCAGCAGCTCGACGGTGCGGCGCTTGGCCTCCTCCCGGGATACCTTGTTGTGCAGGGTGAATGCCTCCTGCACCTGCTTTCCCACGGTCTTCAAGGGGTTGAGGCTGGTCATGGGGTCCTGAAACACCATGGCGATGCGCTTGCCGCGCACCTTCAGCCAGTCGCGCTCGGTCTTAAAATCCGTCAGGTCGTAGCCGCCGTATTCGATGGAACCGTTGGCAATCCAGCCGTTGTTGTCCAGCAATCCGATGAATGTCTTGGTAAACACGCTCTTGCCGGAGCCCGATTCGCCCACGATGGCAAAGCTCTCGCCCTTGAACAGCTCCATGCTGATGCCGCGCACGGCGGTCAGCACCTGGCCGCGCAGGTTGAACTTGACCACCAGGTCCTTGACGGTCAGGATTGGTTCGGTGTACTTGTATTCGTTCATCTCATCGCCCCCTTACCTGTGGTTGCGCGGGTCAGAGGCGTCCGCGAAGGCGTTGCCCAGCGCATAAAACGAGATGGTGATGGCCGATACCACCAGCACCGGGTACAGCAGTTGATAGCGCTGGCTGGCCACCAGCATCACCCGGCGGCCTTCGTTGATGAGGTTGCCCAGCGACGGAATGCTGACCGGCAGGCCCAGGCCGATGTAGGTGAGGAACACCTCCGAGCCGATGGCCTCCGGGATGGCCAGCGCCGTCTGCAGCATGATGACCGAAATCAGCTGCGGCAGAATGTTCTTGATGATGATGCGCTGCGGCGGCGTGCCCAGGCAGCGCGAGGCCAGGTTGAACTCCCGGTCGCGGTAGATGAGGATGAGGTTGCGGATATACTTGGACATCCCAATCCAACCGGTCAGGCACATGACGAAAATCATGGTCTTGAGGCTGGGGCGCATGATGTACATCAGCAGCATGCGCAGCACGGTGTAGGGGATGTTGTCAAAGAGGTTGTATACCTCCGTAAACAACTTGTCCCATTTTCGCGCGTACCCCCAGATGGAACCCAATATGATGCCGATGATGTTGTTGCTCAGCGCCACGCACAGGCCGATGAACAGGCTGGTGCGCGTGCCCGACCAGATGCGCGACCAGATATCCTGGCCGATGTTGTTGGTGCCAAACCAGAATTCCGCATTGGGCTGCACATTCATCAGCGTGGCGCCGGCCTCGTTGTTGTATACGCGGTAGGGGTCCTTCTGGTTGGGCAGCAGGGGCTGCACGATGGTGAAGGCCAGCAGCGTAATCAAAAAGCCCAGCAGAAACACCGATACCTTTTTCCTGAAAAACACCTGGAAGGTGCTGCGCCAGTAGGAGTAGTTGGAGTAGCCGATGCGCTCCGCATCCAGCAGGTCGTGGTCGGCAAAGTCGAACAGGTCGTCGGCCACCGAAGCCGGATCGGTCTGCTCGGCGTCGCTGAACGCCTTTTGCATCTTCTGCAGTTTATAGTCCTTGAAGCGGAAGAACGACGTTCTTGGCGTTTGGTTGTCCGTCTTCATCGGCTCTCCCCCTTCTTGGTCAGCTTGATGCGCGGGTCGCAAATCATCATGGCGATATCGCCCAGCAGCAGCCCGGAGATGCTGATGACCGAGTACAGCAGCACCATCGCCTGCACCATGGTATTATCCTGCCGCTGGATGGACTGTATCAGCAGCCCGCCCAGCCCCGGGATGGAAAAGAGCGACTCCACATACAGCGAGCCCGAGATGGTGAATAACACGGCCGTCGGCAAACTCTGCGCCATGGGGATAAAGGCGTTGCGCATCACATGCCGGAAGGCCACCTGGCTGGAGGTCATACCCTTGGCGCGCGCCAAGCGGATATAGTCCATGTTCATCTGGTCCACCATGTAGCGGCGCATCCACATGGCATTGGAGGCGATGCCGCCCAGGGACAGGCACAGGATGGGCAATATGCGGCTGGCCGCGTTCATGGGGTCGTACAGCATCGGCAGTTTGAGCACCGAGGACAGGTACAGTTGAATGGCCAGATAATATACCGCAGCCGGCAGCGCATTGATGAGCAATATGTACAGGTTGCCCATCTTGTCGGCAAACTTGCCCTTGTAGCGCGCCATCAGCACGCCCATGCTCAGCCCGAACACCTGCTGGATGACCAGCGCGATGATGCCAAACTCAAACGACATCTTGGCCTTGGGCCAGATGAGCCGCACCACGGGCACATTTTTGCGGATGACGATGGACTTGCCCAGGTCGCCCTCCAGCAGCAGCTTGCGCCAGAAGTCAAACAGCTGCTTGTACCAGGGGTCAAGCAGACCCAGGTCCTTGAGGATGACGTTCTTCACCGTGTCGCTCATCAAATCCGAGCGCCCCTCAAAATAGCCATCCACCGGCAGCAGCCGC
>ENA-UOOR01004213-UOOR01004213.1-fermentation-metagenome-genome-assembly--contig:-NODE-4213-length-11655-cov-69.090862_pt1 | contig 11655 bp, 13 predicted proteins | sample MGYA00245780_ERZ724029 | MGnify/ENA primary metagenome ERZ724029 (study PRJEB28704, sample SAMN03018315) | fermentation metagenome | biome: anthropogenic terrestrial biome; feature: soil... | reverse complement strand
TAGTTAATCCTTCTACTTTTCCTTTTAAATTTTCTACTACTTGAACTAATTTTTGCTTATCACTTTCTTCTAAATTATTTTTACTATGTAATTCGTTATATGTAGTTAATAGTTCCTGGATAGATTTTTGTTCTTCTTGAACTTGTATTGATGCAAATGCTCCTTCACTTTGACTTTTTAAGTCTGATATTCTATTAGTTAATTCTTCTGTCAATTGTCCAAGATCCCCTAAATCATTCTATTACTTTCATCTATTAAATTATAGATTACTGACCACATATAAATATATGGCGGTTAAGGTGCTTCCAAAAGTGTCTGGTTACACTTGACCTTAACTCTCACGTTTCATTTTTAGATTATTGCGTGAGTTTAGACTATTACATCTCCTTAAAATAAAGGAGTCGATTCGTTTAGTCGTTGTTGGTGATTTTAAGTAATAATAATCTTTAATAAAAATAAAGAAGATACGTGTTAAATACTCCTTTATCATAATTCTATATTCTACTAAGATAAAAAATATGTGTTAAGTATTTTTCATCTATAAACAAAAAAGTCCTTGGTTATTTATCAAGAACTTACATTATTTTTTAATTAATAATTTTAAATACTATGTTTAACAATATATCGTAAACTAATTTCTTCTTTTTCTTCATTTTGTATACCTAAACATAATCCAATATATAATGCTTCATCTACTTCATCCATTTTTCCATTAGATAATTTATCAATTTGCCAAGCTTTATTAAATAATTTCTTTTCAATTGAATATGGTTGACTACAACAAATCCAAGATTGCTTGTCTAATCTTGTAGTACCTAATGGTATTTCTACATCAGTTACATAATTATCATGATTCTTATCTTCATTTGAAGTTATTAATAATACTTCTACTGTATCATATTTATTAAAATATTCTCCCTCTTGTAAAATTAGAACAAATTTTTTCTTACCATTTGGATATTTTTCATCAAATGTATATGGAAATGTAATATAATAAATCTGTCCTCTTTCTAAATTCTTCATTATAATACACTCCTACTTAATAGTTTTGTAAATATATTTTTGTATATCAGCCAATTCTTTATTTACAACACTATCTTTTTTTGTACATTTACATTGTTTCATTTCCATTCTTTTTCCTTTTGTCTTTAATGATAATATTTTAAGTTTATCTTTAATATTATAACTTTCTCTATTCAACACCTTTTCCATTTCATCATCCCCCTGTTTTTTATAATTCTTATTTTTATTATCTTTATCATTCATATCATATACCTCCTATAAACTGTAAATCAACTTATAATTCTATTATACAATTTATGGAAATATATGCAATATATTTTATATCTTTATTTTATTAAATCATATTTTGTGGATAAGTTCAATATAAATTTAAACTTCTTAAAAGAAGACTTAATTATAACTATAACTAAATCTTCTTTATAATATATTTAATTTTTATATTATTTTACAATCTTTAAACGATCTATATTTATGTATTTATCATACAAACTATCAATAAATTTAATTAATTCTTCTTTATCAATTATTCCATAAAATTTATCATGATAATCATTATCTAATAACCACTGATTTATGTATTTAGAACAATTATTATAATTCCATTTATAGAAAATATCATAGTCTACTTCTCTATCATTATTAATAATATTAGTAGCATATTTCGGCACAAACTCTTGATATGGAACTGTTCTACCATATGATTTCTTAGCAAGACCTACAATTTTTAATAATTTACCAATATATTTAGCACCAATTTTATTATTGAATCTTGTTCCAAATTCGCTTTGAGTAAGGTAGTTATCTTTGTTTTTAGTTTCAACTAATATTGCTTGTTTCTCTAGAGCTTTTCTTATTGATTCATTATCTACTGTAGATTTAAGTTTTGCAATTCTATCATCTAAATTTAATAATCTTTTTTGTGCTTCTACTCTATCATCTTCTATAGGTTGAAATACTGCTAATCCTGAAATTTTATATCTATCTCTTATAAGTTCATTAATTTCTTCTTCTATAGTATGTTTCATTACTTCATTCTCAGCTTTGGTTTTAAAATAATCTTCAAGAAATTTATCATAAATATCCCACGATTCTTTTGTAGTAGCAATTTTTACTAACTTCATCATACCTGAATAACTGAATATTAACCATTGTTTTGTTCTATTTAATTTATTTTGAGAATAACCTATATCTTTTAAAAACTTAGTAATACCAACGATATCTTCGTTGTCCTTTTGAGGGATAACGGATTTTAAATCTTTATAATCTACATTTTCTTCAAATTTATCTATATTTCTAGTAAAATCTTCTGTTATCTTCCTCGTTGGTAAATTTAAAAATTCACCTGCTTGCCAAATAGTAAACATTGCTCTACTTTCACCAAAACCACCTATTAACCTAGTAAACTGTCTTTCTCCAACCTTAACTTCTCCATCTGTAAATAATTTTATTTCTCCATTACTCATTTTTCTCTCCTTTTCTCTTGATGTTTAGGTCATCACCCTTATTTTAATCTTGAATTTTTATATAAATGTGGTATAATCATATTTATTGAGGATATGATTTTTTACCACGTTTATTAACTTAATTTATATACACTCGTCCAATTCTTTAACAATCAATTTGCCTTGACAAAATTTATCAAATTGGACTTGTGTTAAATTTGTCTTAAATAATAATATTTGACTATCTACAAATCCAACTACAATATTTTTATAATCATATCTATTATCACCTGCTTCACTACCTACTACACATCCAATAGGTTGTTTACCTAATTTATTTTTATTAACTGTTTTCTTTTTCATATGTATATTACCTACTCACAATAAATCAGAATATCATCATTATCTTTAGTTTTAATATCCACTCTTTTAAAACCATTATAAGAATATTCTTCATTAATATCTGTTAAATTATTATAATTAATATTAAATTTAAATGGATTAATATTATTCTTTTCATCTATTTTATTACCTATAATGCTTAATACATCATTTTCTAATATTATCTTATAATTCTGTATAACATTAATTTGTCTATTATTACATATTGTTAATTCCTTACCTTTAAAATCATTTAGTATTTTTTGTAAATCTAGTCTTATTTCTTTAAAATGATATACATTTTTATCTGTCATATAAATATCTAATAATACATCTTCCATGTAGATTTTATTAATATCACTATAATTCAACTTTAATATATTAGGACATTCTTTTTTATTAGTATCTAGGAATTCTATATAATTACTTCTAATCACACTAAATCCATAATGTAATTCTTTAAATTCTGGTTCTACCTGATAAATAAAATAATTTTTAAAATTAACTTTCTTTAATTGATTTTTTATACTTAATATTTCCATGTTAAACATCCCCTTATTATATATTTGTAAGATTTTTTGGTTTGATTTACCTTACAATATTATTATAAGAGGTATTGTATAGTATGTCAATACATTTTTAAAGAATTTCTATAAATTTTTATTGTTATTCTTTATTATATATAAATATATCTTCTATTTGTAAGTCTAATTCATCTGCTATTTTAAAAGCAATTTCTATAGTAGTTTGTTGTCTATTATTAATTAAATTAGATATATTACCCCTAGTAACTCCAACTTTTTTTGCTAACCAAGTTTGTGATATACCTCTTTCTGCTAATATTTCTTTTAATCTATTTTGTACTACCATAAGCTATTACCTCTTTCATTCTAATATATTTATATTATAACTTATAATATGTATTATACAAAAGAGAATTATGTTGAGATAAATAAAAAAAATATATTTATCTCAACAATTTATTTTTTATCTTATCCCCTCTATGCTTACTATTTTATATCTGAAAACTTCTTTCTGATTTATAATAATAGCTTTAAAATTCCAAGTCCCATATTCAGCTAAATTATTTATATTAGACATTGTACTATCTACTTGATTATTTTCTGAATCATATAAATTAATATTAACTTCTACATATCTATAGGGTTCATTTGATAAATTCTTTATAGTTCCAATAACATATTGCTTACCTGAACTACTGCTTTCCAATTCCAGCATTCCATCAGGAGATGTTAATTTTGTAGGTACTGTATCTCCTCTTTCTACTGCTAATGTATAAAGTGATTTTTGTACATCAGATATATTCGTATTTTCAGGATAATTAATGCATAACCTTTTTAATATATAGTTTAATTTATTAAATAAATTTTTATTTCCTTCTCCAGAATTTACATATTCACCATCTTTAGTCATCACAAAAATAACTAAATCATTCTTAACTAAATCTTCATCTTTATATTTATCTATAAATTGGTCTATTGTATCTGCATCACCTGAAGTAAATGTTGTATCATTATTAATTATATCTTCAATATTTTTTACACCATTTTTAATAGAATCATCTTTTGTCTGTCCAATAACTACTTTACTATTAACATCTTTACTTCTATTATTAACAACATAACACACTGTTATAAACACTAAACATATAAATATAATTATTCCTATAATAATTTTTACTTTTTTCTTCATATTCATAATGCCATCCATCCTTTTCAATTTATTACTTTAATTTTAACTTCTATGTAACAAAATCACAAGGAGAAATATGGTATATAAAACTTTTTATTTATTAATATATTATTATTTAATCATTATACATTTTTACTATTCATACTGTAACACTCAATACAAATAATTTTATTTAATTTTTATCATTTATTTATGTATATATTGTAACACCCAATATATACACTGTCAACTATTGTTTATTTAATTATTACTTAAAATCTTCCAAGGCGTTGTCCATCTCTGGAGTTTCACCGTATATTAGAATCAATTTTCTATAATGGTTTATATATTATGCCATTATAGCCACATTTATTTTTATGGTATAAGAGAAGGATCTTTATCAATTATTTCCTTTTTACTTGAAGCACTTAATACTCCTTTATCATTTATTTCATTAAGCATTTTTCCATAAGTTGTTATACTATCAAGATTTGCAGATAAAGTTTTTTGTAAATCATCTTCAGTTTGTGCTTGTTCTTGATTAGCTTGAGCATTTGCATTTTTTGCTTGTGTATTTGCATCTGTTGAAGTTGTATTTTTATTAGTAGAATCTGTAGTCATTTTCATAGCACTATTTATTTGAGGCAAAGTATATCCATAACTTTCTAATCCTTTAACTATGTCATTCTGTGATGTACCCAATTTTTTTTGTTCAGAAATATAATCATTAATATATTTCGTTCCTTGATTTATAGTCTGATTATATTTATCTAATAAAGTTTGATTCTGACCAATAGTATCTATTAAATTTTGCCTATCTGATGAACTTAAATCTTTTTCTACACTACCTACAAAACCAAGTTCACTTCTTGTATTAACAGTTTTTTTTCCACTTTGTAATTGTTTTTGAGCTGTATCAATTGCTTTTTGAGCTTTATCTGCTTCATCTTTAGCCTGTTGTAAATTTGTCGCATTTTCTTCCATAGCTAATTCTTGTTTTTTCTTTATTAATTCTTCTAATTTTTGTGTACTAACTTGAAAAGATTTACTTTCTTCATCATAATATGAAATTAATTCTGGATATTTACTTGCTAAATCATTATTTATATCTACTAATTTTGTTTTATCATCATTTGTTAAAGATGTTTTCGAATGTAATTCATTTAAAGTAGACAAATTATCTTGTAAATTAGATAAATCAGATTGTTCTTGTTGAACCTTTTGAGACATTTGTTCTAATTTATTTATTTGATCTTCTGTACTATTCCCAAATAAGTCCATAGCTATAACAACAGCACTTATCCCTGTAGCTATCCATCCCAAAGGGTTACTTAAAAAAGCTGCTTTTATAGACGTTCCTAAAGCTACAAAACTTGCAGATACAGCTTCAGTTGTTGTTAATAATCCCATTTCTTGTAATTGCATTGCTACCGAAGTAGTTTGAAACAATTTCATACTTGTAACAGAAGACATTATAGTTGTTGGTAAAGCTTTAAAAAAAGTTAATATTTCCGTTCCTTTGAAAAGTGCGAAACCCGTTGCAGTTAAAGTTAATATTGTATGGAGATTTCCAAATGATTGTATTGCTTCATTAGAAAAAGTTAAAACACCCTTAGTCATATCTGAACTTATAAAGCTATCTGCCATTTTCTCTGCACTAGCTTTAAGTTGATTAATTTTTCCTTCTGTAGATTGTAAATATTTTTGATTCTCTTGTAACGCAGAACCTTGAGAATTAATACTAGTATTAGTCGCTTTCACAACAGTATCATAATTATCCATAATTGTCATAAATTGACTATAATGCTGTGTGCCTCCCTCTGCTTGTGCTAATGCCATTTGTTGAGTTTTAGACATATTTTCCCAAGCACTATGAGTTTCATTCAAAATTTCTGAAAAGCTTTTAAATTCTCCAGAAGCATCTCTTACATCTATTCCTGCTTCTTTTAAAGCTTTCATTCCTTTTCCATCATCACCATCTTTACCTAAAGCATAGGTACGTGAAAGAATGGCACGAATACTCGTTCCTGCCTCACTTCCTGTTAATCCGGTCGATTGAATCAAACTTGTAGTAATACCATTTAATTCATGCATACTAGTGCCTGTTTGTGCAGCAGCCTCTCCAACCTTTTCTATACTTTCAGCTAGATCTTCACCCGATACCATTCTGTTACTTTCACTTATTATTAATAAGTTACTGACCATGTATTAACATGGCGGTTAAGGTTCTTCTTTAAAGTGTCTTTACACTTGACCTTAACTCTCTCCCTTTTAAAGTAGTTTATAGGAGACGTTCAGACTATCGCATCTTTATATTTACATTTAAATATAAAGTTTTCTCACTTAGTCGTTCAAGGTGAATTATTATAAAATGACTTTTTTATTAATAAAATAGATACGTGTTAAATACTATTTTATATTATTTAATTTTGTTTATAAGAAAAATCATAAATTAAAGATGGATTTTTACATTTCCCTTTTAAATATCTACATAAAGAACTTGAATATATATTATATTTTCTTGCTGTCGCATTAAGACTTTTTATTTCTTCTATAAAAATTCCATTTTTAAAAATTAAAATAGATTTTTCAGATGATTTTTTATAAGGTTCTATATGAAGTGGATAATTTTCTTCATATAATTTAAAAATAAAATTTCCTGCTCTCTTTATATTCCTTTTTTGATAAACACATTCTGAAATACAAGCATTATCAACATTTAATTTCTTTTCTGCTTCTAACATATTCTCAAAAATTTCATAAAAATTACCATCCAACGTATATGCAATTACTTTTTTATTTTTATTGCTTTTATTTAATAAATTCATTATATTAAAATTTTTATTTATATTTTTTGTTTCACATTTACCATATTTACTTTTAATAATATTATTTATTACTAATTCAATATTATCATTCTTTTTCCCACCAATATTATATCTAATATGCAAATTTTTATATCCCTGTTTACTATACCAATTATCCTTTTTTGAATCTCTATATTGTTGTTTTAAAAAATCATCATAATTTTTATGAAATTCATTAGGAAAATCATAATGTTGATCTCCATCTATTTCTAGATGTAATATTGAATTATTTTTTAATTTAATTTCAAAGTCAGATGTAACATTCAATTCTTGTATATATATTTGATATTTATAATCAATTCCATTTTTCTCAAACATATCAATTACTATTCGTTCTCCTTTTGGAATAGTTTCACAACCATGAGAATCTTTTTTTCTAATATTATCAATACTTTCATTAAAAATTTTACTACATAATAAACATTTACACTTTAATTTTTGTCTTATATTCTTATAATCTTTATATACTGTTAAAATTCTAATATTTTTATTTATTTTAAAGTCCTTAATAACATTATCGTATTCATCTTTATTTAATTTTTGATTATTAATTTGAGATTGTTTAGAACATTTATTACAACATGTTTTTCTTCCATTTGCTACAGAATCATATCTACAATAAAAATCATGTCCCATTTTATCTCTAAACCAATATTTTATTATTTTTTTATTATTTCGAGATCCTTCCCATTCTTCTTCAGAAAATAGAGGTAAACAATTATTTAATTTTATATTTTTACATGCTTGTTCATAACTTATTTTCATAATTTATATTCCCTTTCTTTATTCCATATATTTATTATAACACCTAATAAATATATATTCAATATTCATTAATTCGTCATTTTATAATAATTCTTCCTCCCTGTCATCTTACTACAAGATTTCCAAGTCTATCAGAGAAAATTTTACTTCCGCATACATTTTACGGAAATTATTCTGAATTTCATTAAAAGAATCTAAATCGCCTTGAACATCATTTATATTTTGTTTAAATACAGACATTACTGTAGTTAAGGACTTTGCTGATTGTTGTGCTGTCATATCTGTTACATTACTAGCCATTACTGCTGTTTCAGTAAATTTCTTTATATCATCAGTATTCTTAAATTGTCTTCCTGCTTCTGCCATAGCATCCATTATAGATACACTACTTTTACCAAGTTCTTGTCCTAATTCTAAAGCAGAATCTTTCATACTATCTAATTGAGTTTTACTTAAATCTACAACTTTATTAAGATTTGTAAGAGCATTATCCATTTCTCCAACATAATCTATAGCTTGTTTTATTTTTTCAAGAGATCCGAACAATAAGGTTGCGGAGGCTGTCCAAGTCATAATACCTTTCAATGAACTAGATAAATTTGTTGAAAGATCCCCATGCCTTGAAGATAAGTCCTGAACCCCCTTAGATTGTGTATAAATAGAGTCCGACATAGAGTCCAATGTAACTTTATATTTACTAGAAATATTGCTACCTTCATCAATAGACATATTTGCTTTCAATATTGTATTACCTAGTCTATCTATTTCTGGAAGTACACTACTAACACTTGCTTTTACGCCATATATACTTTTAATATAATTATCTACATTTTTTAACATAGCATCATCTATAGGAGCATTTACATTAATTCCACTACCACTCAGAGAACCAACATTTTGTCCAAAACCTCTAATTCTTTGTACCTCTGCCTGTTCTTGTTTATATTGTTCCTCTAATGCTTGATTTACAGCTTTAGCTTGATTTTGTTCTAATACTTTATTTTCTTGTTCTCTTTTAGCTATAGTTTGAGCAATAGCATCTTGTATTTTTTGTCTATCTATAGCTTCTTGTTCTAAAGATTTATTATAAGCATCTTGTTCTGTCTGTTGTCTTTTCACAATATTTTGTTCGGATTTTTCATGAACCTTACCCATAGCATTAGCTAAATTTTCTTGTTCTTTAATTAATCTATTAGTTTCAGAAGTTAATCCATTAATACTTTCTTTAACACTCGCACTAGATTCTTTAAAATTATTTAAATTTAATTTATTTAATTCTTCTTGTGTTCTTTGAATTGTACTATTATCAATTAATCCTTTTCCACTTATCTCATTTAAAGTACTTTGCCATTTACTTCTAAACTGTTCTAAAGCTTGAGTAGCTTTATTAATATTATCAACTTGAGAACTACCTGCAAATTCAAATATTCCGGCACCAGCAGTTCTATATTTAATTTTATCTATAACACCATTCATTTTTTCTAAATTAACAACAAATGATTGTAACTGTCCTTCATCATCAAAAGTTTTACTAATTTTAATTGTTCCTAATTTATCATAAGCTTCTTTTAATTTATCAAAACTACCTTTAATTTGAGATAATTTTTCTTGAGTATTAACATCATCTATTGTTAATTTAAGAGGCATAGCTTTTACTTGTTCTTGTAAATTCTTTACTAAATCTTTTATACTATTTATATTACCATCATCAAAATCTAATTTAACTTTTATATCATTTTCTTGCAATTTATTTTTTAGTTGTTGAACTTCATTCAATAATTGTTCTTTACTCGCATTATCCAAATTTATACGAATTCCACCAGCCATATAACATTCTCCTTTCTTATTTAACTTTTATATAAAAAAAAGATACTATATAACCAATAGTATCCTCATTGTTTTCCTATTTAATTATTATCTATTCTATGCAAAACAATAAACCCTTGATTATTCACCAAGAGCTTATTATTAAAATTCAGGATTGTCTTTTATAATTTTTTCTATATCATTAACACCCATTGAATTTTGTTCTATTTTTTTAAAAAGTTTTTCATTATTTTTTAATTCAATAATCATACTTATACATTTTTCATTATCATATTCAATTGTTGTTTGTAATTTATTAGGCATTTCTTCAAACCCTAAATTTTTATAAACATGTAATGCTCTAGCATCATCTAATGAAAATACCAATATTGCTTCTACTGCTATAAGTTTTCTAATATAATAAATTTGAGGAATTATATAATTCCAAAATATATCTTGTCCTAAATGATTGTTTTGATTTCTATGATCTACAGCAAATCTAGAAAGTTCAATAGATGGAATCACAGATAATTTATCATTCTCCTTTGAAGAATCCTCCATAATAATAGAATTACACCTTAAAGTATAATATGCTACTATTCTGTTTAGTTTATCACTCCATAAAACATATGTGTTACCTTCACCATTATAATTATAACTAAAAGCTTCTCCTTTTAAAAAATCTTCTAACGCTACATACTCAACACCACAACAAAAATCATCTACTTCTCGCATATACTTTTTACATAATCTTTCTAATATTAATGCCATATAACTTCTACCTTCTACCTTCTTTTACATATCTTTATAGACCTTGTTCTTTTATAATTTTTTTCAATCTTTTTCCACAACCTTCGATTTGTTCTTCTTTTAATCTGCTTTTCTTCATAGTTTCTTTTAACAACTTACCTTGTTCTTTTGTTAAAACTGGTAAAACCCCCATTGATACTGCCATTTTTCTTTTCCCCCTTTTATTATTTTTTTGTGTTTTATCACTCATTATACATACCTCCATAGACTGTAAATTATTCCTAATTCCATTATACAATTTATGGTAATATATGCAATGTTTTTCTTTGGTTATTTTTCTACATAATAACATAATATTACTGTAAATACAAACCAAAATAAGGTAATCTATAGATTAAACCTAGTGATTTAGCTTCTACCACAAATCATTATTAAATGAAATTTTATTTAATTGTTTATCAATTAATCTATATTTTAAATACCATGTTTTATACAAATTGTTAATAATTTATGATATAATAAATTTGCCATCTAAATATTACACAAGAGAAAGGGAGTGATAACCATATGAACATCTCCAAAAAAATACAGTCATCACTTCACCGATTAACATTGGCAGAAAAATTGATGATTACTGGTTTATTATTACAGCTTTTCTCCTTGTTACGTGACGTTTTTAAGTAAAGACATAACATAGTTCCAAAAAGTAGAATTTTGTTTGAAATTATTTATAAGGGAACCACAACTTCCTTGGTGGTATAAAAGTAAGACAAGTATTCTGCTTTCTTTATATAAAAAATATACTAAAAAAGAGTTAGCCACAACTCTAACTCTTTTCCCATATGAACACCTCATAATTTATATGATTATTCTAGAAATTTAACTTTATGTATATTTAAAGTATATCATAACAAAGAGTTTTGTCAAGA
>ENA-UOOR01004212-UOOR01004212.1-fermentation-metagenome-genome-assembly--contig:-NODE-4212-length-11657-cov-11.915359_pt1 | contig 11657 bp, 9 predicted proteins | sample MGYA00245780_ERZ724029 | MGnify/ENA primary metagenome ERZ724029 (study PRJEB28704, sample SAMN03018315) | fermentation metagenome | biome: anthropogenic terrestrial biome; feature: soil; material... | reverse complement strand
CATTGACGGAATAAGCGAATTAAATACAGGACTTGCAAATGTAAACGCCGATTTACAGGAGCAGATTGACGATGTTAAGAGCTTTGTAGGCTATGAGAGCTCCGATGTATACGGTGTGGAGATTGATTTTCCTAATAGTCGGTTTACCAGAATTGCAGGAGCAGAAAATCTTACCGCTGGAGCTGATTTTGATAATCTCAATCCGTGGGGCGGTAGAAAGAGATGTATCTTAGCTGATGATGGTACAGTACTTGCATACAGAGGAGAAACAGGATACACAGAGGCAGGAGCTACTACTGTAGAGCTTAAAAAGACAGTAGACGGAGCAGAAAAAACCTATGCTAGTGGTACTAAGGTACAGGTAATGGTAGAACAGCCTGTATTTTATGTTAAGGCTGTACCTGTAAGCTCTAAGAACGCTACCAGCGGTAAGGGTAAGCAGTACACTAAGGGTAGATTTTATATCAGCCCTACACCTAAGGCAGGATTTACAGCTCCTAGAGCCTTTTACGATAATCACGGTATCGTACAGGATAAGATCTATCTCTCAGCGTTTGAGGGCTGTATTTATGATACAGATGCTAAAAAGTATCTTACAGCGGATGAGCAGGTAGCGGATTTTGCTACAGATATGCTCTCATCTATCGCAGGAGTTAAGCCAGCCAGTGGACTTACACAGACCCTCACAAGAGCGAATGTGAGAAAGCTCTGTGCTAACAGAGGTGCAGGCTGGGAAAGTCATAGTATTTTTGCTATGGCGGTTACAGAGTGGCTCCTTATGATTGAGTATGCTAGTTTAGATGCTCAGCGTAAAGTAGGTAGAGGCGTTTGTGATTTTACCGATGATGGTAAAACTAACATGGCGATAAATACTGGAGCTACCTCTGGATTAGGTAATGGATCTGGTATTGATCCTAACGGTGGCGTAGATGGTAAGTGTTCAGTATCTTACAGAGGAGAGGAAAACCTCTGGGGAAATATCTGGACTTGGTTGGATAAGGTAAATATCTTAGCTAAAGGACAGAATGAGGTATTTGTGCATGAGATCGGAGCTACAGTAGCAGATGATACTACCACAGGCTATAAGAGCTTAGGCTATCACTGGAGCCATAGTAACGGTTATCAAAGTGCTTTTGGAATTGATCCAGATCATCCAGAGTTACTCATCCCTACAGAGGCTAGTGGATCGGATGTATTCACAGGTAACTATGTATGGCAGAACTACACCTACAACGGTTTCTTCATTGCTATATTGGGCAGTATATGGTATCATGGCTCTTATTGCGGTTTCACTCTGTATGGTCATGTTGCCTCTGGTAGTCGCAATCGTGATATCGGCGGTCGCTTGCTGTATGTGCCTCAAACAAAGGTTGCATAAATCTTTGAGGAAAAATAAATAAAATCAAAATGGGTAATAGGAGGAGCTGGAAAGCTCTTTTTTATTACCCTTTTTGTCGGTAGCTGATAAGGTTTCTTAATTACTAAATTAGGCAGTAAATGGAATAATGGCTCTAATTGCAGTTTCAATCTGAATGGTAATAATACCTCTGGTAATCGCAATCGTAATATCAGCAGTCACTTACTATATGTGCATATAAAAATAAAAGAAAATCAGAGAAATATGTGTTCACTGTGACACTTATTTTACATTAAGTGAGTAACAGCTACCGTGGCTCTTGCCAGAACATAAAACTCCTCTATGAGGAGCGGTAAAAAATAGCTAAGAGGGTGCTTATGTGCGGAGAAATCCGTAAACCATGTTAGCCTAGCAAGCTAAGAACTGATTGTTATGTGAACGATAGCACAGGGGTACTACAACAGGTAGTTAGCTCCCTCTTATGCACATACAAAATTATGATAAGGTGGGTGCCAAAACACTATGAAAGATACTGGAGATTTATTTTCTAAGATTTGTGATATGGATAATCTTAGAAAAGCCCACAAGAACGCAAAGAGAGGAAAAGGGTGGTATGCGGAGGTACAGTATGTTGAGAAAAAATTGGATAAGCATTTAAAAAATTTACAGAACAGCTTAATAGAGCATACCTATAAAACTTCAAAGTATGAGGTTTTTACTAAAAAGGGGGGTGTAAAAGAGAGGGAAATATATAAGCTCCCTTATTATCCAGACAGGATATGTCAATGGGCTGTCTTACAAATTATAGAGCCTTATTTATTAGCAAACTTCACTAAGGATACCTACAGTGCAATACCTAAGAGAGGAATACAGCCGATTATCAACCAGCTAAGGGGCTATGAAAAGGTAATTAAAAAGGATGGAAAAGTAGTAAAGAGAGAATGGATCCCCAGTATTTTGTTATCGGATCCAGAGGGTACTTCCTATTGCCTTAAGCTGGATATTAGAAAGTACTATCCCTCAATCGGCGTTTAATTAGAAGCCAATTAACGTACTTTTCCTTCCTCATTGATTTCATAGTATTTGTCCTTTTGGAATTGTTTTCCTTTCTTATAACGAGTATAATATAATCAGTTTACAAGGGAGGAAAATGTTTATGAAACAAAAGAATACTTTAAGAACAATCAGGTGGATCGTTGGAATTGTATTGACACTATATGGATTGATTTTGATTCCAGATAAGAGTTTCAAATTTTCTGGAATATTTCTATTCATAGCGGGTATCACTCTTCTACCCATAATCACAGATCAATTAAAGCGATTTGATCTTACTCAAAAAATGCGCAAATTGATTATGGTGGTAATTCCTGTCCTCTTGCTTTTTGTGTCCTTAGTGGTTCCATCTTCTGCTGATGAAACTCATTCAAAACAGGCTAATGAAACAGCAAAGATAGAGACAACAAAGGATAAAGAGCCGAAGAAGGACAAAAAGGTTAAATCTACACCAAAAGTTACATCTACGCCAAAACCTACAGAGACACCAACCCCAGAGCCGACAGCTACACCTACTCCAGAACCAACACCGCTACCAACAACGATGAAAGTGCATTTCCTGGATGTTGGTCAGGCAGATAGCATTTTTATTGACACTCCAGATGCAGATATGCTGATTGATGCTGGCAAAAATGGCGATGGTCAAAATGTAGTCGCCTATCTTCGAGATCAAGGCGTTACTAAACTTGATTACGTCATTGGTACACATCCCCATGAAGATCATATTGGCGGATTGGATGACGTGATCAACTCGTTTGACATTGGGAACGTTATACTGCCTGAGAAGACACATACATCACAAACCTACATGGATGTCCTGACAGCGATCCAAAATAAAGGATTGGAAATTACTGTAGGACACTCTGGGGACAATTATAAATTGGGAGATGTGGATTTTACTCTTCTATCACCTAGGACAGGAGTAGATTATGGTGACAACCTGAACGAGTGGTCTGTAGGGGCAAAAGTTGTCAACGGTAATAACAGTTTCGTATTCACAGGCGATAGCGAGGGCAGATCAGAAGGTGATATTGTATCATCTGGTCTTGACCTACATGCAGACGTGATGAAGGCAGGACATCATGGAAGTAAAACATCTAATTCTGACGCTCTGTTAGATGCTATTGCACCTAAATTTGCTGTTATTTCATGTGGAAAAAACAATCAATATGGACATCCAGACGCTGAAACATTACAGAGATATCAGAATCGTGGTATTCAAGTATTTAGAACGGATGAGCAAGGTACAATAGTTGCTACATCGGACGGAACAGATATTACATGGTCTACTGCACCGAGTACGAGTATGGCCGCTGGAACACCAAAACAATCTGAATCGTCAGCGCCTACCCCACAGCAACAGCCTGAAAGTCAGCCTGCTCAAGCCCAAGAACAGCCACAAGAACAGCCCCAAAATAACGAAGAGATGGTATGGATTTCTGAAACCGGAAGTAAGTATCACAGCAGAAATAATTGTGGAAGAATGAATCCGAATAAAGCTACACAAATAACAAAATCTAAAGCCGAATCTATAGGATTAGGTCGATGTAAAAATTGCTGGTAAGATATAATTAAATAAAATATACAAAAAGAAGAGAACTCATAGTTAGCTCTCTTCTTTCTTTTTGCCGATTTTTATAAGTTTTAATTTATTCCTTCGTTTCATGTTGTGTCAAATATTCCTCGCACGCTCTTAGCACGAGACCATTGATACTCCCATGTTCTTTCTCTGCCTGTATTGCAATCCGTTCTTTCAGACCTTCTGGAAAACGAATAGATACAGAAAATGTCTGTTCCTTCGTATTATCACCTCCAATTGCTTTGAGTATATCATATATCTAAATTGGTGTCAATATAGATATATTTTTCTATTGACTTTATATGCCTATTATGATACTATAATAGATACAAATTAGATATATTATGGGGATGAATTTAGGAGGAATTTCGATATGGCAGACGTGAAAACAGAATTAATCAATGATGTGCTTTCAAAATTAATGGACTTAGATCACAATACGGTAAATCGAATTGAAAAAGTGCTATATATTGAATTGGATAATTTTGACGTTTCAGAAAAGCAAACGGAATTGGTTGCATATGACGATAGCAATATAAGGATGTTGAAAAAATATATAGCTACAAAAAGATTAGAAGGTAAGTCCGAAAATACAATTAATGCATACTCTCTTGAAATGTCTCAATTCGTTCAAGCAATTAACAAGCCACTGAAAGAGATCAATACTTTTGATATCCGGATGTATTTAGCTATGTATCAAGAGGAACGACATATATGCAACAAGACACTGGACAATAAACGTAGAATTATATCATCTTTCTTTGGATGGATGTATAGTGAGGGATTTATATGTTTCAATCCAGCTCTTGCGGTGAAACAAATAAAAGTACCGAAAGCAAAAAAGAAACCGTTTACATCTATAGATGAACTGAGAATCCGCAATGCTTGTACGAACAAAAGAGATCGTGCATTAGTGGAATTCCTTGATGCAACAGGATTAAGGGTGTCTGAGGTAGTATCTTTAAATAGAGAAGATATAGATTTTATTACAAAAGAATCTACTGTAGTCGGTAAAGGAAATAAAGAAAGAACTTTTTACATAAATGATGTGTGTGCAGAATATTTAAAAGATTATTTACAGTCGAGAACAGATAAAAATGATGCGCTCTTTGTCGCTCGAAAAGCTCCTTATAGAAGGTTAGAGAAACCCGGAATTGAAGCAGCGATTAGAAAAATAGGAAATTGTGCTGGAGTTGAAAAGGCACATCCACATAGATTTAGGCGCACTTTAGCTACCAATATGGTTCGTAAGGGTGTGCCCATTCAGGATGTATCGACTATTCTTGGACACGCTGATTTGCGTACTACACAGATATACGTTGATATCGATCAAGATAGCGTTAAATATAATTATCAACGAGCTGTGGCTTAGAAAGTGAGGTGAGAATTTGGTAAAAATAGAAACAATTAGAGCACAAAATCCCAAAGGAAAACAGGATGATATGGCTCACATTACATGCGATGAAAAGGCGACCTATCGGTTTGACAATATTGTCGAAGAATCGGGGAAACATACTTTTCAAACAATGATTAAATCTAGGGCGAATGGATATATCACAGTGATATTTAATGATATTCCTAAAACCTATACAACAGGCATTACTTGGGCACAAATATCATGTCAGGGAGATCTTAATATCTCCAAATGCAAGTATATAGAACTACAGTTTGATCCGGGAGAATATTGGGTCTACAATACGAAACTTGAGGTCGGCAATAAAACTGCATGGACTCTCTCACCATACGATTTTGCTGATCAGGTACATGATATCACTGAGGAATTGGCGTCCCACTCCACAAGGATATCACAAGTGTTTCAAACGATAGATAACGTAAAAAAAGAAGTTGAAACGAAAGTTACCCAAAGTGATATTAATAACTCTATCAATGGGATTAAACCGGATATAGAGCAAGCGAATCAGGGAAGAAATAGATGGTTAGTTGAAATCTATGACAAATCTTCTTTACCAGAAGAAAACCGAGAACAGATCACGCTTGATGCCTTTTGGGGAAGCGGAGTGAAGCCCACAGAAGTATTTAATATAGATGATACAGGACTATCCGATTTATCCGCCTATGGAAGTGATTACATTGGTTATGCTAGAACGTTCGTGCAATTTACGGAGAAGACGGATGTTAATATTACATTTAATGTTACTGATGATGGGACTTTTTATCTTGGTGGTGAGCAAGTAGGTATTAGTGCTAACGGGCAAAAGAGTGTTGGTTTTCAAGCAGGATGGAACGCTGTAGAAGTCGTGTGGAATGTTACTTCCGGAACTACAACGGGAGGGTTTAATCTAGGGACAACTCTATCAACAAATGCGAAATGTGCTTTGATGAATTGCTACTATGCGAATATAACTTCCAGAGATCAATCTATTATCGATAAATACTCCGGTATGAAGATCACACAAGATGAAATTACTACTCGTGTAAGCCAGACAGAATCTGATCTAACTCAAAAGGCTGATGGGGATGATGTTCAGTCTCTTCACGAACAGGTCAATGAATCAATCAGTGATTTGGAATCATTTAAAAGGACAGTATCTGATAATTACATAACCAATGATTATAAAACAACCGTGGAATCACAATTCACTCAGCTGACTAATTCAATTAATGCGAGAGTAACCGAAGGACAAATGCAAGCATTTTGGGAGCTAAATAAAAACTCGTGGAGATTAGATTTTCAAGAAAACGGTGCGGAGTGTGGTTCTATTCTTATGGACAAAACTGGTATTACTGTTGGTGGAGATAGTACATCTGGATATACCACTAAGATCACATCTCAAGAGTTTTCTGGTTCTTATAACGGAAACAAAGTTTTCTGGTTTAACCAGGAAGAAATGGTTACTTTGAGGCTAAGAACCGAACGAGGTATTGACATGCAGACGATAAAAATTGTGCCTATCAAGCAGAATAATTATGGTGGCATTGATTTCTTAGGAAGTTATGCAATCGTCTAATTAAAAGGAGAATCAGAATTGAAAAAAATCGCAACATATCAACAGATTCAAATCTGGTATGAAAACGTATCTGAACTGATGGAAATTTATCAGGAAGATGACAACAGTCTAACTATGGATGTAGCGTGGGCGATCATACAAAATTATAAACATTTAAATCAAAGTATACAAGTTATAAAGAATGCCGAAAATCAGCTAATTGATAAATACGGCTCTCTTCAGTCAGATGGTAGTAAAAAAATAGATCAAACATGTACAGAAGTGGTGCAGGCTTATAATAAAGAAATTGATGAATTGATGAACCAGAAGACAAAAATAAAAATTGAAAAAATTGATCATAGAAATTTAAATGTGAAGATGTCGTTAGAAACGGCATCTCTTTTTGATTTTATGATTAATTAATACGCAAGCTTGAAAGGAGGTGAGGACTTATCGCTAGTAAGATGATCAGTAGTGGACATTTTGGAGGTGGATATCTCTATGTAAATATCAACACTACTACTAATGTTCCGGGAAACTATTCTGTAGTAAATTGGCAAGTGTGTTTACGCAGAGATGGTGAATGGAGAGCCTATGCTGTAAAAAATGGGTGGATACATATCAATTCACAAAGTTATAATTTCAGTTGCCATGTTAATGGTGGAGTAGGGAATGTAATTCTTGCTCAAGGCTCAACGAATATTGGACATAATAATGATGGTAGTCAGACAATATATGTAGCTGCACGCTTAGATTGTCAGATCACATGGTCGGGTAGTTATCAAGCAGCTTTGACCTTAGGCGACAATGTTGTGCTGGATAAAATTCCTCGTGGGACAACTATTCAACAATTCAACGTAGTTTCTAATGATTGGAGATCCATTACTTTCCACTTCAAGACAAAAGATCCTGTCGAAGGACTGTGGGTACATAAAAATAACGGGGATAGCATAGGGACTGGTATTGCCAATAGCTCTGACGGGAACTTTACAATTTCTGGACTTGAGCCACACACATCTTGGTCATGGAAACTGCGTGTACGTAGAAATGGTGTCGACACTTCCACTACTATTACTGCGGGGACAAAGATGGGGTGTAGTGCTTGGAATATTCCAAATCGCTCTATGTCTTTGGACGACAATATTCCTTTGTTTTTCGATAACTCACAACATGCCGATTTACAATTGGTTATTTGGATGACTTGTGCAAATTCCGCAGGGACGCCAACTCAATATCAGAATGTTTTAGCAAAAAATATTGGTGGAATTCATGGTGATTATACTTGGACATTTTCTGCGGCTGAACGTGATGCCTTATTCAGGACAATGAAATATTCTAATAATGGGACTATTTATCTATACGTACATAGTTATGTGCCAGGTGAAGTATCTACAGGTAAAGCAATTGCCACTTTGGGATGTGATATCAATGCTACTATAGATACCAATAAATACAAACCAACATTCACAGAATTGGGTGCTTCTCTCGACACCACAACATCCAGCATTTTAGGCAATGGATTATATTTGATTCAGAATAAAAGCTACGTTTCATTATCAGCCGCTCTATCTAAAATGACAGCAGGACGAGGAGCAGACCTTAAGACTTTGACATTCACGAATATGGGAGCAACGCAAGACTACTCTCTCACTAATGGAGTGAGTACGTTTAGTAAAACTATATCTAATTTTTCGAATACAGGTGCTTATCGAATCACAGCTTATATTACAGATAGTCGAGGAAATAAGAGTACAGAGATCGTAAAGAATTACACGGTTCTTAGTTATCATCAACCTGTTATTGTTCCTAAAGTTGTACGAGCATTAAGCTCGGGAGGTAAAATTGATGTATCATTTACTGCCGCTTATTCTAGGTTGATTGTGAATAGCGCAGATAAAAATGCTGTCTCGTCTTTGAAATATGGGTATTCGTTATTGGGAGTAGATCCGAGTGTTGGAACAAGTATTACAGGATATACCTCGGCTAACGCATCCAATGGAGTAGATAAAAACTTAACTTATAATAAATCAGGATTGCTAACTTTAGATGAAAACCAAAACTACAGGTTTAAGTTTGCTTTACAGGATAAGTTAAATACCATTATTGTCGCAGTTGATTTAATAGACGGTAATCCTCTGGTTCGCGTCTTAGATACTGGACAAATGGGAATTAATACAAAACCTGATACTGCTAACTTAAATGAAAAATTAAGAGTTGGTGGAGATGCTAGGATATTGGGAGGATTGACAACCACAGGAACTATATTAGGAAATCAGATTACGTCTACAAATGGGATTATAGAGCAAGGGACGTATCTAAGTTCGAAATATGCTGGACTAACTAGTTTTAATAGCTTTAAGTCTTTGTTCAGTGTAGATATCAATAATAACTTTGCAGACAAAGGAACAACATGGCAGGTATATACAATCAAATATGGTAATTTTTGTATGTTATTCGCTAAATGCGTAATGATTATAGACGTGTTAAACCCTTGGGGCGCAGTATATACAAGTAATGAAATGGGCACAGATATTCCATTCCCAGTCACCTTTGTGGACAATCCCATTACTATTACGAATACAACTAATAATGGGGGAGATTGCTGGCATATAGTCGCAAAATCAGCAACTACTACGACCGGGCCACGAATCAAAGTTATACGTGGGAATGGTGCTACCATAACAACAAAAATACAGATGCAATTTGTGGGTCAAATTGTGTCCTAAAAAAAGTGAGGTGATTATTTGAACATTAAGTTATCGGATAAAACAGAAATTAGTAATGCGAATGCTTATCTCAATGGACAGTATCAAGAGGAATTAGTTATACAGATTTCTGATGAAGACGTTTCCGACATTCTCAAACTCTTTCAGTCAGAAGATAATCTTACTACAATTCAAGTTTATGAGGATGATCAGTTACAAGCGTATTATTCTGGATATACAAGATTAAAAAGTCTTAGGGTCTCAGATAATATGATTACAATTATTCTTATGCAAGTCGCTACTCTCTCATCTATTCTCGATGATTTTCAGGACAGTGTGGTTAATGTCAATAATGGACTAACCGATCTTGATAAGCAAATAAATCCTGTGTTTGATTGGGCTAATTCTTCATTGGAAGAATGTAAATCTGAGAAATATAAAGAAATTGGAAAAGCTTGTGAGGACACGATTCACAATGGATTTGAAGTCAAGACTTCGGAGGGTACAAAAAAGTTTTCAGGGGAATTAGAAGATCAAATTAATCTCATGGGAATATATCCGTATGTGCAGGGTGGTGCACCTTACATCCCGTATCATGCCGATGGCGAATTTTGTAAGTTCTATAGTGCAGAAGATTTTAATACCATTATGTCTTCTGCTTTTATGTTTAAGACTTACAATACTACGCTGTGTAATGCGTTGAATCGTTACATAGATGCATGTCAAACAAAAGAAGAATTAGAAAAGGTAGAATTTAACATGGATGTTCTACCATCGGAATACAAGGAACATATTATGGAACTCTTTAACCAACTCAACCAGATAACACAGGAAGATAACAATGGAACTGATGACGCCAACAATACAGAAACTAAATAAACATACATCACAAGTAGAAAGGACTGAGGACGATTTGAGATGATTGGAACTATTGATAGACTCATGGAACTGATAGATAAACATGGAGTATGGACTTTCATCATATTCGTAGTGATCGTTTTTGTCCTCTTGAACGAAGCAGTCACGATTTATGACCATTTAGCTAATCGTTTTGGATGGTCTACAAAGAAAAGTAGGGAAAAGGCTGCTAACGCTCAGAAATTATCAGAGCATGACGAGTCTTTAACTATGATGAAACAAGAAATGCAAGAAATGAAAAATGAACTGTCCTGTGTAAATGTGGGCTTACAAGACATAAAAGAAACAATGGAAGTAGAAAGAGAAAAGTCAAATGCACGGGAAAGAAACAGTATTAGAGATAAGCTGTTGGCAAATTGGAGATACTTCACTAGCCCTGAGCATAATCCAACATATAGTTGGTCAGAAATGGAAGCAGATTCATTTTGGGAAATGTATCGAGACTATAAGGAACTTCACGGAAACCATTTCGTAGAATCAAAAGTTGTACCAGATATGCAATCGCTTGCTGTTATTCCTATGTCAGAAGTAGAAAAACTGACTGGAATGATGAAATCGAGAAAATAAACATTGTGTAGGAGCCTCATATAGAGGTTCTATTTTTATTTATGGAGGAATTGTTATGAATATTAATTTAGTGCTTGAAATCGTTAGGATAGTATTGTATGTAATCATTGGTTTTGTGGCTTGGTATTTTAAGACCAATCAGAAATTACAAGATAAAGTAACTGGTGTCATTGACGAAGCTGAATATATGTATCAGGATGTAGCGAAAGCAGGTGGACAGAAACATGAGTTTGCTGTTGATGCTTTGTATGGGTACGTACCGGCTCCATTGAAAGTTATTATCAGTCGAGATATGGTTTCTACAATTGTTGATAATGCATTTGATGCTATTGAGTCTTACGCAAAACAGCAGTTGGATAAAGTAGTTGATAAGAAAATTAAATGATTTAGTGGCTATTAATAGAGGGCGTGTCATGCGTCCTCTTTTTTATTGTGAAAGCGAGGAGTAGAAATGTACTTCAAAATCAAAGAACCGGTAATTAATCCTGATGATATGGGTATAGAGGAAGGAGCTGAAGGAATAGATGCAG
>ENA-UOOR01004211-UOOR01004211.1-fermentation-metagenome-genome-assembly--contig:-NODE-4211-length-11666-cov-6.988976_pt1 | contig 11666 bp, 13 predicted proteins | sample MGYA00245780_ERZ724029 | MGnify/ENA primary metagenome ERZ724029 (study PRJEB28704, sample SAMN03018315) | fermentation metagenome | biome: anthropogenic terrestrial biome; feature: soil; material... | reverse complement strand
TGAGACTAATAAAAGTATTATCCCCAATTATAATGTGATCTAACACCTCTATCCCTAACAAATTACCGCATTCGGCCAACCGTTTAGTTAGACCCAGATCCTCTCTACTTGGCGTCGGATCGCCGCTTGGGTGGTTATGGGCCAAAATGACCCCTGCTCCGGCCCTGCTAATGGCCGGGCGAAAAACCTCCCTTGGGTGCACTAAGCTAGCATTCAGCGTCCCAATTGAAACTAGTTCATTCGTAAGAATCTGATTTTTTACATCCAACACCAGACATCGAAAATGCTCTTTAGCCAAAAAGCGCAAATCCGAACAAAAGACCGCCGCCGCATCAGCTGGGCTCTGCACCACCCTTTTTTGCCGCGCGTCTAACTGGTTAGCCCTTTGACCAAGGGCCAGAGCCGCTGTAACCTGAGCAGCTTTAGCCTTACCCATTCCCGTTACTTTACTTAATTCCCAAGGGTCTGTGGTCGCTAGACCTCTAAGTCCACCAAAAGCGGTCAAAAGGTGACCGGCCAACTCTGTTACACCCCGTCCTCGACATCCGGTTCCGAGAATTACTGTTAATAGCTCTAGGTTAGAAAGGCTTGCTGTTCCTTGAGCCATAAGTTTTTCTCGTGGACGTTCTTCCTCTGGTAACGCCTTAAGTTTTCCAAGTCCGCTAATGATTATCTCTCCTCTGTAGGAGTATGGCATAATCGAACCGTTTAAGTAAACGATCCAAAGCAGACAGGGGCAAACCAACTACATTAAAATAACAGCCATTTATTCGGCTAACCAACAACCCACCTAACCTTTGGATTCCATAAGCTCCTGCTTTATCCAAAGGTTCACCTGAATCGACATAGGCCTCAATTTCTTCCTTACTCAGGGGACGGAATGCAACCTGGGTTTCAACAGCTTCTGCCACTAGTTCTTTTGTCTTCGCGTTAACTACGGCTATCCCTGTATAAACTGAATGGGTTCGCCCAGATAGTCGCGTCAACATCTCTCTAGCCTCTGCAGAATCCTGGGGTTTACCTAAAATTCGGCCATCAAGGACGACGATTGTATCGGCCCCGATAACCAACCCATCAGATACCTTCTGGGCTACTGAAGTGGCTTTGACCGTTGCCAACTTCTGACCATAGCCAGCTGGAGTTTCACCATTATAGGCAGGTTCTGGAACTGTACTAGGTACGATTGAAAATTCCAGACCCAAGCTAGCTAAAAGTTCGCTACGTCTTGGAGAACTGGAGGCCAAAATCAGTTTAGGCATAAGCTACTCCCTCCAGAAATTAGCTATCGAGCCCCTTTTTCCTGTTATCTTTTTTATTGTTGTCAATTTTCCACCCACGCTACTGACAAACTACCATAAATCGTAACCTTCCCATTTTTATCAACAAAGAGCGCTCGACAAGGAACAAACTCTTCTATCGCCATAACCCCTTCAGGCCCTGTTATAAAGAACAAAGTTGAAAGAATATCGGCAGTTAGCCCATCTGAAGCGACTACACTAACCCCTCGATAACCGGAAGCCGGATATCCGGTACGAGGATCAATTAAATGATGATAGCGCTGCCCGTTATAATCAAACCCACGTTCATAATCCCCAGAAGTAGCTATCGCTTGCCCTGGTAATAATTTGAAGTAGCCTAAGGGCTTACCGCCAGCTGGATTACGTACCGCTACCCGCCATTCCCGCCGGGCGATACTAGGGGTTCCTATAACTCGAACGGTCCCCCCTATATCTACTAAACCTCTTCGAACACCTGTCTCTTGAATTAAGTGATAAACTCGGTCAACCCCATAACCTTTTAATAGCGACCCTAAATCCAAGTTAGGTCCTAAGTTGAGCTGGTCTAAAGCGGTAGTTACCTGATCCCGTTCTGGCGGTATCTGCTCAGCAATCGCTTTCTTCCAAAGCAAAGTTAATGGCGCGATCTGTACCGTATAAGCACCGTCAGATAAATTTTGAAACTTTGCAGCAACCGCCAGTAGCTGGGCTAACTCTTGGTCCGCTGGCAGCTCCTCTCGTGAGTAACGGTTCAAAAAGGATTCTGGTTGAAACAAGTCATACCGCTGAGTCAAACGGACCAATTCGTTATTAACTACCGTTGTTAATTCTTTAACCCGGTGTCCAGGAATAGTCACTCGGTAGTAGGAATCCATGGTAAAACCCTCCAGGGTATGGGCCGGGAGGGTTTGGAAATACCTGCCACTAATTAAAACTAAACAAACGGCGGTTAGTGCCAACCGGAAGTTACGACGCATTGACTCGTTCCTGACCTTGTTGCGTTCCTATAATTAGGCAGTGTTTAGGACATTTTTCTACGCAAAGCCCACATTCAGTACAGTTAGCATAGTCAACTACCGGTAAATTGTCTTCTAACCGCAATGCTTGGTGGGTACAGGCACGAACACACAAGCCACAAGCGATACAGCCTGAGTTACAAACAGCTAAAACCGCTTTACCATTCTCTGGGTTCTGACATAACAGCTGTAAAAAATGCTGTTCCTCATGTAACCGGATAGCTGAGCGGGGGCAAGCTTTTACACAGAGCCCACAACCGATACAGAGCTCTTGAACAACAGACATCCTTCCATTTTTATCTTGCCGAATTGCGTCACTAGGACAGACTTGTGCACAGTCACCCAACCCAACACAGCCGTAGGAGCAACCGAGGGTGCTCCCAATTAGGCTCTGATATCCTAAACACGTATGTATATCCTTATATTGAGGCGGGTTCTTCAAGCTCGGACAACAGTGAATTACCGCTATCTTGACCGGACCAGTTTGAGCGGAACGTCCCAGAAGACTACCGATCTGATCTGCTACCGCCTGGCCCCCCACCGAACACTGGTTAACCTCAGCGGTACCAGCAACCATAGCCTCAGCAGCCCCTCGACAACCGGGAAGCCCACAGGCACCGCAATTGATCCCTGGTAATAACGCTTCCACTTCGTCGATCCGAGGATCGGTCTCTACCCGAAAACGCCGTTCAACTAGAGCTAAGATAAAGCCAAAGAGCACACCTAACCCGCCCATGACCACGCCTGCTAATACTATTTTTTGGACAACCCCCATATTTTAAAACCTCGTTTCCAAGAAATCACTGGGCAACCAAACCGGCAAAACCTAAGAAAGCCATAGACAAAATACCGGCTGTAATCAGAATAATTGGTGTCCCCTGAAAAGCTTCGGGAATATCAGCCCACTCTAACCTTTCCCGGATTCCGGCCAAAAGCGCTAGCGCTAAGGTAAAACCTAAACCAGCACCGGTAGCAAAAACCGCTGCTTCCACTACATTATAGCTCTTTAAAGCTACTAATAAGGCTAACCCCAATACCGCACAGTTGGTAGTAATTAAAGGCAAAAAGATCCCTAGGCTACGATGGAGGGCTGGGCTGGTTTTGGCCAGGATGGTCTCTATAACCTGAACCATAGAGGCAATAACCAAAATGTAGGCTACATAACGTAAAAACTCTAAGCCAAAAGGCAGTAAAATAAATTGTTCCAAAGACCAAGTAACTATGGCGGAAACCACTAATACTAAAGTAGTAGCCCAGCCCATGCTCACCGCAGTTTCTATCTTTTGGGAAACGCCTAGAAAAGGGCAGATCCCTAAAAAACGGGAAAGCACAAAGTTATTTACTAAGGCTGAGCTTATCAGTATCAGAAACAGACCTTTCAGCACCATACAACCCCCCCGCTAGCTTTTTCTGCTGATTTAACTCTACCGCTTTAAAAGTAGCAATAATTAACCCTAAAGTAATAAAGGCTCCTGGTGGCAGCAACGCCAGAATTACCGGTTGAAAATGTTGCCCCATAACGGCCACCCCGAAAATGCTACCAGAACCTAACAGCTCCCTAACAGATCCTAATAATGTTAAGGCCCAGGTAAAGCCGATACCCATTCCTAAACCATCGAAAACTGACTCGACCGGTGGGTTTTTAAAAGCAAAGGCCTCGGCCCGCCCCATAATAATACAGTTAACGATAATTAACGGGATAAATAGCCCGAGTACTCTGTGTATATCTGGCAAGTAGGCCGCCATTACCATATCGACAACAGTTACCAAAGAAGCGATTATCACGATAAAGGAAGGGATACGAACGGCCTTAGGGATAACCCTCCGAAGTAGAGAGATAATTAGATTGGAAAAAATAAGAACAGCTGTAGTCGCTAAACCCATAGCTAATCCGTTGATAGCGCCTGTTGTAACCGCCAGAGTAGGGCACATACCAATTAGCATCACAAAGGTTGGGTTTTCCCGCCACAAGCCCCGGGTTAAATTCTTATTCATTAACTCCACCTCCCTCAAGCAGGGCAACTACTTTAACCGCCTCAGCCTTAACACACTCTGCTACCGCCCGTGAGGAGATAGTAGCACCGGTTATCGCCTGAACATCTTGCTTTGCTCGGAAGGTATCAGCCAAAGGTTTCTGCTGAAATTGTTCTAAGAAGGACGTTTCACTGATTTTCGCCCCTAAACCTGGGGTTTCAGTATGTTCTAATACTAGCACACTATTAACGGTCTGACTTTCTAGATTAACTCCAACCATTACTGAAATTGAGCCACCAAACCCAGGAGCCGAGCAACTAAAAGCTACTGTAGTCTCCCCCGGTCTTTGGGTTAAAAAAAGACGACGTCCAGCTACTTCTCTAGTAGTAAACTGATCGGTACCTAAAACGGCCTGGACCGCCGCAGCTTCCCGTGCTCGACGGTTTTCCGCTATTTGGTCCTCGGTTAGTCCTTGAAAATAGCCTAGGCTAAGCCCGCTAACTACTGAAATTAAAGTCAATACTAACGCATAGCGTAGTATCGTATTCTTCATTTCGCCACCCCCAGCGGTTTCGGCCAAGTCGCCCTTTCTAATAAAGGTACCGCCGCATTCATCAGGAGAATAGCAAAAGAAACCCCTTCCGGATAACCACCAAACTCTCGGATAATCACGGTGATTAAGCCAATGCCAACAGCGAAAATCCACCGTCCACTGGGTGTAACCGGAGAAGTAACATAATCAGTAGCCATAAAACACGCGCCTAAAATTAAGCCACCGCTAAACCAAGTTACCGTTAGCGGGGTACCCAAAGCTAACCCTAGTAAACCAGCGCTACCTAAAACCCCGCAAGGGATTCGCCAGTCAATATAACCCTTCCAAAGCAGATACCCTGCGCCAAGGAGTAAGGCTATTGCTGAAGTTTCACCTAAACTACCACCAACATTGCCCCCAAAAAGATCAAGCCAATTAGGCAGCTTTTCGCCAGCAGCCAGCAACGACAAAGGGGTAGCGGTAGTTGTACCATCTAAAGGCGCTTGCCAAGTTGTCATAGCCACAGGAAAGGAGATTAAGAGGAAGGTTCGTCCAACCAAAGCCGGGTTAAAAGGGTTATTGCCTAAACCTCCATAGATCTGCTTGCCTAAAATAACAGCTACTACAGCTCCTAAAACCGCCATCCAAATTGGCAACCCTGGCGGTAAAGTTAAAGCTAACAGTAAACCGGTAATAATTACACTCCCATCAGCCTTCGGTTCTTGATGCCGAACATACTTGACCCATAAATATTCACTAGCTACCGCCGCTGCTATCGTAGTAGTAATTAGAGCTAAAGCTTGGATTCCAAAAAGATAGATCGCAACCAGGCTGGTAGGAACTAAAGCCATTACTACCGACCACATTATCTTGTTAGTTAACTCTGGTCCTCCAATATGGGGCCCAGGCCCTTGGAGTAAAGTACCTTCCATCCTAGTTCCCTTTCCTTTCCCGTTGATTTTGCTGAATCTTCAATTTAGCTTCCCGAATCTCCTGCACCAACGGTCTGCGCCCAGGGCAACTAAAGGCACAGCAACCACATTCTAAGCAGGCTAGAGCGCCAGCTTTTTCAGCAGCAGCTAAGTCTTCGTTTAGGCTAGCTTCGGCAATATAGCCTGGATAGAGACCCATAGGACAAGATTGTAGACAACGGCCGCAACGGATACAGACCGAACGTTCACCTCTAGCCAACTCATCCGGTGTCAATGCCAATATACCTGAAGTAGTTTTAGTAACCGGTTCCGCCAAGCTAGGAGCGGTTTTACCCATCATTGGTCCTCCTAAAATCACCCTAGCCGCAGCATCTGGCTCCCATTCAGCTGCTGCCAATACTTCTGCGATAGCGGTCCCTACCGGTACCAAGAAATTACCCGGTTTTCTTACTGCACCACCATTAACTGTAACTACCCGATGGGTCAAAGGTTGGTCATAGATAACCCCATAATAGACTGCAATTAACGTAGCTACATTTTGGACTAAAGCACCTACCGAACTGGGTAAAGCACCTAAAGGTACAGTTCGATTTAAGATCGATTTAATCAGATGTTTTTCTGAGCCCTGAGGATACTTGGAAGGTAGAACCACAACCCCGATTGTCGCATCATCTCCAAGTAACTCTTGTAAAACCTGTATGGTTTCCACTCGATCTGCTTCCAAACCGATATACCCTTGGCTAGCACCAACAGCTTGCATAGCTAAACGTAAACCAGCTAACAGCTCCGGAGCCTGCTCCAGCAACAAACGACTATCTGCGCTAAGATAGGGTTCACATTCACAAGCGTTCACCAATACTGAATCAATAGGTTGATCATCTGGAGGGGTCAGTTTGACATGGGTAGGAAAACCTGCTCCGCCCATACCCACAATCCCCGCATGTAAAACCTTTGTTCTAATCTCGCTAGCGGTAATTTGTGGACTGTACTTTACTAACGGCTGCTCCCGAACTATTTCAGCCTGCTCAGTAGCTTCAATTAAAACCGCCGGAATATCCCTTCCCCCTGGTCGGCCTAGGGTGACTAAATCTTTAACTACTCCAGTTACACTAGAATGGATATAAGTAGAGATGAAGCCTTGGGGTTCCCCGATAACCGTACCTAGCTCCACCGGGTCCCCAGGCTGTACTACCGGTTTGGCCGGGGCACCAATATGTTGGGCTAGCGGAATCAGCACCGTTTGTGGAGTGGCTAGTCTGGTAATTGGCTCTGATAGCGGTCGCTCCGGACCATCTACCACTACCCCTCCCTTGTATGGACGCTGGTTAAAGAAACGGAAAACCGCTGCCATCTAATCTCCCCTACCCTTTTCCCGAAGTTGAGAACCGGCGATTCCCGGTTCAGTTAACTCTTGCGGTTGTAATATTGTAGCTAATTCTTGAGCCGATAGAAAACCTTTTTCTAGGACAATCTCGGCCACAGAACGCCTTTGAGTCAAAGCTTCTTTCGCCACTAACGAAGCTTTCTCATAGCCCAGGTGCGGACTTAAAGCAGTAACAATACCAACGCTATTATTTAAGTGTTCTGTACAGCGCTCGGCATTAACTTGAATACCGCTAACACATTTCTCCCGAAAAACCTGAGCTACATTCCGAAGAATATCAGCGCTTTGCAAGATATTATGAATTAATACCGGCTGCATGACATTTAGCTCTAACTGGCCGGCTTGGGCAACTAAAGAAATCGTTAGATCATTACCAATAATTTGAAAGGCTACTTGGGTAACAACTTCAGCCATGACCGGATTAACCTTACCAGGCATAATTGAGGAACCTGGCTGGACCGGGGGCAAACTGATTTCCCCTAAACCGCCACGGGGTCCAGAAGCTAAAAGTCGCAGATCGGAAGCAACTTTCGATAAGTTAAGGGCTGCTGACTTGAAGCTTGCAGATACTTCGACTAAAGCATCCGCATTTTGGGTTGCATCAACCAAATTGTCTGCCCCAACAAAATCATAACCGCTAAACTCTTTTAAATAGGCTATTACCCTAGTAATATACTGGGGATCAGCATTTAGACCGGTCCCAACAGCTGTCGCCCCTAAATTTACGGTCAGCAAACTCTTCTTCGTTTGCTCGATGCGCCGAGCATCCCGGGCAATTACAGCGGCATAGCCGGAGAACTCCTGTCCTGCGCGAATCGGTACCGCATCTTGTAAATGGGTTCGACCTAGTTTAACAATAGAGTCATATTTACTGGCTAATCGGCTAAACTCCTCTGATAAAGCAGAGAGGCTCGGTACCGTAGCGTCTAACCTTTGAAGTAAAGCTAAGCGTAAAGCGGTAGGAATAGCATCATTTGTTGATTGGGACATGTTCACATGGGTATTAGGGTGGACTAAGGAATAATCACCGCGACGGCCACCGAGGAGTTCAATGGCCCGGTTAGCCAAGACTTCGTTCATATTCATATTAATGGAGGTCCCGGCTCCACCTTGAATCGGATCAACCACAAACTGATCCTGCCAATGTCCAGCCTCTACTTCAGTACAAGCAACCACAATGGCCTGCCCAATCTCTTTAGGTAGTAACCCAATATCCATATTGGCGTGAGCAGCCGCTCTTTTGACCAAGGCTAATGCCTTAATGAGAGTTGGATGAATAGTTAAACCAGTAATTGGAAAGTTTTCAAGAGCCCGGAGAGTTTGAATACCATAATAAACATCTTCTGGAACCGTACGTTCCCCTAATAAATCATGTTCAAGCCGCATAATTAGAAAGACCCCCCCACAGGTCAGCGTAGAATTTTTTTAATCTTCGCTGTCTGTAGACGGTTCTCCTCTGCCAATCGTCTAAATCTTCTCAATCTTGCTGATTACATAATTCTACAATTACGGCTCTTGGTTGAGACTGCTGCCACCAACGATCGCTATAGCGGATAAAGGTTAAGGCTATACCTATAGCAACTAATCCCAATACCAATGCTCCAGTGTTACCAGACCACCGGTAGCCAAAAGTCAACCCGACTAGCAACAAAGCAAGAGGCATCAAATATAACCACGCCGAAGCAGCCACCACCCCTTGGGGATCTAGCTCCACCACTACCGCCGACCCCACGGCAGCACCTAACGGGTTGAGAGCTTTAACTAACGGTATTTTAGGTTCCCGGCCTAAAGTACAGCGACCACAAGTAGAACAGCCGGTAAGTGGTGCTACTGAAACCTCCGCCCACTCTCCCAGTTGGCGTAAGATAACCCCGGTTACTAGCATATTATCTGCCTACTCCCCCTCTATTGAGCCAAGAGTATTCTGGCCCCAATAGCCATTAATACTAACCCGATAATTTTATAGAGCGGAAAAGGGATCCGCTCCATACCTAAAATCCCTAAGTGATCGATAAGGGCTGCGGTCAAAATTTGACCAACTATAATAGCCGTAGTCGCTGTAGCTACCCCAGCTTTGCTTATACTATATACTACCGCATAGGTAATAACTACCCCCACAGCTCCACCTAACCAGCTGTACCAGGGGGCTTGAGTGATTAAAACCAAGTTTCCGCCGCCTAAACCTAAACCAAAGAGTAAAATTCCGGCTGTAACTGTACCAACAGAGTGAACAACAAAAGTAGCCTCTAATAAACCGGTAGCCTTACTTAAAGCCGTATTGAGAGAACCCTGGATAGCCATAGACAAACCGGCTAAAGCCGCTACTAACAGCGCCAATACTTTGAAACCCATAACCGACCCCTTTCACCAAAATGCTCTTCTTAGCATTTTCCACGGTCAGCATGGGTATTCTCCTTAAAATTCTAATCCCAGGAACCAGAAGAGAAACCAGCTAAATCTAAACTTACCCAACGAAATCCCTGTTCAACTAAGGTTTTGACAATGATTTCCCGCAATTCAAGGGCTCTGGATAGCTCAGTAACAGGTAACTCCAACCGGGCTAGGTCACCATGACAACGCAACCGCAACTGGGAAAAACTTAATTGCCGGAGAGCCGCCTCCCCACGGTCCACCCTAGCCAAGTCCGCTTCGGTCAGCAGGGTACCATAGGGAAAACGAGTGGCCAAGCACGGATTAGAAGGCCTATCCCAATTAGGCAAACCCAAGTCCTGGGCCAAAAACCGAATCTCTGCTTTACTTAACCCCACCACCGCCAGGGGAGAAACCACCCCGGCCTCGGTCAAAGCCTGCACCCCTGGTCTATACACTGTCAGATCGTCAGCATTTGTTCCGTCTACAATAAGTTCGAGGTCATTGGCGATTGCTATGGTTTTTAGCTGCTGACAAAGTAGGCTTTTACAGAGGTAACAACGGTCTTTAGGGTTCTTCCGGAAAGCATCGTTCTGCAACTCAGTAGCTTCGATGAGTATATGCCTCGCCCCTAGTAACCCAGCTAATTCTTGGGCCAACTCTGTCTCGGCCTGAGAACGTAAAGCTGAAGTCGCCGTTACCGCCAGCACTCGAGAATTAGCTGCCAAGGCAGCCTTTAAAACCAGAGTACTATCTATACCTCCGGAAAAAGCAACTAACACCCCAGCAGGTTTAGCCAAGAGCTGGCCAACCGCCTGATATTTCTGGGTAGCAACCATTTAGAAACCTTCTACCGATAGGTACCTTTCTCCGGTATCAGGCAAGATTGTAACCACGTTTTGGCCCCAACCTAATCGTTCCGCAACCTGGACAGCCGCCGCTACAGCAGCCCCGCTAGAAATACCGGCTAAAATCCCTTCCTGTTCAGCAAGTTTCTGAGCGTATAAAAAGGCCTGGTCATCTTGGACCTGAATTACCTCATCAATCAAAGACCGATCTAATACCTTAGGGATAAAACCGGCCCCAATCCCCTGAATCCGGTGGGGTCCTTTATTACCACCAGAAAGCACCGGAGACCCAGCTGGTTCCACGGCATATACTTTTACTTGGGGATTTTTGGCTTTAATGTACCGGCTAACACCGGTTAAAGTACCACCGGTACCAACAGTTATAACTAAAGCATCGACCTTACCCTCAGTCTGATCCCAGATTTCTGGACCGGTAGTCCGGTAGTGGGCCAGAGGGTTATTCGGGTTATCGAACTGACTGGGCAGAAAAGCTTCTGGGTATTGTTCTTTTAAACGATCGGCCTCTGCTACTGCACCAGCCATGCCTTTTTCAGCCGGGGTCAAAACTAACTTAGCCCCATAAAGTTTCAATAGTTTTCTTCGCTCTTGACTCATGTTTTCTGGCATCACCAACATCAATTGGTAGCCACGACTAGCTGCTACTAGAGCTAAACCAATACCGGTATTCCCAGAAGTAGCCTCTATGATAACCCCACCAGGTTTAAGCATACCTCGGGCTTCAGCTTCAACGACCATATTCCAGGCGATCCTAGTTTTAACGCTACCACCTGGGTTTTGTCCCTCTACTTTAGCCAAAATAGTTGCAGCATCGCTAGTTGTTAAGCGACGCAACCTGACTAGAGGGGTATTACCAATGACGTCGACAATTGAAGATGCAAACAAACCAACTCACCCTTCCTCACACATATCCAAGTACTTTACTAGGTTTTGATAGTTTTATTTCGCGATAGACCTGCCTCCTCCCTGCCAACCGATTCCTGCTAACCAAAGATTCTTCTTATTACAGCTTCGTTCAGTTGCAGCTTTATTTAGGATAAGCTATTTTTCTAAATGAATCGTCAATAAAAATCTCCAAGGAGGAATTCGAAAATGCAGGAAAATCGTGAAGAATTTGAAAAGCTAGTAGCCCGAGTGCTGGCTAGAACCCGTAAACACCTGTTTGGTAAAGGTCCTACTACCGTCTCCGTCGCACTGAGAAAGCACTACTTAATTTGTGAACTTTACGGTTTTTGTACCCCAGCCCAAGAAACCCTCTTAACCGCAGGATACTTGGCTAATACCAAAAAAATTGAACAGCTAATTAGCTCCGCTG
>ENA-UOOR01004205-UOOR01004205.1-fermentation-metagenome-genome-assembly--contig:-NODE-4205-length-11672-cov-185.173797_pt1 | contig 11672 bp, 8 predicted proteins | sample MGYA00245780_ERZ724029 | MGnify/ENA primary metagenome ERZ724029 (study PRJEB28704, sample SAMN03018315) | fermentation metagenome | biome: anthropogenic terrestrial biome; feature: soil... | reverse complement strand
CAAATAGTATTTTCTTTGTCCCCTGTTTCCTTGTCTCTCTGTAGTGATCTGTAATTTGTAATCTGTTGAGGCGTTGAATCGTTGATTTGTTGAGTAGAAATTCGCGAAAAAATAATTCGCGTTAATTAGCGAAATTAGCGGTGAAAAAAATTGGCGGTAATTTGCGGTAGAAAGAAATAGCTTTGACTGAAATCTTGTAAATCCTGTAAATCCTGTCAGAAAATGCGGGCAGGTCTGTGATCTGTGATCTGTTGAGGCGTTGAATCGTTGAGCACGTAGCCTCCCATCTCCTTGTTCCTCTTGTCCCCTCTTACCTCATCCGCCTTCGGCACCTTCTCCTAAAGGAGAAGGGACCTTCTAACTATAATTGGTTGTTCAAATAGTATTTTCTTTGTCCCCTGTTTCCTTGTCTCTCTGTAGTGATCTGTAATCTGTAATCTGTTGAGGCGTTGAGGCGTTGATTTGTTGAGTAGAAATTCGCTAAAAATAATTCGCGTTAATTAGCGAAATTAGTGGTGAAAAAAATTGGCGGTAATTTGCGGTAGAAAAAAGAAATCCGCTGTTGAAAAAAAAGAAATCCGGGTAATTCACGGTTTAGACTACGCACGCATAGCTGCCCATAACGACAATCCCATGACCAGGATCACCATAAAGAGCACAGCAGCCAGAAGAAAATTGACGAACCTCCGATTTTCCTGCCGGCTCAGCGAAAGAATTCCCCAAAGTCCGCCCGCTATGAGTAATATAAGAATGGTTACTGCCTGTAATAAAGGAATATTCTCTTTGAACTCATCCGGGAAAAGGTTCATTCCATAAAATCCGGCAATAAAGGAGGGCACCAGGAATAAGGAACCCAGCAGGGTGAGCAATTTGATGCTCCGGCCTTGTGCTTTTTTCTCAAGAACTATTGAAAACTTATGCAACTCTTCTACCTCATTGTCCAGATCCTGAACCTGATCCTTTATCCTCATACTATAAAGTAAAAGATCATATAATTCTATGCCATATTGCTGCCCGGTTACCTCTAGAAAATGACTTTGATTTACAAAACGGATATAGGCCATATAAAAATCATCAATGCGTTCCACCATTCTGGTATCATTGTCCATGGCAAGCGTGCTTATACTGGTGACCTCTGCTGAAAATTTCATGATAGATATACGCTGCATCAAAGCCAGGGAAACCAGGCGGGCATATATGGTGCTAAAATTATTACTCCATACCTGTCTGGATTTATTGTTGTTTTTTGAAATCACCATAAAAGATTTTCTGGTAATGCCATAGAGGGTGCCACAGTGTTGCCATTTTGAATAGGTATGTCCCTCCAGACTTACTGCCTGCGTTTTGGAGATCTGGCAATCTGCACCGGGTTCGGTAGCATGCACATAGGAGTACCAATCCTTCCCGGCAACGAATTTTTTATAAGAATCTTCATCCTCTATTCTTTGGGCCAGATTATCATTAAAATACCAGCACAGGGTAAACATGCTGTCATCTATTACCGGCATAGCTTCCAGGGCTGGATTTAAATCTTTGATAAGTTCATCCAGAAAGCGGGGAGTTTCACGGGGATGCGAAGGATCAATTGTGCTAAAATCTTCGGTGTATTTCTTAGCATCTCCGTTCAAACCGGTAATGCTTAGACGATCAGCCAACTCCTTATCTTTATCATTATCGGGGTCTCCTCCTGCTCTCCAGTAACGGGGAAAAATACGGCTTCCATAATAATTGATATTTTTAACCTCTTCAAATAAAGAATATTGGAAATTGTCCAGATAAATATTCAAAATTCCCACGCCCGATGAGTAGAGGTCGAGGGTCAAACTGCGGATGTTAAGTTTATAACTAAGCTCACTGCTTGCTTGTTTTATTCCTATTTCATAATCAGTCTGTCCGTTCAGTGCTTCTTTCCTCTCGAAATGATGAAGCACCGGTTGAGGTTCCTGACCCGTATCATAGAGTGAATTGTGCACGAATTCATAAAAAAAATTTTTCTCATTGTAGAGTTCAATCTTTTCCTGTTCATTATAATTCATCACCTTCCGGTGCCAGGGACTGTCATCAACAGGGCTGATGTTACTCAGATGATGACGTTTACCAAAAACACTTTCATTTTTCTGCTTGATTTCCCATTTAAAAGGGAACATCATTATATGACTGCTATAAGGCTCCATTTTACATGAAACAGGTGTGTCAGTTAACTATTCAGATTTCTTCAATTTATCGTTTATCGGCTCGTCCTGAAACCATTTTTGGATCAGGTATGGGCAGCACCTTAAGCCACCGGCCAATGCTATTTTGTTAGCTAAAGATTGTCCGGACTAAATTCATAGATTCATAATCATACCACATCGTAAAATAAGCACTAAAAATAATATATAACCCTCATAATAAGGATTTTAGCTTTCCATAAATTTTCACATGCATCCATTTGCGCCTGCCGGTATCGTGGAAAAAATTCCTCTGCCTGTGTGGAACTTAATCCGGAGTTACCTGAACAACAAATGGTAATCTTTTTCTGCCAGTTGGGTTGCCAGTTTCTCAGGTACAAATTTCCACTGGTTTAATGGTACTGCGTTGATGTACCCATCGGACTGAATTTGAGCATACAATATTTCCCGGATATCAGCCAATCTGGCTACTATTCTGTCTTCCAACTGTGCTTTTGGAATACCGGCCCCTTTTTCTAACAAATATCCACCGCCGCTTGCTCTGTATGAAGTGAGGGCTACTTTATAGGTAGCATCCGGATCAAAGGCAGCTCCATCGGCAAGAGAAATAATATGTATTCTTTCGCCCTCCGGTTTGGTAATATCTACTTCATAGATAATTCCTGCTGCGGAATCAAAATTGTATCCCGGATTAATGAGTCGTGCTTTATTTCTTTTACCATCCGTTTTAAGCTGAAGCAGATGGCCATTTTGCACCGGATTGGCATTTAGCCAGGTTCCATAGGAGTATTCTAAATATTTTTCTATTTCATGCCCGCTCATCTCCATTACATTTAATTGATTTTCAAAAGGATATATATCCAGCAGATGCTGATAATTCAATTCGCCTTTTTCAATTTTTGTGTCAAAAGAAAGGGGGGCAGCAAAAGATATATCGGCTCCGGCTGCTTTCAGTTGAAGCGCATGTATCATATCCACATACGCAGAAGGGCCAAAATAGGCATCGCGCGAATCAATACTGTTATTAAGCACACCAACCGGACGTTTTGTAAATGCCTTCACTTTATGAAATTCAGCTCTAAAGGTTTTCGAGTAATCTACATCAGGTGCTACGCCGCTCATGGGGATGCTCGCTCCGTTTACGGTGGATAAAATTACGTTGCCGTTTTTTATGGTTAGCTTAACCGTTGCTTTTGAGAGTGCAGCAGCGCGGGAACCTCCCTCCAGCAGCCATACCTCTTTCTCACCATTATAAATTTTTTCAGCCGTCACCTGATGGTCGTGGGCTGCAAGCACCAGGTCGATGCCTTTTACATTTTTAGCAACAAACCGGGAAGGATTTTCAATGTCGTCGGTTTCCATATCACCCAAACCGGCATGCAGGGCAACTATTACAAAATGCGGATGCTCTTTTTTCCGCACTGTTTTTACCCAGTGTTCCAGGGTGGGAACAATTGCTTTAAATTCGATGTTTTCATACAAATGAGGAGCAAGCCAGTTGGGAATATTGGGATTGGTGAGTCCGATCACCGCAATTTTAACTCCATCTTTATTCAAAATGGTATAAGGTTCAAAGTACGGTTTCCCGGTTTTAGTGTTGATGGCGTTGGCAGCCAGATAAGGCATGTCAAGTTCATCATTTACCTTATCATAAACCCTTTGTCCGGGCTCAATATCATGATTTCCTACAATCACCGCATCGTATTGCAGGTAGTTCATCACTTTAGAAAAAATATGTTCAGAAACGGTATCAATAAAATTATAATAAAATGCTGCATGGTCGCCTTGCAGATGATCACCGATATCGAGTAACACCACATGATCCGCTCCTTTGCTGGCTCTCGCTTCTTTTATTTTTGCGGCTACCGAAGCCAGAGAATATCGATGGACAGCGCGGGACTTATCGGGGACATACAGTGAATCAAAAAACCTTCCGTGAAGATCATTGGTTGAATAAACTTCAAACGTGTAGGTTCCATCTTGTAATTTTTCCTGATTACACGAGGCGAATAATAGAACTAAAAAAAAAGAAAACAGTGGGAGAATAGTTAGTTTTTTCAATTTTTAGGTAAATTTAGGATCAATGGGTCGAAATAAGAAGGGTGGATAATTTATCGGATTGGCAATCAATACTCAACAATATTATCCACCGTTTAATCGCAAAAGTATAAAGAAAAGGCCAATACTGGAATTCAGGAATGAATATTAACCCCAAAAGGGCGTGGCTTATTTCCATCTTTAGGGAAATTCCGGACGATGTTGACCCCGTAAAGTCCCTCTCATTTCCGGCAAATGGTTGCTGTTGGCGGTTCCTCATTCAACTCAATGGGCAGTCCTCAGGATTGCAGCAGCCACGGTCGCATACAGAAAAGGAATCCCATTTTTTCGGGGAAGCACAAAGCTATACTTACGCACTTCAATACCACAGTACGGTATCCTGCTATTGCATGGCAGCTGCTGGCAGTGGCGGGATTTTCTTACAATAAAGTCAATTTTACCTGACTATTTATCCTTTACAATTTCAAGAAATAAAACACTATTATCAGTTTTCTGATAAGAATACAGGTTTAATAGATTTTACCTGATCTCCTTAGTTGCTGAAGGAATACACCTGATTTGCAACAATAAATCCATTACTAAATGCAAATGGGCTTTCTCTGACCAATTCCACCCATGAATCACTTTGATGCTCTCTGATCGTGCATCTTGTCAGCTTATTGTTTGATGCAAATGATTTCACTTCGGGCTCAGTCTTGTCAGGCTCCGTCAGGTTTTCAACTTTTTCGCATGAAACGGTGAGGAAAGAGACGAACAACACCACAATACTCATTTTTAAAAGTGTTTTCATTTTATGCGATTGCTGCCAAATAAAATAGTCCGTCTATTGTGGTTCAAATAAACAACTTTTATGCCGTTTTTTCGGGGTAAATGAGAGGTAAAAAATAAAATGCTTGTTGATGAGCGCTATTTGTAAAGCCGCTCATTTCATCAACTTCTCAATTTCATCCACTTCAATGGGAATATGCGCCATCAGATCTACGGGTTCGTCATCAACCATGATATCGTTTTCGAGGCGGATGCCAAAACCTTCTTCAGCGATATAGATGCCCGGTTCACAACTCAGCACCATACCTTTTTGTAAGGGATGCTGTTTACTGCCTACGTCATGCACATCCAAACCCATAAAATGAGAAGTGCCATGCATGTAATATTTGAAGAACAGTGGATTTTCGGGGTCCTGAGCATCCACGTCGGCCTGGGTAAAGAGTCCAAGGCCAATCAGTTCAGCCTCCATAAGCCTGCAAACTTCAGCATGGTATTTATCAATGGTGGTACCTGGCAGCAGCATAAGGGACGCCTGCCGTAAGATACGCAAAACAGCTTCGTATACCTGACGCTGCCGGGGCGTAAACTTACCGTTTACCGGGATGGTTCTGGAACAATCGGCTGCATAATTGGCATATTCGGCACCAAAATCGAGCAACAACAAATCGCCGCTCTGGCACATCTTGTCGTTGTTGTTGTAATGCAATATGCAATTGTCGGCACCTGAAGCTACAATGGGCGGGTAGGCGTGCCCGCCGGCTCCCCGACGGATAAACTCGTGGGTAATTTCGGCTTCCACTTCATATTCCATCACTCCGGGTTTTAAAAACTTAAGTACCCGTTTAAAAGCATCGCCGGTAATGTTGCAGGCTTTCTGCATCAATTCAATTTCTTCAGGCTCTTTCACCAGTCGGAGTTCGGTAAGCAATGGGGCCAGGCGTTCAAAATGTTGTAACGGGTAATCCTGTCGGAGTGTCCGGGCAAGCCTCAAATCTGCGGAAACAATTTCGGTGGTAAAGCGGGGGTTTTCATTCTGATTAAGATACACCACATTGGCCCGTGCCATCAAGTCCCGGAAAACGGCATCAAAATCATCCAGCCATTTTATGGTATTTATGCCCGAAACCTGAGCGGCCTGTTCAAGGGTATATTTGTGACCATACCAGGTCACCATATGTTCGTTGGTTTTAACGATAAAGGCAATTTCGCGCAAAGCGGCCACCGGATGATTGGGAAAAAGGGTGAGTATGGTTTTCTCCTGATCCAGTCCGCTAAGATAAAACATATCGCTGTTTTGCCTGAAGGGAAAGCACTGATCGCCATTGCGGGGCATCTCATCATTAGACATAATTATGGCAAGTGCGCCTGGTTTCAACATCTTTTCCAGTTTATTCCGGTTGTGGATAAACAATTCAGGATTGATTGCCTGGTATCTCATACATCGGTAAAATTAAATATTTGTAAACTTAGTTGCTTATCATTTGTTTATGCCTATTTTTGCCTAGTCAAAGCGTCATTGCTTCAAAACCTGCGACATCACAAATGTAACAACATTTTAAACGGCATATTTGAAATTCAATAATTTTTATTAACAACAAGCTTTCTACACATGGCTTTACACTATTCATCCATCACCAAAAAGATCATTATGGCGCTGGCGGGGTTGTTCCTGATCACATTTTTGATCGTACACCTGAGCATTAACCTGCTGGTGCTGCTCCCTGAACCTGAAAATGAAGCAGGGAGAACCTTTAATCTTGCCGCCGACTTCATGGTTACCAATCCGGTTATTCAAACCATGCAATGGGTGCTCTTTGGGGGCTTTATCCTGCACATTCTGCTGGGTATAATACTTCAGATTCAAAACTGGATGGCTCGTCCCAAACGTTACAAAGTTGAGAACTTTGCCATGACTTCGTTTTTCTCTAAGTTTATGATACATACGGGAGCCATCATTTTACTGGTGCTCGTATTGCATCTGATCAACTTTTTCTTTAAAGCCAAATTCGGCGATGTAGGCACGGTAATCATTGATGGAAAGCAATACCACGATATGGCCGGCATGGTCATCGAACGCTTTTCTTCCCTGCCGTATGTGATTTTATACGTAGTATGGTTGCTTTTTCTGGGTTTTCACCTCGATCATGCTTTTCATTCCGCATTACAATCGCTGGGACTCAACCACAACAAATACACGCCTGTGGCTTTCGGAATAAGCCGCGCCCTGGCCATCATTATTGCCGGCGGATTTATCATTATACCCCTGGCAATTTACTTCCAACAGTAAATAAATTGTTTATTTTACAAAGATGCAAACCATGACTGAATTGAATTCGAAAATACCCAAGGGACCGCTGTCAGAGAAATGGACGAATTATAAGGCAAACACCAATCTGGTGAATCCGGCCAATAAACGGCGGCTTGAAATTATTGTAGTAGGCACTGGTCTGGCTGGTGCGGCAGCGGCTGCAAGTCTGGCTGAACTTGGCTTTAAAGTTAAAAATTACTGTTATCAGGACAGCCCCCGCCGGGCACACAGTATTGCCGCTCAGGGTGGGATAAATGCTGCCAAGAACTATCAGAATGATGGCGACAGCGTTTATCGCTTGTTTCATGATACCATCAAAGGAGGCGACTACCGTGCCCGGGAAGCCAACGTGTACCGGCTGGCCGAAGTAAGCAATGCCATCATTGATCAAAGCGTAGCCCAGGGCGTACCGTTTGCAAGAGAATATGGCGGATTGCTCGACAACCGCTCTTTTGGAGGCGCTCAGGTGTCGCGTACTTTCTATGCCCGTGGCCAGACCGGACAGCAGTTGTTGCTGGGTGCCTACAGTGCCCTGAGCCGTCAGGTACATAAAGGCAATGTGAAGTTATTCACCCGCCATGAGATGATTGATTTGGTAATAGTGGATGGCCGGGCCCGCGGTATCATTGTCCGCAATATGATCACCGGCGAAATTGAACGTCATTCGGCTCATGCCGTAGTGTTGGCAACGGGCGGTTATGGAAACGTGTTTTTCCTCTCCACCAATGCCATGGGTTCAAATGTAACCGCCATATGGAAAGCATACAAACGGGGCGCCCTATTTGGCAATCCGGGATTTACGCAAATACACCCCACCTGCATCCCGGTACACGGTGAATTTCAGTCAAAGCTTACGCTGATGAGTGAAAGCCTGCGTAACGACGGTCGCATCTGGGTTCCTAAAAAGAAAGAAGATGCAGCCGCCATCCGCGCCGGCAAACTTAAGCCAACACAAATTGCCGAAGCTGACCGCGATTACTACCTGGAGCGCCGTTATCCGGCCTTCGGAAATCTGGTTCCCCGCGATGTGGCTTCACGCGCTGCCAAAGAGCGTTGCGATGCCGGCTTTGGTGTTGGAGATACCGGACTGGCCGTTTACCTCGACTTTGAAGATGCCATCCAGCGACTGGGTAAAACAGTGATTGAAGAACGCTATGGCAATCTCTTCCAGATGTATGAAAAAATTGTGGATGAAGATCCTTATGTTACACCCATGATGATTTATCCGGCTGTTCACTACACCATGGGCGGGTTGTGGGTAGATTACGAACTGATGACCACCGTTCCGGGACTTTTCGCCATCGGTGAAGCCAACTTCAGCGACCACGGAGCCAACCGACTGGGTGCCTCTGCACTGATGCAGGGACTGGCCGACGGTTATTTTGTACTGCCTTACACCATTCAGAATTATCTTTCGGATCAAATCAGGGTTCCGGCTATAAAAACCGATTTGCCTGAGTTTACTGCCGTAGAAGAAGAAGCAGTAGGCCGCATTGAGAAAATGATGAACGTTAAAGGGAGCCAATCGGTAGACACCTTTCACAAAAAGCTGGGTCACATCATGTGGGATTATGTAGGCATGGGACGCAATGCTGCCGGGCTTGAAAAAGCCATTAAAGACATTGCCGCTTTACGCGATGAGTTTTGGAAAGATGTAAAAATTCCCGGACAAGCAAATGAGTTGAACCCTGAACTGGAAAAAGCTGGCCGTGTAGCCGACTTCCTGGAACTGGGTGAACTGATGGCCCGCGATGCATTGCAACGCAATGAGTCCTGTGGCGGTCACTTCAGAGAAGAGTATCAGACCCCTGAGGGAGAAGCCCTGCGTAATGATGCCGAATTTATGTTTACCGGCGCCTGGAAATTTACCGGCCTGGAAACACCTCCTGAAATGATCAAGGAAAAACTTGAATATGAGTTTGTTGAAGTAAAACAGCGTAACTACAAATAAGGCTGCGCGGTCGTTATTCATTCATTAATTTTCGGTAAAATGGATTTTACACTAAAAATATGGCGTCAGAAAAACGCCACCAGCAAAGGAAAGTTTGTCACTTATCCCATCACGGACGTCAGCGCCAACTCATCGTTTCTCGAAATGATGGATCAGCTCAATGAGTCGCTGGTAAATAAGGGTGAAGACCCGGTTGCATTTGACCACGACTGCCGCGAGGGCATTTGTGGCACATGCAGCATGTACATCAACGGCCATCCCCACGGCCCGGATAAGGCCATTACCACCTGCCAGTTACATATGCGCCGGTTTAAAGATGGCGATACCATAGTAATTGAACCCTGGAGGGCCCGTCCTTTCCCGGTTATCAAAGACCTGGTGGTAGACCGCACCTCGTTTGAAAAAATCATTCAGGCAGGTGGATATATTTCCGTAAACACGGGAGGCGTACCCGATGCCAACGCCATACCCATACCCAGGGATGATGCAGAGCGTTCTATGGATGCAGCCGCGTGTATTGGCTGCGGTGCCTGTGTGGCTGCCTGCAAAAACGCATCGGCTATGCTGTTTGTATCGGCCAAAGTCTCACAGCTTGCCCTGTTGCCTCAGGGAAAAGTGGAAGCTTCAAAACGCGTACAGGCTATGGTGGCCGAAATGGACAATCAGGGATTTGGTAATTGCACCAATACCGGCGCCTGTGAGGCTGAATGTCCTAAGGAGATTTCCATCGACAACATCGCACGCATGAACCGGGAGTTTTTTGCAGCCAAAGTTGGCAGCCAAAAACCACATGGAGCAGACTGATAAAGAAGAAAGATGCCGGGATATACCCTTTCATAGCTGTAATGGTGTTTTTATCAAACATATTTTCAGGGCTTTCCTGTGGATGAAGGCCGGCGTCAATATTCTTTGGATTCTTCGCATCAAACATTCATTCCGGATGGAAATACCGTGAAGCCATGTTTAAATTGTTAATTGCATATAGCCGGAAGTTCATCCTTCCGGTTTTTTTTCGGAATAGATTTTAATCCGGTAAAGCCATCAGCCTTTACAGGAATCTCATCTAACGAAAAATCAATGATTCCAGTTGCCGGCAAATTGTTAATTTTGGAGCCTTCAACATATAAACCTAAAAATGAAATTCGCGGACATCGCAGGTCAGGAGGAAATCAAGCAGCGCCTCATCAATAGTGTAAAAGAACACCGGATTAGTCATGCTCAGTTGTTTCATGGTGCGCCGGGATCGGGCAAATTACCCATGGCATTGGCCTATGCACAGTTTATCAATTGCACCAACCGCAGCCCTGATGATTCCTGCGGGGTATGCCCTTCCTGCATAAAATACACCAAACTGGCTCACCCCGATTTGCACTTTATTTTTCCTGTAGCCAAAACATCAGGAGTGAAGAAGCCCTCCAGCAATGAATTCATCGGACAATGGCGCACACATCTTACTGAGCGTCATGCCTATATAGCACTTGAAGAATGGCATCAGCGGCTTGATATTGAAAACAGACAGGGAATTATAAATACCGAGGACATCATCAGCATCAATCACACGCTGAGTTATAAATCCTTTGAATCGGAATATAAGGTGATGATAATCTGGATGGTGGAACGTATTTTTCATGCTGCGGCTCCACGAATACTCAAAATCCTGGAGGAACCACCCGAAAAAACGCTGTTTATCCTCATTACCGAAAACCCTGATCTAATACCGATTACAATTCTGTCGCGTACACAGATGATTCATTTTGCTCCCCTGCCCGATGACAAACTGGTGGAAGGGTTAATCAGGCTGAAAAACATATCCGCCGCAGCAGCAGAAAAGGTGAAATTCAGTGCTGACGGCAACCTGAACAGCGCACTTCAGTTGGTAGATTCAGAGGATGTCTTCGAACATAACTTTATCTTTTTCAGAAACTGGATGAGGCTGTGCTATGTAAATAATTTCGCTTCTATTCACAAGCTAAGTGCTGACTTTGTTAAACTGGGTCGCGAGAAGCAAAAAAGTCTGCTCCATTACAGCCTGAATGTTGCACGCTATTGCCTGCTGATGAATTATGGTCTGGAAGCCAACATCAGAAGTGAAGGGGAAGAGTTGGAATTTATCCGCAAATTTTCTGACTTCATCCATCCCGGCAACATAGAATCCATCAGCAGCGCCTTTGATGAATGCATTGAAAACATAGAACGTAACGCCAACGGTAACATCCTTTTCATCAACCTGTCCATCGAAATGGCTATGTGGCTGAAGGCAGCAAAGGTTGCAGTCGGGAAGTAAAGGGACGTTTCAGAGGGACGAGCGACGCGGAATGGAACGGGTAGACTAGGGGGCGGGGAGACGTGGGGAGAATTTCCAGAGGCTGTTCAGAAAAGTGTGTCAGAATTAACAAAAGAGTAAATGTTTAAATTA
>ENA-UOOR01004202-UOOR01004202.1-fermentation-metagenome-genome-assembly--contig:-NODE-4202-length-11677-cov-2.934435_pt1 | contig 11677 bp, 14 predicted proteins | sample MGYA00245780_ERZ724029 | MGnify/ENA primary metagenome ERZ724029 (study PRJEB28704, sample SAMN03018315) | fermentation metagenome | biome: anthropogenic terrestrial biome; feature: soil; material... | reverse complement strand
AGCTTGTGGGTATAACGCAGGTCGTAGCTCATATCCACTGCAATCTTCTCCCAGGAGAGAAAACAGAGGTAGCGTTTCTCCAAAAGAGTCTGGTGCTCCGGATTAACCACGGCTTTGATGACATCCATGATTTCTTTCTTTAGATCAACCAGCGTGTCTATGTCAAAGTTAATTTCGTTCTGCAGGTCGATAATCTTACAAATGGCATCAGCCATGCGGGAAGTAGAAGGGCTGGGGTTCCTGGGCATACCTGTCAAGACCGATGAACAGTTTGTCGCCAGTTCGTTTAGGGAATCCACCTGCTGAAGCTTGGATTTGATGCGCATATCAAGGTAGCGGGCCTGAGAAAGGTAGGTTTTAGTATTCATAGCGCACCTTTTCCTTTCTCAGCTTGGCTATCAACATTTCCGGGTCAATACTCGTCAGGACACCAAACCAGCCGGAACGAAAGAAACGCTCAATACTGGCGAGTTCTTTTTCATCGTCATGCAGCCGATAGTCCTTCACTGCTTGCAACACGATGGCATTTGCCAATTCTTCATAAGGGTTCATAATCTGTACCTCCGATAAATTTTGTTTCACTCGGATTGGCACGGATTGACTCCTAAGATTAACTCCGTAGATTAGCTCTATAAATTTGCTTTTACCGCATCAATTAAAGCGGTTTGTGTTTTGTCCTTGTCCCGCAGGGCTTTCATTACCCGCTCATCAATCGTATTTTTGGCGATGATGTGGTGGAGAACGACTGTGTCGGCATTTTGCCCTTGCCGCCATAGGCGGGCATTGGTTTGCTGATATAATTCCAGACTCCACGTCAGCCCGAACCATATAATCGTGCTGCCGCCCGATTGCAGATTCAACCCATGTCCGGCTGAGGCGGGATGGATTAAGGCGACAGGCCACGCACACTCGTTCCAGCTTGCGATACTGCCCGAAGTGTCCAACTTGGTAAATGGGATATGGCGGTCTTTCAGCCTCGTCGATATCCGCTCCAAATCGTGCTTGAACCAATACGCCACAAGAATGGGTTTGCCGTTCGCTGCTTCGATTAAATCTTCAAGGGCATCCAACTTGCGGTCATGGATATGATGGATAATGCCGTCATCACCATAAACCGCACCATTTGCCATTTGGCAGAGCTTGCCTGACAGGGCGGCGGCGTTTGCGGCTGTGACATCGCCGCCCGCTAATTTCAGCACCAAGTCCTGTTTTAAATCGTCATACCGCTCACGCTCTTTACCCGATAGGGTAACGGGATATTCGGCGGTCACCAGCTCCGGCATGGTCAGATGGTCAGTGGATTTCATGGAAATGGTGATGTCGGCGATTTTATGGTATATTTGCTTTTCCGCATTGGGCAAGGGCTTGTAGCTGAAGATAACCTGACCATTTCGCTTATCGGGGATGAAATATGCCGTGCGGTACTGTCCGATAAACCTCCCGAGACGCTGTCCCATATCAAGGAGCCGGAACTCTGCCCATAAATCCATTAATCCGTTGCTGCTCGGTGTCCCTGTCAGTCCGATGACGCGCTTGACCTTATGGCGCGCCTTCATCAATGACCTGAAGCGCTTTGTCTGGTGGTTTTTGAAGCTGGACAATTCGTCTATAACCACGGTGTCATAATTAAACGGGATACCGCTGTCCTCAATGAGCCACTGGACGTTCTCGCGGTTGATAATGTAAATGTCGGCTTTGACTTTGAGCGCCGCTTTCCGTTCCGTTTCCGTGCCGACCGCTACCGAGAACCGCAGATCGGAGAGATGCTCCCATTTGCGAAGTTCGTCAGGCCAAGTTTGAGAAGCCACCCGTAAAGGTGCGATCACCAAAATCCTGTGGGCTTCAAAGCTGTCGAACAACAAATCGCAGAGAGCGGTCAGCGTGATTGCCGTTTTCCCAAGCCCCATATCAAGCAGCAGACAGGACACTGGGTTTTTATCGATAAAGTCGGTGGCGTATTCTTGGTAGCTGTGTGGATTATATTTCAAAACAAATCACCTCTGATTTCTGTCAATAATCCCGGTATTTGCTCTCCATCGTCCAAAATATAAACGTCAAACCCTAAACGCCGTAACAACTCATGCCTTGCTTCCTGTAATGGTCGAGGTTTTTCTCCATACCGCTTGACCTCAACAAAAGCAATTATGCCGGTGGGGAGAAGCACGAGGCGGTCGGGCATTCCGTCGAAGCCGGGGCTTATAAACTTAGGCGCGATACCTCCCATCGCTTTGACTGCCTTCACAAGTTTCTGTTCTATGGTTTTTTCACGCACTTTATCCTCCTTGTGCCGATGTGCCGATTGTGCCGATTTTTCTACGCGGGCGCACACAGGCGTATTCACACACGCAAAACCCTTTAATATATAGCTGTATAAAAGGAGTAGAGTTTTATAGGCACAATCGGCACAAGCAACATTCTTTATAGGTTTTATCAGGGCTTGCGACCGTGCCCAAGGTCTGTGCCGAAGCCTTGATAGGCACAATGGGCACACTTATTTTTCCCGAACATAGATTTTTTGGGGTCCGTAAAGCGGGATATTTTTCTTGCCGGTCTTACTGCCTGTGTACCGCTCCCAGCCGCCGATACTATTTACAATTGCTTCTATCTCGTAGGAATCGGTCTTTTTCAGTGCATCACGATGTCTTCCGAAACATTCGCACCATATTTCCATATTGCTGACCTGAACCCTGTGAATTGTGCCTTCCGGCTTTGTCGGGTCATCCGGGGAACGGAAATATTCTTGGCGGGCGTATATATCCATGGTATCCCAGTTAACAGGAAGCAACGCTTCAAGGTAGGCAACCACCAAGCCTTCACGGTCATCATTTTCCATTGCACCTCGTTGTTCATCGGAGGCGACAACAGCCACATCTCCTGTGAGGTAGAGTTCTTCCCCCGCTTCAAACAAGGCTATCGCTTCAGCCCAAATCTGCTCGACTTCCTTTTCGATCAAATCCCACGGATGTTTTTTGCTTTTGCCCGTTACTCTGATAGGCCAAAATCGACGATTACCGGTAACATCACGGAGGAAACCGCCGTCGTTGTTGGTCGTGCCGATGATGATGCACTGGCGAGGATGGCTTTCGACTACTCGTCCGTAAGATGGGCGGTATTTATCGTCGACCCGGCTTGCAAAGGATTTCACGGTTTCCACATCCATTTTCTTGATGCCCGCCATTTCGCTGAGTTCAAGCAGCCAATGTCCCTGTAGCTTTTCGGGTGCTGTTTTATCCTTCATATCTGATATGGACAGGCTGTCGGAGTACCACTCACGGCCTAAGCGTGAAATTGCCATGGATTTTCCGATGCCTTGGGGCCCGTTCAAAACAGGAACATTATCAAACTTTATCCCCGGATGTTTCACTCGTGCTATCGCCGCTACAAGTGTTTTTCGAGTAACCGCTTGCGTGTAGGCGGTATCCTCAGCGCCGAGGTAGTCAATAAAAAATGTGTTTACCCTTTTCCTGTTATCCCAAGGAGGCAATGCACCGAGATATTCGAGGATAGGATGATAAGCCCGGTCATCGGAAACTTTTGTGATAGCAAGCTCATAATTCCGTGCGGTGAACTCGCCGTAGTGGGCATCAATATAAGCGACAAGCTGTGCAGTATCCGCTTCGCGCCATGCTGGGTGCTGGCGTTCCCACGGCAAACCCTCGCCGTATATTTGGCTTGCAAGTTTGTTATACCGTATCCCTGCCAGCGACTTATCCATATTTAAGATAAGGAGCAGATTTCCGAGGGTATTTTCGACCTCGCCTTGCTTGGTTCTTGTTAACCGCGATACCCAGTTTTCATCTTCCATAAAATCAGATGCCGCTTTTTGGCGGCGTTCTTCGAGCAGTAAATCGCTGACCGCTTCATCTTTCACGGCAAGGTCTGACATTTCTTTAAACGACGCTTTTTCGTCAAGGTCGCCGAATAGGTGGGTGCGAACAAGGTCAAAAGCATTCAACAGTTTGCCGTATGCCGGGTCGGAAGCATGGTGGGAGTAGGCGAACTTATCATCGTAAACGACCACGCCTGCAGCGCTGGTGCCTTTAATGTAATCGTAGCGTCCTTCAACCGCCGACGGCACATATATGTCGGCGAGGAATTTATCTATTACTGAACTGATGCCGTATGTCCGGCAGAACGCACCTATAATTCCGTCTTTAGCCAGAGGGTCTGCCTGCCTTTTTATATCCCGCTGTATAACAGCACTTTCCCGCGAGGATGTTGGGAGAGTGGTAACATCACGCCAGTTCGGATGCGCCGACAATATTTCGTCGGGGTCGAGCCATTTTCCGTCATACTTGCGGAATATGTACTCGCCGTTGGAGGAGACCGAAGGACGGTACATAAGCTGATGCGGGATATAGGAGCATTCATCAAACTGGTCTATTCCGAGACTTTCGGCAAAATAGCGTGTAACCGCTACGGTTTCTTCGGGGGTCATGTCTCGTGTCGCAGGAACAAAGATGCGAAGGCGTGGCGCTTCGGGTGTATGGCTGTGGGTACTGTAAATGACGGCAGCGTATTCATTGCGCGTTTCAAACTGTTCTAAAAAGTCCGTTTTTACCTTATCACCATCCAGCTTAATCATAGAGCAGCAGTTCACATTCGCACTTTTACGCCTGCCATCTCGCAGCTCCGCCGGCACAATGCCGCCAATGTCTTTTATGCGGTCGCGTTCAGCTTTCGGCAGCTTAGGGTATTCTTCTGCTGATTCGGAAGTCCTTACCGGGACCCGAAACTGTTCGCACAGTTCATCAAATCCGATGGTTTTGTTAAACCACTTCTTTGCAAAACAACTGCTGCCGTAAGAAATCTTCAATTGGCGCATTTATCTGACCTCCTCATCGGCAAAAATGAATACTGTTACACACAACCCACCTTTATGATTTGCAAGGCGCACTACACAATCATTCCAGCCATATCCATCATTAAGAGCTTCTGATTGCCCGAAAATCAGCACAAAATGATTAGCTCTGCAACCGAGATAATAATCATCGTCCATCAAAACCATTCTGACAGCCGAAGGATGAAAACCGGCAAAAGGTGATTCGTTGTAATCGCCAACTGTAAATCCTTCGTTGCCGTTTAGTTCTTCAATGGGTTTAAGGATTTCAGCAAGTTTAGTTTCCGTAGCGTTTAGGAAAAGACGGAGACGGGCATCGCTCTTTAGTTGGTCTATCACTTCTCTGTAACTATTCATTTAACTGACCTCCTCACATTTGAAACTAAATCGTCTTATAGGAATGCCGCGCTTTTCAGCTTTCTTGATTTCTTGTGACATCCCGTTTGATACACGGTCACCGAAAATCCACAGCTCATCGCATTTACCGAGTAGAACAAGGGCGAAAAACAATCCCAGTTCACGCTGTTCCTTATCGCTGTCATCCATAAACTGCGGATAATGTAGGTGGGGTGCTATCGGTATGCAGTTTTTGGTGACGGCAAAACGGCAGTAGCCTTGCGCCCGTCGGACATTGGTTTCGATATCCCCGGAATAAGGCGATGCGATGTATACAAGCGGTTTATACGGCTTTTCTGATTTTGCCACTGCCGTCAACGCTTCATATGCGGTCGGATCGGCGTAGCCTTCTGCATTTTTGTAGTCCATCACTATCTCCTTTGCGCCACTTTATTTGCCATACGCTTTTTTGTGCAGGCGGAGCAGATGATGGAGGTGGATTCCAAGTCCGCATCGCCGTCCGAAAAGACCTCCGCAAGGTCGACATTCAACTCGCTGCCGCATTCCGGGCAACGGGTGAACACGTTGTCGCAGTGGATTTCCGTGACTACATCTGCGTAGCCAAAACTTGTTTTTACATAGAACATATCTGAAACCTCCGTTATTTTGATAGGCGAAAACCGCCCTCACTTACGAAAGGACAGTGAGAAGCGGTTTTCCGTAGTTGTTTTAATCTTTTTTATAAAATTCCGTTTCAAAACCGTCAGCACGGAGCAAAAGCCCCTTTGCCCAAGGCGGTGTCCGGCTCATTTGCTGGCATAAAACCTCGGTGGATAATCGGCGGTCAGCTTCGATGACGATTTCGTCATGGACGTGCATTACAATGGCACAGTGCCGGAGTGTCCGCATAGCGTAGCTGAGAATGTCACGGCTTGTTGCTTGCACAACATTTTCCACGAGTTTGGGCCCGTAAGTATCGAGCCGCTCCCATTTCTTTGTGCCACTGACACCCTCGTAAGTTACACAGGGTGAGCCGAATTGATTCTCGCCGATGCGAGGTTTAACATAAGCAAGTCTTCTGCCTGATGGCAGCGTTATAAATAACATCCCGCTCTGATAGGAAAAACGGATGCCGTGGGTTTCGGTAATCGTCCTGTCTTTGACCGCTGTCATAGCGGAACGGTCAACAGCCCACCAAAAACGGACGATATTCGGGTTCGCCGACCGCCATGCGTTAACCAGCGGTTGAAGTTCATCTTCCAATAACCCCATATCCAACGCTCCCATGGCTTTTAAGGCACCAACCGAGCCGCCATAACCGAGTGCGAGTTCAGCAATTTTACCTTTTTGCCGAAGCGGGCTTCCTTTGGTGATTTCCTCAATGGGAATGTTAAACATCTGACTTGCCGAGGCTTCATAAATCCTGCCGTGTCCGGCGAATACCTCGTTACGCCAGACTTCTCCGGCAAACCATGCAATGACACGGGCTTCTATCGCCGAGAAGTCAGCGATGATGAGCTTATTGCCATCCTTTGGAATAAACGCCGTTCGGATAAGCTCCGACAACACCTCCGGCACGGAATCATAGAGCAGTTCCAAAGCGGCGAAATTGCCTGACCGCACCAAAGCCCGAGCCTGTTCAATATCGGGCAGGTGGTTCTGCGGGAGGTTTTGCATTTGTATGAGCCGCCCAGCCCATCGCCCTGTGCGATTTGCACCATAAAATTGAAACATCCCTCTTGCCCGACCATCTGCGCAGACGGCGTTTTCCATAGCCGAGTATTTCTTAACGGAGGATTTCGCTATCGATTGCCGCAGGGACAGCACATCGCCAAGGAGTGGCGGTGCATCCTTGAGAAGTTCGGCGACCGCTTTTTTGCCGAGTGTGTCGGTTTCCATACCGTTGTCCGCCAGCCACTGTTTCATCTGCGTTACGCTGTTGGGGTTATCAAGCTCGGTGAGTTCTTGCATTTTTTGCAACAACTCAGCTCGGCTGACTGCATCGGCGGTGATGGCGTTTTTAACCAGTGTCATATCAAGCTGTACACCCCGGTCGTTGATTTCTTGGTCGAGAGTGTACTCGTCCCAAACCTCATCCGGCACGGGAAACTTTGCAAGTTTTGCCTGTATGGACATTTCCGTCTCCACATCACGGATGTTGTACGCTCTGAACGCTTCCCACTTATCGGGGGCGTGTTTGGGAAGGTTTCTGGTGCGTTTTCCGTTAGCGATAGTAGGATTACACGGCTTACAAAAATATCGAATGAGTTCCTTTCCTTCGATTAGCTTCTGTTTTTCAAGCCCCAAAACCGCACCGGCTCCCTCAAGGGAAAGCGGCATTCCCATATACGCTGACCAGACCATCGCACACCGCCACGACTCAGGATTGAGGTATCTCGCCAAGCCGAGGATGTCGGCTGAATGGTGGTTATCGGCGAAGGGGTCAAGGCTGATGCCCATATCTGATAAATGCCGGGATAGGCACACCCGCTCGAAATTGGCATTGAACGCCCATTTCTGCACATGATCATCGGTCAGAGCGTCGATGATTTCGCATGGGAGCGTTTCACCCGCCGTGAAGTCAATGACCTGCACATCGCCACCATCAACGGAATAGCCAAACAATAAAATCTCAAAATCAGGTGATTCGGCGTATTTATATACACCTGATTTTTTGAGGTCAACGCTACTGAACGTTTCAATGTCACAGGACAGTTGCTTTATTTTACTCATCTTCGTTTCCTCCATAAGAAAAGGCGGCGGAGCAAGACTGTCTCCCTCCGCCGCCCGTTATGTTACTGCTTGTTTTCGTTTTCCTTGCGGAGACGCTTTTTCTCTCTGCGCTCATCAATCGCAAACTTTACGATGGCAAAAATGTTACCGATAAGTGTTCCTACCACGGCACCGAAACAGACCGCAAGCATCATTGACTGGATGTTTGTCATGGTGTCAGCCCTCCTTTAACCCAGGAAGTCATCGTCGGCATCAGACTGGTAGCCGTCGTTGAAGTCATCTTCGGCCTTTGTCCTGCCGCCGAGGGATTCGCCGTCGCGCACCTTTTGGATATTCTGGAGTCCGCAGGCGATGCCCTTATTTCCGTTGCTGTTGAAAGCGTAGAATGAAAGGGACACGCGAGCGTACACGCCGGAATAGATTTCGCTGGTGTCGATGATGGGCTGGCGATTTATATCCACCACGCCTGGCGCAGTGCCGCTATTGGCGTTCACGAACCAGTGCCCTTCATACGCGGGGTCATCGGGTCTTTCGACGTCGCCGTCACGCATCGGTGTTTTTAATGTAGCCAAAGGCGGTACAGATTTTCCGTTGCCCTTGAGTTTGCTTTCACCCTCTTCGTAGGCAGCTTGAATCGCCTTTTTCACTCTGGATATCGTCACCGCGTCGTTCTTGGGAATAAGAACACTGGTGGAAAACTTCGGCGTGCCACCGTTAATGGATTTTGCCTGCCAGATGTTAGCGTAGCTGAGACGGCAAACGCCTGTGATGATTCTCGTGGGATTGACCACGTTCTGATTGTTTTTTGCTGTATTTGACATTGTAATATCCTCCTAATTTTCAATTGGGTCGGCAAAATCGTCTGCCGCCGTGTTAATGTGAATTTCTTTGCGCCCGTCCGTTTCCAAAACAAGCGTCGGTTTGCCTGTGGGTTTGTGTATCATCCCGCCGAGAGTTTCCTCAAACCGCTTCTTCCCAAGCAGGGATGTCATGGCGGTAATGCCGAGGATTTTGTGTTCATATGGGTCAAGCCCGATTTCGGTGACGGCATTTGCGACGGCCGCCTCATCTGTGTACTTGCGGTTGCTTCTGCCTTCAACTACTTTCCAGCCGTCGAACCTTACACCCTTGAGGGCTTCAGAAAGGGCGTAGTCCTTGATGTCGGATGCCCAAGCTGTAAGTTCGTCGACTTTGCCAAGGATGGCGGCGATTTCATCGTTCTCAAGTAAAGAGGGTTCGATGAAATCGTAAGCGGCGAGTTCCATGTTTGCTTTGGCACGTTCACGGCATTCCGCTTTCGCTTTGCAAAACTGGCAGTGATCACCCGCTTTGTAGTTGCCGTTGCCGTCCCACGCAAGCTGGGCTGCGGGTTTCAGGGTTTCTTCTGCCCAACGTTCAAGCTCATCACGGGAGACCTCCCATGCAGAACAGTTAGAAAGCCGGGGTTGGAAAATGCTCATGCGAATGGTGTGAATGTCATAAATGCCGTCAAACATCGACAATGCAGAAAGGGCGTAAATCATAAGCTGTTCGTTACCTTCGGCTGCCACCCTCACGCCTCGCCCATACTTCAAATCACAAATTTGTAAAATTCCATCCGATACGATAAGGGCGTCACAGGTGCCGGAGCATTCAGGAATGTACAGAGAGCAGTCCACCCGTTGTTCCACAAACACCTTCGGGTCGGAAAGACCATCCATCTGCTCCATGACAAAAGTGACATAATCGTCTGTTCCCTCGTCCATTTCGCTGTCGTTGCACTTTGAAGGTTTTTTAGCTAACCCTAACCGGTGTTTTAATTTCGCCTCTCCAACCGAGTGCGCCAAAGTCCCTTCTTGTGCATAGCCGGAACCGGTGTCGGTATAAAATTCTGTCAAACGAGCCGACGGCGGGCAGTTTATCCATCGGTGGCTTGCGGACGGCGACAGCAGTGCGTGTTTTTTGCCGTCGCTCATTTCAACGCCCTCGCTTCCGCAAGGATTGCGGCATACTCGCCGGGGTCGACTTCCGACAGCTTGCCGGAACCGTGTCGGAGGATAATCGCTCGTACCGCCTCCGTGTGACCATCCCTGCTTTTGTCGGCAAGGAACGCCCTGACTTCTGCTAATGCAGGCGGTTTAGGTTGATCTACCGGGGGCTCGGGGGCGGGAGCATCGTCAAGGTCAAAGTCGTACATCGCCTTGAGTTCTTCTGCGATTTCCGCGATATTCGCCGCAAGGCAAGCGAGGTCATTGCCGAGTTGTTGCGCTTTGTCTGGTGACATAGATTTTTCCTCCTCTCGATTTTTCTTCTCTTTGGTGTTCAAGTGTTGCCAACCGTCCCGCGAGTCGTTTGCTCACGATGGCAATGGCATTCAAAACGCCGATGAGTTCTTCGTTTTGTTCGCGGCCTCTACTGTCCGCAAACAGGACATTTTCGCTTGTTTGCATTACGGTTTACCTCCGATTTTGAAAGATGGGGTCGCCCCCTCACTTACGAAAGGACAGCGAGGGGGCGAAATCCGTAGTGCTTTAATCAAGAAATTTCAAAACATCTTTTAATGTGGGATCGGAACAAAGGATTTTGCGTAGCCGCTTCTCGCGGTAATACACGCCATCGAGGGTCATTCCCATTTTTTCGGCGGTGACCGTTTTCTTTGCTTTGGTACTCATAAGCCGAAACAGCAACTGGTCTGATGGGTCAAGTCGCTTATATGCAGCGATGAGAGTAGCGAGGGATTCCGCATCCTCGATAATCTTGGCAACATCGGCGGTTTCGTCCTCAAGCTCGATGTAGCCCTCTTCGCCTGTTTCGTCATATCGGGGACAGTCAAGTTCAATCATTTCGTTGCGTTTGACACGTTGCCGCTCTCCCTTTTTCATGGAAGCTGAGTTCATGAGGTATGTATCCTCGCCACGCTGATTGCGTTCAAGCCTTACGGCGTATCCCGCTTCGGGGTCGTAGAACCAACGCTGCCGAAAAGGGTTGTCCGGTGTAGGCGTTTCGCCGGGAGCGAAGCAGTCCTTCCGGTTGACGGGGATGTAGTCGCCGTCTGCGTTCTGTGCAAAATAGTTCTTGTAATAAAGAGCTTGGTAATTTTTCATTTTTGGTTTCCTCCATAGATTTTTTTGTAGATCGTCCGAGCCTTGGGGTAATGGATTCCGTGGTGACTGCACAGGCGGCGGTCGGGCGCGATTGTGAATTTTTTGCATACTTTTTTCTCATTTGATTGACTTTTTTTGCGGCGAGTGTTATAATGTTTTAATGGGTTTTGGTATGCGTTCATGTGTGAGCGCGCAACAAAAAAAGCCCCCATGATTTCTCACAGGGGCTTGTGCCTTGTCCCTGTGATTGCCACAGGAACTATCCAATTCTTGATAAGGTTGATGTCAATACGAGTTAAGGTTGATAGCGTTGATAAGGTTAAAAGTTATCTACGGAGGCAAATCTGATGACAAAGAGGGTGTACCACGCCTCTGCGGAGGCACTTTTTTCAATCAATTACTACTTTCACGGAGGAATACTGTTTCTCAACGACAACGTACCAAAGGCGTGACCGACATCTTCCGCAACGAGGAAGTTTTGTTTGCGTTGCTTCAAATTGTTCAGCCAGACGCTGTAAAGCCAGCGGGAAGCTCGTTTGAAACATATACAACAAATTTCAAAAAATGCGATGGGAGCATCGGCGAAGACTTAAGATTTAATAATGTAAATGTTATTTCTTCATTTAAGAAAAATTTGGCAGAGAACTACTCTGCCAAGTTGCAAATGATGACTTCCTTTTGCGTT
>ENA-UOOR01004200-UOOR01004200.1-fermentation-metagenome-genome-assembly--contig:-NODE-4200-length-11682-cov-8.901952_pt1 | contig 11682 bp, 14 predicted proteins | sample MGYA00245780_ERZ724029 | MGnify/ENA primary metagenome ERZ724029 (study PRJEB28704, sample SAMN03018315) | fermentation metagenome | biome: anthropogenic terrestrial biome; feature: soil; material... | reverse complement strand
ATGGGAGATATTGCAAGATGCTCTCTCGGTAAACCTACCGATTATTACAACGAGGCTGATTGTGCGTGAAATGGTAGAGCTGCTGGTGCTCGATCTGGTGGAACAGGAGCTTGTGACCGACCAGATGGTTCTGACCATCGGTTATGATATTGAGAATCTCACTGACCCGAAAAGACGTCAGTCTTATCGGGGCGAGATTACCACCGATAGCTATGGTCGCGCTATTCCGAAGCAGGCCCACGGCAGCATTAATCTCGGCAGACATACCTCCTCCACGAAACTGATTATGAAATCTGTGATGGAGCTTTTTGACCGCATTGCTGATGAAAATCTTCTGGTAAGAAGAATCAATCTTACAGCAAACCGCGTGACCCCCGAGGCGGTCATACAGGAGACTAAAAGTCCCGAACAACTTAGTTTATTTATGGACTATGAGGCACAAAAACAGGAGGAGGCCGAGTTGGAACGGGAAAAAAGATTGCAGAAAGCAGCTCTGGAAATCCGAAAAAGGTACGGTAAAAATGCTATCCTGAAGGGTATCAATTTGGAGGAAGGGGCCACTACAGTAGACCGAAATCGTCAGATTGGAGGACATAAGGCATGACGAATTCCTATGATGATATCATCCATCTTCCGCACCATGTCTCCGCAACTCGCCCTCGGATGCCGGCCATTGACCGGGCAGCCCAGTTTTCCCCCTTTGCCGCGCTGACCGGCCATGATGCCGCCATCAAAGAAACCGCAAGGCTGACTGACGAGAGAGTGGAATTGGACGAATCTATGAAGGCCGCTTTAAACGATAGGCTGCTGATGATAGCAGAGCGGATAAAAGAACAGCCCGAAATTGCTATCACCTACTTTCAGCCTGATGAGAAGAAAAGTGGCGGCGCCTATGTTACCGCTGCCGGTATAGCAAAAAAGATAGATGAATATGACAGGGTTGTCCTTATGACCGATAGCACAGAAATCCCCATTGATGAAATCATCAGCATAGATGGGGAGATATTCGAAACCATGTGGGGCGGATGAATAACTAAAAACAAGAAATTGTTGAACTATATTGAACTGCGGACTATTTATATCATAAAGAGTAGAGAATAAACAGGATTTGAAAGGTTAGTCAAATGGATAAACAAGAATTATACCAAGTTGCTTTTAATACGATTTATCATAAGAAATTGAGGAACTTTGGAACTGCGGGACATGTAGCGTGTGCATTGGAAACGGCTGAAGGCAATATTTTTACCGGAATATGCATTGACCTTCCCTGCTCTATTGGCTTATGCGCGGAGCAGTCTGCTATTACTGAAATGGTAAAGAGTGGTGAAACTGCAATCAAAATGCTTATTGCTGTTTTTGAGGATGGAAGCATACTTCCGCCCTGCGGAAGATGCAGAGAGTTTATTGCGCAGATAGATGATCAAAATACCGAAACCCAAATTATATTGCCCGAAATGAAAGAGATGCTGCTCCGGGATTTATTGCCGGAAAGGTGGGATGCCAAATGGAACTGAAAAAGATAAGTAACAGAATATTTTATTATCCGCACCAGCCCGAAACAGACCATCCTATGTTGGCATACCTGAAAGGCGGAAAAATTGCACTCGTCATTGATGCAGGAAACTCGGCAGACCATGTTGATGAATTTTACAAATCCTTAGCAATCAAGGGACTTAAAAAGCCGGATTTTACAGTTATCACACATTGGCATTGGGACCATACGTTTGGAATGCACCATATTCATGGATTGTCTATTGCTTATTATAAAACTAATGAGTTTTTGAATAATGAAAGAGCTAAATTGTCAGATCAAGCATATATACAATTTCTAAAAAGGGACGATGAATGCTTTGGTAGAGAATATGAAGATAATAAAAGCATTATTGTCGTTCCATCAGATATCCAGTTTGAAAAAGAACTTACTCTTAATCTCGGGGGAATGACTGCAAGGATTTTTCATGCAGAATCCCCGCACTCAGAAGATACAGTGCTTATTCATATTCCTGAAGAAAAGGTCCTGTTCTTAGGCGATTCTACAAGTGAGGATTTCTTTAATGGTGGATATATGGACAAAAACAAACTAAAAGCATTGATAAATGTAATTGAAGGCATTGATTGCCGGTATTGCATCTTGAGTCATACAGACCCTTTGACAAAATCGGATTTGCTACTTTATTTAAAATCAATATGATTTTTGTTTTATCCGAATTGCCGGTTATTTGTATCATAAGAACTTCACAAATTCCAATTTGTTGAGCAGACCAATTTCCAAGAGGAGACAGGTCTGCTCTTCCACATTACATACCCCAAATTAATTGACAAAATTTAATTCGAAGCATATACTGTTCATATCAAAATAATTTGATGTAAGGTGATAAGGCTTGGAAAATACCAATGAGAAAAACGCAAAGGTGTTCAAGGCGTTCTGCGATGAAAAGCGGCTTGCAATTTTAGAGTTGCTCCGCAGCGGTGAAAAATGTGCTTGCGTACTGATTGACCAAATGGAAATTGGCCAGTCCTCCTTATCCTATCACATGAAGATTTTGTGTGAGTCCGGCGTTGTGGAAAGCAGACAGGAGGGCAAGTGGACGCACTACCGTTTAAGCGAATGTGGCAGCAAATATGCCGCAGAACTTTTGATGGAGCTAACCACCCCTTACGCCGTGCAAATACCAGATGAATGTTGAACCTAAAAAGAGCCATCCGTGAGATGGTTTTTCTTTCGGACAACATATCAAGTTTTTTTGATATGATTATATTTGAATGGAGGGATTCTCTTGCAAGCTTTACAATCGATATGGCTATTTTTTCAGGATCAGATGCTTGGCATGAAGTGGCTGAATAGTCTGATCGGCGAACTGCTTTCCACTTTTGGCGTTGATATTAACAGCCGACTTGGAGGAAGCATACAGTTTTTTATTTACGATGTAATAAAAATCACGGTGCTGCTTTGCTTTTTGATTTTTGCCATCTCCTATATTCAAAGCTATTTCCCACCGGAACGAAGTAAAAAGATACTGGGGAGATTTCGTGGCATTTGGGCAAATATCGTTTCTGCGCTGCTCGGAACGGTGACGCCATTTTGTTCCTGTTCCTCTATTCCGCTGTTCATCGGCTTTACCAGCGCCGGATTACCCCTTGGGGTTACATTTTCTTTCCTGATTTCCTCGCCGATGGTCGATCTTGGTAGTCTTGTTCTGCTTATCAGCATCTTTGGTGCAAAGGTTGCGGTGGTCTACGTGCTGACCGGTTTGGTGATTGCAGTGATTGGCGGCACACTGATAGAAAAGCTACACATGGAACCGTATGTGGAGGAATTCATTCGCAGTGCCAGCAGTGTGGATGTTGAGTCTCCATCGCTCACTAAAAAGGAGCGTTTAATGTATGCCAGGGATCAAATGGATTCTACCTTCAAAAAAGTACTTCCCTATATTTTGGTTGGTGTGGGCATTGGAGCGCTTATTCATAACTGGATTCCCGAGACTTGGATTGAGGCAATACTTGGCAGCCGCAATCCATTCGGGGTTATTTTGGCTACACTCGTTGGGATACCCATGTATGGGGATATTTTCGGCACCATTCCTGTGGCTGAAGCATTACTTTATAAAGGTGCACAGCTTGGAACAATTCTCAGCTTTATGATGGCAGTCACTACGCTTTCGTTGCCATCCATGATTATGCTGCGCAAGGCTGTGAAGCCAAAACTGCTGGGTGTGTTCATCGCAATCTGCACAATCGGTATCATCCTTGTCGGTTACCTGTTTAACATATTTCAGTATTTACTCATTTAAATTAGGAGGAGTTTATCATGAAGTCTATTAAAAACCAAAACGAAGAAAACTGTTCCTGCTGTCCCGATTCCAAGAGAATTGTGCGGCTTGGGCATCTATTTCTCGACCTTGAAACCTGCAACCGCTGCGTTGGCACAGATCAGGTATTAGACGAGGTCATAAAAGTGATTACTCCTGCCTTGGAACTCGCCGGGTATCAAGTAGAATACCACAAAATAGAAATGTCGACCGCAGATATGGCCAAAGAGCACCATTTTGTTTCTTCTCCAACCATCCGTGTAAACGGGCAGGATATTTGTAATACGGTTGCAGAAAGTGATTGTGGCTGTTGCAGTGACATCAGCGGTGCTGATGTGGATTGCCGTGTTTTTGAGTATAAAGGGAATTCCTATGAGATTCCACCAAAGACAATGCTTGCCGAAGCTATTCTAAGCAGCATATTTGCTCCGGGTGACAACAAGGCCGTAGAGTATGCTTTGCCCGATAATCTAAAATCATTTTACGACGGTAAAGCGCAAAAGGAGTCATCCTGCTCCTGCACAAATGGCTGCTGTAAAAGTTAATGTGTTTTATATTGAAGTGGAGGTAGATAAAAATGGCGTTTATATTTAGAAAAAAGAAAGAGGAAATACAAGAAAAAGCCTGTCAGTGCGGAAGTAATTGCGATGCCGAAACCATGCAGCAGGCGGAAGCTGCGAAAAACAACGGCTCTATCATTAAGGTGTTGGGTTCGGGCTGTGCAAAATGCAATCAGCTGGAAGCTGCCACAAAAGAAGCTCTTAGTGAACTTGGTATGGATACCGCTATTGACCATGTCACGGATTTTGTGCAGATTGCAGCCTATGGCGTTATGACTACGCCGGCTCTCGTGGTGGATGGTAAGGTGGTTTCCTATGGCAAGGTTCTAAAAAAGGATGAGGTAATTGATATCCTGAAAAAGAATAGGAGATAATATTATGGCACAAAAGAAAATCTCCGGCATTGGATTCTTTGAGTGATATTTAACCGTTCGGGTGTATTGTGCATGGTGGCGGGGGTGTTGATCGGCAAATTCATTCCCGCTATTCCTGCCTTTCTTGGGCAGTTTGAGTATGCCAATGTTTCGGTTCCCATTGCTGTTTAATCTGGCTTATGATTTATCCTATGATGCTCAAGGTTGACTTTCAGAGCATCAAAAATGTTGGCAAGAACCCAAGGGGCTTGTTTGTAACATGGGTGACAAACTAGTTATTAAGCCTTTCACCATGTTTGGAATTGCATAGATGTTCCTCTTTGTGGTATTTCGGGCGCTCATTCCTGCTGAACTTGCTCGTGATTATTTGGCCGGGGCGATACTCTTGGGGGCGGCTCCCTGCACAGCGATGGTATTCGTCTGGAGCCATCTTACGGAAGGTGACGCCGCCTACACAGTGGTGCAGACTACCACGATTGTTAGTGTGCTGGTAAAGGTTCCTGTCATGCTCACATTGGTACGGATAGCAAATAAAACGCAGGGGTGGTTTGCAAATGAATAAGCCTAAAGTTACCCTTGTTTGTGTTCATAATTCCTGCCGTAGCCAGATTACCGAAGCACTGGGTAAGGAATTCGCCTCGGATGTTTTTGAGAGCTATTCTGCCGGGGCCGAAACTAAACCGCATATTAATCAAGATGCGGTACGGCTTATGAAGCAGCTTTATGGTATCGACATGGAAGTCACACAGCATAGCAAACTCTTATCTGACATCCCACTGGTAGATGTTGTAGTGATGATGGGCTGCAATGTCAAGTGCCCTTATCTACCCTGTAAGCATAGAGAGGATTGGGGGCTGGATGATCCCAGCGGTATGGATGATACCATGTTTTTGAAAACTATAAATCTAATCCAAGATAAAATTTTAGGCCTTAGACAACGCATTCAAAAAGAAACTATATAAAAATGGCTGGCAAGTGTCAAAACACTTGCCAGCCATTTTGCTACATCCCAAACACCTGCCAGTCAATCCTTGCATAAAGGTGGTGATTGGAGCAATTGAGGTACAATAGACAATAAACAAAAATTTGAATTGCAGATTATTTATATAACAAGCAGACAGAAAGCTGTCAATGATGTGTAAAGAACTATAAGAGAATTGTTTACTAACTTGCGATTAAGCAAAAATATAGAATACTCCCTCTTCTTTAATTGTAACACAATAATGATATGAAATATAGTCTGTTAATTTCTTACATATATCCATATAATATCACTATGATCTTCAGGTGGATCAAATTATAATTCTAAGTTGGAGGATTTCGCATGAATAAAAAAAGAGAGTTGATTGAAACAAACAAAGAAGAAGCGGCAGAATTGACCGCTCCATTGCAGAGTGAAGAGGCCTTAGACTCCGGACCTTTCTACCACGGTACAAAAGCTGACTTGAAACCGGGGGACTTGCTGGAGCCCGGTTATAGTTCCAACTATGGTGAGCAAAGGAAAGCTAACTATGTCTATCTGACCGCGACCCTAGATGCCGCCGCGTGGGGAGCAGAACTTGCAGCGGGCGACGAACCCGGTCGAATCTACCGTGTGGAGCCCACCGGCAGCTTCGAGGATGACCCGAATCTGACAGACAAGAAGTTTCCAGGGAACCCGACTAGATCCTACCGCACTCGTCAGCCCCTGCGTGTATTAGACGAAGTCCTTAATTGGGAAGGACACTCCCCCGAAACGCTCCAGAAAATGCGGGATCACCTTGGTGAGCTTAAACGGCTCGGCATTGAAGCGATCAACGACTAACTGCGTGATAATCGAAAAATTTCAATTCGTTGAGCAGGCTGGCTTCTTACATACCCAAGATACCCCAGTCAATACTTGTATAAAGGTGGTGATTGGAGCATTTGAGCACCCTTTTTCAGTTCACATTTATGCAGTATAGATTAACTGCGCTTTGTGTGGTAAAATAAAATTCATTGGAAGGGAGTGAGCAAAATGCATGGACAAAAGATTCGTGTTACCCATACAAATTCAAAATAATAATTTGTATGGGTGAATAATACTATGAAAGAAAACAAGTACGACAACGATATATTTTTTGAAAAATATAGCCAAATGAGCCGCTCTAAGGACGGGCTGATTGCCGCAGGTGAATGGGAAACGATGAAAAGCCTACTTCCCGATTTTAGCGGTAAACGGATGCTCGACTTAGGCTGTGGCTATGGTTGGCATTGCATCTATGCCATGGAACAGGGTGCAGCTTCTGTGATTGGTGTGGATATTTCTCATAAAATGCTGGAGGTTGCTAAAAAGAAAACCACATTTCAGCAGGTGGAATATCTGTGCAGCCCCATGGAGGATGTTGACTTTCCATCGGAGAGCTTTGATGCGGTGGTGAGCTCTCTTGCATTTCATTACATTGCAGATTTTGAGCCCATCGTGCAAAAGATACACCATGTATTAAAGCAGGGTGGAAGCCTTGTGTTTTCAGTGGAGCACCCTGTCTTTACGGCTGAAGGCTCACAAAACTGGTGCTATGATTTGGAAGGCGTCATCAAGCATTTTCCGGTGGACAATTACTATTATGAAGGCAAACGAGTAGCCAATTTCTTGGGTGAGGATGTTGTCAAGTACCATCGTACCCTGACCACTTATTTAAATACTCTGCTCTCTAACGGGTTTGAATTGACGAAGGTTGTGGAACCCCAGCCACCAGAGCATATGCTGGAAATCATACCAGGAATGCTGGACGAAATGCGTAGACCCATGATGCTGATTGTATCAGCTACCAAGAAATAGTGAAGGATAAAAGGCACGAGACAGTCATTGTCTGTTTCTCGCCCCTTTTTTACTATATGCCGAGTATCTGCCAGGCAATACTTGAATAAGGACAATGAAAAAACGTAGCAGCACATGATATAATTACGATAAATAGGAATTTAGTGGAGAGATACATGGAAAATTATTCACAAAAAGAATTAGATGCTGCGTTACAACTCATATCTTCTACCATCAGCAAATGTAGCAGGACACTTTCTATGCTTGGAGCGAAAAGGCGAGGGAAGAAAAAGCCAAGTGTGATGCCGGGGAAATCAGCCTACAGGAGTTTACTGAGTGGTTAAAACTCCTATAGGTAAAGTGAAAACGTATTGACAATTTGGTCTAATCATGTTAGATTTACATCAGTCTAACACGATTAGACTTTTTTGTCGGGAGGTTTACTATATGGAAACTTATAAACTTGGTGAAATGGAACAGCGGTTTGCAGATTTGATTTGGCAGTGCGAGCCGGTTTCCTCGGGAGAGCTTGTAAAACTCTGCGATACGGAGTTTGGCTGGAAAAAATCCACGACGTACACCATGCTCAAACGGCTGTGTGATAGGGGAATATTTGAAAACCAAAAGGGGACGGTTGCGGCACTAATCGCCCGTGAAGATTTTTTAGCCATGCAGGGCGAGCAGTTCTTAACTGAAACTTTCGATGGCTCTCTACCGCAGTTTCTTGCCGCTTTCACCCGCAGAAATAAATTGAGCGAAAAAGAAATTCTGGAAATACAACGCTTGATTGACACACACAAGGAGGGGTAGCCGTGCTGGATACAGTTTTTTTAAAGGTTTTAAATATGAGCTATACCGCCAGCTATGTCATACTTGCTGTTCTATTGGTAAGGCTTTTGCTCAAAAAAGCGCCTAAGAGCTTTTCCTATGCGCTGTGGAGCGTAGTCTTGTTTCGGCTTGTCTGCCCATGGTCATTTGAAAGTGCTTTTAGCCTGCTATCGATAGGAGGGAGAACTACAGAGCAATTTCAGCCTTTTCCCCAACAATTTGTGACGCTGGAAACAGTCCGTGGCCGTGTGGACACTAACGGAGGCGGAATGATTCCATCCCCTGTTTCTCCTGCTCCGAAAGAGCCTCTTTTCGAAAATATTTTCACATTGATTTGGCTCATAGGGATAGCGGTTTTAATGATATACAGCGTAGTTATGCTGCTGAAACTGAAAAAACAGCTCAAAGGAGCTGTACATGATACGGAGAATATTTATCTTTGCGCCGGACTAAGCACACCCTTTGTCATGGGAGTGATCCAGCCCAGAATCTATCTTCCTTTGTCGCTTTCCGAAACGGAAAAACGCTACATTCTGCTTCACGAACAGACGCATATCCGAAGGTTTGATCATCTTATCAAGCTGGTCGGCTTTTTTGTGCTCTGCATGCATTGGTTCAACCCATTGGTATGGGTTGCGTTTTTCCTCTCAGGTCGGGATATGGAAATGTCCTGCGATGAAACGGTTATCAAAAAACTGGGCAGTGACGTAAAGAAAGAATACTCATCCTCACTGTTCTCTCTTGCTACAGGACGGCGAATGATCGGCGGTACTCCTTTGGCCTTTGGCGAGGGGGATACGAAAAGCCGCATCAAAAATGTGCTGAATTATAAAAAGCCGCCTTTCTGGATTGCAGTCGGAGCCATCGTGCTTTGCGGTGCCCTGATTGTCGGCCTTATGGCAAACCCCCGCAGCAAAGAAATTATTATGGTGAATGATACCCTATACGAAAGAAGCGGTGAAACCATCAGCGAGCTCCCTTTCAATACCTTCGAAATCGGAGTTCTGGATAGCATCCTGCATACCTCCGGCAGTATGCCGGAACGCAATTTTCAAGGCGCGGGGCTGGATGAAAAATATGCGGGAAACCGCATATTCCAGAGCGGTTTCGACGACATCATTTATCTGGAGGATTTTGATGGATTATTCATTGCGTTTGAGGCCCGGTCTTCTCCTGCATGGCGCAGCACAGCGGTAGATGTTTCATTTCCCGCACATTCTGAAAACGAATCTATTACCGGTGAAGCCGCGCCGTTTACTGCAAAATTTCTTCTCCCAAATAGCTGGGAAGTCAGACTGCCGGATGCGAATAGCGATCAGGGTGTTGGCTATTTCAGCTCCAATTTTCTTATTGAGATGCACCTGTATCATGATGATGTATTCGTGGGTCAGATTGGGTTTAACGGATTTGAGCCTTATGAAGGAGAAATCCCCGCGGAGGATTACTATAAAACCGTGTATTCTGTGCTTCGCCTTGGCAGTATGTATACTTGGGACGCCTATACCCCTGTCAACACAACTGAAACCTTTGAGGCTGCCGTTGCCACGGTCAACTATCTGGATGAAACAGAGGTTGAAAGGCATCCCGGTGCCATGCCCGACGTACCTGTTACAGAAGTTCCGGGTGTCCTTGCCTATGACAAAAATTTGAAGGTGTATATGGGAATCCAGTTTGCCGGTGATGTCGTGACGCAGCAGCAAGCGGAGCAGATCGCTTCAAGCATCCGTTTCACAGCAGCGTCTGAACAATCTTCCACACCGACAGTACAATCCTCTGCGGGGATGGCAGAACAGCCTAAGCTTACATTTTTTGTAAAGCCTGATGAGCCTGCACAGGTCATCGGCGAAACCGCAGCCAACATCTGGCTGAAATCTTGTATGGGAGAAGGTATTCCCCCAACAGAGCGGATGGCAGACTACACAATCAATGCAGTCACAGTGATTGCGGGAGATCCCAAGGAGGGGCAAAGCCGGGCGGATATGGAATACCACTATGTGGTACGGGTGAACTACGATGTTGTCACAGTATCAGAGGAATACTTTGCCCCCGGTGACGGAGTCTCCGGGAAAGGAACGTTTCAGGACTTGTTCCGTGAGTTATGTGTAAAGGCTTTAGAGAACGGCAACTTTGAAATTGTAAGTATAGGAACGGGAGGCGGGGAACAGGAGTTTATTGATCCGCTTGAGCTTGCAATCTCTGCTGCGATTTTGGATCGGGAAAAAGATAGCTCTGATAGTGAATTTGTCTGTGAAAGCCATGTGACACTAGCAACCGAAGGACGCAGTCCGGCAGGCAACAGTGATAATATTGATATGGTTACCGTTTATACAATGGTGCTTGTTCAGAAATACAACTTTGTAAATGATGGCTTGGATAAGGTTGGAGGTAGTCACATTCCGACAGCTATCACCTTCGATGTAAGCGAATCCGGAGAATACACATTAAAAGAATACTGGATTCCTCGCGATGGTTCTTATTATGGCCCCGACATTAAAGAAAAATTTCCGCCTGCCATTTGGGAGGATGCACTGGATACACAAAAGTATATTTTAGCACAAATTCAGAATTGCTATGCCCAAGCAATAAATTATAAACAACTGGATACCGTTTCCATTATTGAAAATCTTTTTGACATATTGATGTCCTCTCCTGCAGGTTCTTCCAATCCGGACGATTATATTGATGCTCATAGACTGGATTATCGTAAGTTAACCTACTATGGCGATTATACCTTGCGTTATATATTTTCAGAATTTCTGAAAGGTGGTCAGACCGGGCTAAAAGGCCGTCTCATGTGGATTGTGATGGATGACTTGATTGCCGGCGAGGGAATGCCCATGGCCGCAGAGAGTGGTCAGGAGTATTTTAACGCATGGCGTGAGCACGGACAGAAAAAACTATCCTCCATAGGAGAAGATGAAATGCGCGAACGCTATCCCAAATCATATCTTATGCTTACAATGCTATCGGATATGGAATAGATACTAAAATGCCCGCAGTCCTTTTAAGTGACTGCGGGCATTTATAATGATAATACTGCTTTGGCTTGCTGTTTTGATATACCATTCTTTATGAAAACATTGCATTGAGCATCTTTGCCACTAGTTTGCTCTTGGAGCGTGGGACAACAGAGAAAATATTGCGGTAGAAGTGTACCGTACAGCGCTGGTATTTGGCCTCCGGGAACACTTCTCCCACCGCCTCCGGCATTCCCAGACACTTGTCACCCACGATGAGCTTTACACCCTCCAGGCCGCGGCCCTTGAGCCACTGGAAAAAACTAACCCAGCTGGCCTTGTCCTCTTTCATACCCTCGGCAGCACCCAAAACTT
>ENA-UOOR01004199-UOOR01004199.1-fermentation-metagenome-genome-assembly--contig:-NODE-4199-length-11687-cov-2.719223_pt1 | contig 11687 bp, 9 predicted proteins | sample MGYA00245780_ERZ724029 | MGnify/ENA primary metagenome ERZ724029 (study PRJEB28704, sample SAMN03018315) | fermentation metagenome | biome: anthropogenic terrestrial biome; feature: soil; material... | reverse complement strand
GGATTTGTTTTGGTGATTGCCATTTTGGGCGGGATTGAGTCGCTTTTATCAGCAGTTGTTGCTGACGGTATGACCAATACGAAACATAATAGTAATCGTGAGCTTGTAGGACAGGGTATAGCGAATATTATTACACCTTTATTCGGAGGGATTCCTGCTACTGGGGCGATTGCACGTACGGCAACCAATATTAAAACGGGTGCTGCATCACCAATGTCAGGTATTATTCATGGTGTTTTTGTATTAGTCACGTTATTGTTATTAGCGCCCTTTGCTTCGCATATTCCGTTAGCAAGTATGGCACCAGTACTAATGGTCGTTGCGTGGAATATGAGTGAACAAAAACATTTTGCTCATATTGTAAAAGCGAAATCTGGAGATTCACTTGTATTAATCATTACATTTTTGCTTACTGTTTTCGCCAGCCTAACGATTGCTGTTGAAGTCGGTCTTGGCTTAGCCATTGTGTTGTTTGCTAAACGAATGAGTGAGAAGTTGGTGGTAGATAAAGTATTACCAGACCATACAAAAAAGAATGGAAAGGTACAACCTTATGTTGTCAATCAAAAGCATGATTGCCCACAAATTAGTATTTATACGATTGAGGGTCCACTGTTTTTTGGTGCAGCGCAAACGTTTGAAGAGACATTACTGCATTCTATGCAAGAGCAACCAAGCGTCCTGATTTTACGTATGGGAAAAGTGCCATTTATGGACTCCACAGGTGAGTCTTATTTTAGCAATATTGTGGAGAATTTTACAAAGCGTGGTGGCAAGGTCTTCGTCACGGGTATACAAGAGGACTTAAAAGCAGCGCTCATGCGTAATGGACTATATGCTCAAATTGGACAAGATCATTTTTTTGAACATACAGGAGAAGCTATAAATCGAGCATTGACACATTTAGATATGAATAAATGCCTTGGTTGTAAACATTTCGCCTTCCATGAATGCGCTGACTTTTCGAGTGACAGGCACGGAAAAGATTCTGACAATTGATAGTTTTTGAAGAGTGAAGCTCCACACGATGGATTGTCGTGTGGAGCTTTTCTATAGGGGTGCTACATTAAATGATTTGCCTTCATGTTCCTCGCAATACTGACAATAGGATAGTGAGTGAGCTTGTGAGGTTTGAAGTAAATAACTTTTGAGAATACTTGTATCAAAGAATGGGTAGTTTGAAGATATATCATGCTTGTAGAAATAATACGAGCTATAAGGGTAGTCCTCCATCTTAGCAACCATAGGGGGAGACGTTGAGATAGGATTGCGGTGAATATAGCGACTAACACTAAGCATGTCGAGTTGTGAGGGAACAAGGTCTGCAAAATATCGACTTTCGTAAAGATGACCGCAATAGTGATACTTCTTTTTAAAGTAATTGCTATAGCGCCAATTAACATTGGCCATCACTTTGCCTAGTGGTACTTTGGGTGAACGAATCAGCAGGTGATAGTGGTTAGACATAACGCAATAGGTAACAATCTTAAACGAATATTTATGATAAGCATATTGCAATACACGAAAGAAAGCATCGTAATCTGCAACATTGTGAAATATAGTTTGACGATTATTACCGCGCACTACTACATGATGATAATGATCTGGGGACCAAAGCCGTTTTTTTCTTGGCACACGCGATTGCCTCCTTTAGCTTTTTTCTTTAGCATAAAAAAGCATGTAAAGAACGTCAATTAGACGGGAGTTACGAAAGTAATGACTATTTTTATTTTTCATCTGCATAGAAGGTTGAAATGAAAAATTGTTGGTGAAAATAATCATAAAAAATTTTTTTTAATAATTGTGTGGAAATTGTGTGCGTGTCAGGCACCATAAAAAGATGCTTGTGCTTTTCAGAACTTTCCATTAGAATAAATGCAATACATGTAAAGACATTGATGAGGAATAGTAAATTTGTGGTTCTTTTTAGAGAGCTAGCGGTTGGTGGAAGCTAGTAAGGATGCAAGTTGAACTCGCCTGCTGAGTCTGCATACGTAATATGTAATTGTTACGTTTGCCGTTATTTCCGCGTTAAGGAAGCTTGAGCCGAGTGTAATCACTAATTTGGGTGGTACCGCGGGAGTTAAGAATACTCTCGTCCCTTTCTGACAAAGGAAGGGGCGAGTTTTTTTATTTTTTAAATATTTTGTCAATTCTTACGATAAGTGGTACTGCACATATATAAGGAGGAAAAATAATGAGCTTTAATCATCAACAAGTTGAAAAAAAGTGGCAACAGTATTGGGATGTCAACAAAACATTCAAAACAGAAAATGAAACGGATAAACCGAAATTTTATGCGCTTGATATGTTCCCGTACCCATCAGGAGCGGGACTTCACGTAGGGCATCCAGAAGGATATACAGCAACAGATATTCTTTCACGTTTCAAACGTATGCAAGGCTTTAATGTTCTACATCCGATGGGATGGGATGCATTCGGATTACCTGCCGAGCAATATGCACTTGATACTGGGAATGACCCAGCAGAATTTACAGCAAAAAATATTGCAACATTTAAACGTCAAATTCAAGAGTTAGGCTTTAGCTATGATTGGGATCGTGAAATTAACACAACAGATCCAGAATACTACAAATGGACGCAATGGATTTTCATTCAATTATATAAAAAGGGCTTAGCTTATGTAGATGAAGTGGCGGTAAACTGGTGCCCAGCTTTAGGTACAGTGCTTGCGAATGAAGAAGTGATTGATGGAAAGTCTGAACGTGGCGGACATCCAGTAGAACGTCGTCCAATGAAACAATGGATGCTTAAAATTACAGCGTATGCGGATCGTTTAATTGACGATTTAGAAGATGTAGATTGGCCAGAATCTATTAAAGACATGCAACGTAATTGGATTGGCCGTTCAGAGGGTGCAGAAGTAACATTTAGCATTGAAGGATCGGACAAAAACTTTACGGTATTTACAACACGCCCTGATACACTATTCGGTGCAACATATACAGTGCTTGCGCCAGAGCACAAACTAGTGGCTGAAATTACAACAGCTGAACAACAAGCTGCTGTCGATGCATATCTTGAAAAAGTAAAAATGAAATCAGACTTAGAGCGTACAGATTTAGCCAAAGAAAAAACAGGCGTATTTACAGGCGCTTATGCGGTAAATCCGATTAACGGCAAAAAAGTACCGATTTGGATTGCTGATTATGTGTTAGCTACTTACGGAACTGGTGCGATTATGGCTGTTCCTGCGCATGACGAACGTGATTATGAATTTGCTAAAGAGTTTGGTTTAGACATCGTTGCTGTGCTTGAAGGTGGCGATATTGACAAAGAAGCATTTACAGGTGACGGTCAACACATTAACTCTGATTTCCTTGATGGTTTAAATAAAGCAGATGGTATTGCTAAGGCGATTGAATGGTTAGAGGAAAAAGGTGTAGGAGAGAAAAAGATATCTTATCGTCTTCGTGACTGGTTATTCTCTCGTCAACGTTATTGGGGTGAGCCAATCCCAATGATCCATTGGGAAGATGGTACAACAACTCCAGTGCCAGAAGCAGAGTTACCATTAATGCTTCCAAAAACGGATAATATTCGTCCATCTGGAACAGGGGAATCACCATTAGCGAATATTACGGATTGGGTAAATGTTGTAGACCCTGAAACAGGCAAAAAAGGTCGTCGTGAAACCAATACAATGCCACAATGGGCAGGTTCTAGCTGGTACTTCCTACGTTATATTGACCCTAACAACAAAGAAGCGATTGCTGATCCAGAGTTGCTAAAACGTTGGTTACCAGTTGATATTTATATTGGTGGAGCAGAGCATGCCGTATTGCATTTACTATACGCGCGCTTCTGGCATAAAGTACTATACGATTTAGGGATAGTGCACACAAAAGAGCCATTCCAAAAATTATTTAACCAAGGTATGATTCTTGGTGAAGGTAATGAAAAAATGTCTAAATCAAAAGGCAATGTCGTGAACCCTGATGAAATCATAGAGTCACACGGTGCAGATACACTACGACTTTATGAAATGTTCATGGGTCCATTAGAGGCTTCAGTTGCATGGTCTACTAATGGTTTGGACGGAGCTCGTCGTTTCTTAGACCGCATCTGGCGTTTGTTTGTCAACGAAGAAGAAGGTACGCTATCAGCGAAAGTTCAAACTTCAGATGATACGTTTTTAGAAAAATCATATCACCAAACAGTGAAAAAAGTGACAGAAGACTATGAAGGTATTCGCTTCAATACTGCTATTTCACAAATGATGGTATTTATTAATGACTGCTACAAAGCAGAAGTACTTCCAACAGCCTATGCTGAAGGATTTGTGAAAATGCTAGCACCAATCGCTCCGCATATTGCTGAAGAGCTATGGCAACTATTAGGTCATGAAAATACATTATCTTATGAAGAATGGCCAACGTATGATGAGTCTAAGCTAATGGACGATGAAGTGGAAGTTGCTGTTCAAGTGGCAGGTAAAGTACGTGCAAAAATTATCGTAGCAAAAGATGCTTCAAAAGAAGAAATTGAAAAAGTAGCATTAGCCGATGAAAAAGTACAAGAATATATGGCGGGCAAAGACTTGGTGAAAATTATTGTCATCCCAGGAAAGCTTGTTAATATTGTTGTTAAATAATTAAACAAAGAGCCGTGAAATACGTTGTAATAAGCGTACTTCACGGCTTTTTTTATAAATGCCGTTGGGAATAGGAACATTACATGCATTGGATGAACGATGGATGGATAGAGGGATTGAGCGGAAAGGAAGCGAACAGCAACCTGCTAACAATGTAATGGGAAGAAAAGATGGCAGGGGTTCAACCTATGATAGATGCTACATCGAATGTAGCCCAATTATGAAGTACTAGCATCAGCGCCAACAGATAAATCATATAGAGCGGAAAATATGGCACAAGCATGCAACCCAAAATGGCAATGTTTATAAGTTAACGTCAGTTATGGACGAAATAGAAAACAGCTCTAAGCAAATTAAAATGTAAGAAATAGGGACGATTCTAAAGTTTTAAAACGATGCTACGAAAAAAGTGTCCAAAACAAGGGCACTTTTTTTGTTAAAGTGAAACCAACTTTAAAAATTTTACGACTATAGGATGAATGAATAAAGGAGGGGCTCTAGTGAGTGAGCATTTAACAGCCATTATGGAAGAGCACGGCGAGTATTGCCTTCGTGTGGCCTATTTATATGTACGAGACTGGTCGATTGCAGAAGAAATCGTACAGGATGTATTTCTGGCCTACTATTTGCAACAGCATCGCTTTGAACAAAGAGCTTCGCTTAAAACTTATTTAGTAAAAATTACAGTACATAAAAGTCATGATTATTTAAGAAGCTGGAAAAATAAACGCCATCAATTACTTAGTAAATTTCATTTTGGTATTAGTAAAAGAACGCCAGAAAGCGATGTCATTAAAGCGGCGGAACGAGTTACATTGCAAGCGGCATTATTTGAGTTACCTATTACTTATCGGGAAGTATTGATTCTTTATTATTATCAGGAATTAAAAGTACGTGAAATTGCAGATGTACTAGGTAATACAGAAAATACAGTGAAAACTAGGTTGCGTAGAGCAAGACAACTGTTACAAAGTAAGCTCGAACGAAGTGATTGGGAGGTGCTAGGCGATGACATCTTTTAAAAAGAAGCTGAATGAGGAAATAGGCGAAACACCACGTTTTACGAAAGGATTACAGGAGCGCATTGTGCACCAAGCCACACAACAACAGTACAAACAAAATAGCAAATGGCAATATCCTGCAATAATTGTAGGGATAATGGTGACGCTACTTTTTTTGATTGCGAGTGGGCCATGGCAGCAAATGGAATATGTACAGCATGCCTCAATTGTTGAACTAGAGCAAAATGAAGAAATACAGCAGCTGTCCATTGCACAAAATTGGTATGAAGATTCATTTAAAGCGGGAAGAACAGGTTGGGTAATAGGGCAACAAGAGTACGCAAAAGGGACTGAGACAAAGCTGATTGAGAACATGCTTCAAAAGGCAATGGTAAGCCAAAAATCAGAGGAGTATTATTTGATTAATAATTTATGGATAGAATTTAGTAATGGGCAAGTGGTAAAGCTCCAGATGTTTAAAAGTAATGAACAATTTGCCTTTCTCGATATAAAAACCAATAAGTTTTATGAGGTCAATGATGGGGAGGCTGTATCCGCATTTACAGACTTTAATTTTAAGAAATTGGACTTTAACTTTTTGGTCTTTCTCGTATGGATTGGTTTCATTTGGCTAGGGGCTTGGGTAGCGGAGAGAGCCGTTCGCTGGAAATTCCATATTCCAAAAGAGCCGAAGTATGTAAATGACAATCATAAGAAAGTGGTATATCTTAATAAGTTCATCAATGTTATTGTTCTATGTATATTTAACTTAAAATCATGGATTATATTTATTGCTGCTGACTTTGTGCTTATTTTAGTTATATTGTTACCTAATTTAGCAATCGAATATTATTTTGGCAGACATGAAAAAAGACATTACGTAGCATTAACAACTACAACTTATACCTCTATTATATTTATCGCTTTCCTTATTTGGATTTTTTAAGTGTCAGGCACCGAAACAAATTCGAAAATTCAGAATAGTTTGGGTGCCTGGCACGTTATTTCATTTGTTCTGGTAGCCAAAGTGATATTTGTGGAAGAATGATAACGAGTGCTAAGAACACAATCATTAAAATAATAAAAGGAATAACGCCTTTAACTACTTCTCCGAGTTTTTCCTTTGCAATGCCACTTACTACAAAGAGATTTAGACCGACAGGAGGTGTAATCATACCAAGCTCCATATTGATTGTCATAATAATCGCAAAGTGAATAAGGTTGATATCAAAATGAACAAGGATTGGTAGCAAGATTGGTAGCGTTATGAGAATAATGGATACTGCTTCTAAGAACATCCCCATGATAAAGAATAAAATATTGACGATAATCATGAAAATCCATTTGTTCAAGTCACTTTCCGCAATCCAAGCACCAACTTGTTGAGGAACTTGTGCGTTCGTTAAATATAAACCGAATAAAGACGCAGCACCGATAATTAAGAAAATCATCGCTGTAATATTAATAGACTCAACTAATACTTCGCGGAAGTCTTTTAACTTCATTTCACGGTAGATAAATAGTGACACGACCAATCCGTAAAATACTGCAATCACAGCCGATTCAGTAGGTGTGACAACACCAGAATAAATCGTTCCTAAAATTAAAAATGGTAAGAAGCCACCCCAAATGGCTTTCAATGATTTACGCCAGCGTTCTTCCCAAGATGCCGGCTCATCGCCTTTAAACCCATTGCGTTTTGCATAGAAGATAGCAGCAACGATTAAAATACCAGTTAACGCAAGACCTGGAATAACTCCAGCCATAAATAATTCACCGATAGATTGCTCGGAAGTTATCCCATAAATGATTAAAGGAACACTTGGAGGAATTAAAATGCCTAGCGTACCACCGGCTGCTACAAGACCCATCGAGTAACGCTTTTTATAGCCAGCTGAAATCATGGCAGGAATCATAATGGAACCGATAGCAGCAGCAGTAGCAGGGGAAGAACCTGAAATCGCTGCGAATATCGCACAGGCAACAATGGTTACGACTGCGAGACCGCCAGGGAGATGTCCAATCCAAGCGCGTAATGCTTCTATTAAATACTTAGAAATGCCCCCACGTGCCATTAGTACGCCAGCAAGAACGAATCCCGGAATAGCCATCATCGGGAATGAATCGAGAGCTGTGAAAATACGCTGTGGAATCATATTCATATTAAAATCAATTTGGAAGAACACTAAAATCGTTGAAAGCGCTAAGCTCACTGCGACAGGTACACGTAAAAATAATAAAATAAAGAAACTAAGTAAGAGGATTAGCATATTCTTCGTCCTTTCCTCTTAAAATATTGACTAATCTTTCTACAAATCGTAGTAAAAATAATACACCTGAAATCGGCAGTACTAAGTAGACTACCCACATAGGAATGCCAATGTCTAGTGATACCATACCGGATGTATAACGGTTTTCAACTAAAATAAATCCATAGTACGTATAAATCAAACAAAAGACGATGCTTAAGCATGTTGCCACTAAATCTAAAATTCGTTTATTGGATGGTTTTAATTTATCGTATAAAATATCTACTTGGATGTGTTGATTGTGACGAAGTGCTAAACCAAAACCAAGAAATGTTCCCCAAATAATTGCGTAGCGCGCTAATTCTTCTACCCAAGCTTGAGGTTCGTTAAAAATATAACGCATCATTACACCGTAGAAGATCAGTGCAATTCCGGTTACGAAAAAGAATCCAGCAAGGATTTCCTCTAAATAACCCCATAGTTTATGTAAAAATTTCATGCGGATACCTCCTTAAAATATGATGATAGTATTTTCCGATTTATAAAGTAGAACAAGGATTCATTCTTTCTATCAATTTTCAAAATATTGTAAGCGATTTACTTGAAGAAAAAGAGTGAGTGTCGATAAGTCATCGACACTCAATTTGAAGCACTTATTTTAAATCACGAATACCATTAATTAAATCTTCAGTAATCGCTTTGCCAAACTCTTCGTAAACGGGCTCAAGTTCAGCTTTGATAGCCTCTTTTTGAGCGGCTGTTAATTCAATCACTTCAATGCCAGAGTTCTTAATGTTTTCATACGATTTTGCGTTTTCTTCAGCAGCTAAATCCCAAGCTAACGTTGTAGCCTCATCTAAAGAATCTTCAATCGCTTTTAATAAATCGCTTGGAATCTTATCCCAGAAAGGTTTGTTTACAAAGATAGCGTAATCAAGACGACCGTGTTCAGATACAGAGAAGTACTTTTGAACTTCTTGGTATTTTTGTGTATCGAAGTTGTTGAACGTATTTTCTTGTCCATCGACAGTTCCTTGTTGCAGAGCAGCGTATGTTTCACCGAATGAAATCGTAGCAGAGCCAGCTTTTAATGCTTTAAATTGTGCTTCAAGAACTTTACCAGCTTGTGCACGGAATTTTAATCCTTTAAAATCTTCTACATTTACAAGTGGGTGTTTGTTATTTGAAAAATGTTTAAAGCCATTTTCCCAAAATACTAAACCTTTAATATCATTTGCCGCTAATTGATCGGATTCAAGAATTGTTTTTGCTACGTCAGAATCAAAGAATTTACGAACATGCTCTTCATTTTCAAAAAGGTAAGGCATGTCCACGTATTGCCAACGAGGGTCAATTTTCACCATTTTTGTAACAGATGGAGCAATCATATGTACGTTTCCAGATACTAATGCATCCAGTTCATCATTATCGCCATATAATTGAGAAGAAGGATAAACTTCAACTTTCACTTTACCGTCAGTTTTCTCCTCAACTAATTTTGCAAAAGCATCGGCAGCTTTTCCTTTAACACTGTCAATTGATGTAACGAGAGAAAATTTAATAACGAGCGGTTTGTCTTTTGTATAACCACCATCACCTTCAGCTGCTGGAGCAGAAGCTGTTTCTTTTTTGTCGCCTCCACACGCGGCTAATGCTAGTACAAGCACAGCCATCAGTGACATAAGAAGCCATTTTTTCATGTCAAATCCCCCTTAAAGTTTTGATTATAGTTGAAAGGATCCCCTTTAAACCCAAGTTAATGACGTGATTGGTTTTTTGGCAGTGCAAGTATATATTTCTTGCTATAGTTGTTTGCGTAATACTTATACACTGGTTCAAATGCAGATTCCCATTGCTGAACATCTTCATCTGTAAAGTAATGAATATTGATACAACTACAAGCTTCCATTTCTTGCAAACGTTCTGTTGTGAGATTTTCTGCCAGTTGCCATTCCCATTCTTGTACCTCAGCAAGTGTTTCAATAAGCAATGTTTGAACATCCTTCGGTAAGGATTGCCAGAACTCATTGTTCATCAGTAGCAAATAACCTAAATAACCATGATTACTAATGCTTAAGTAGTCTTGTAAGGAATGAAGATTTTTACTTGTAATATTTGTTAATGTATTTTCCTGTCCATCTACATTGCCTTTTTGTAGTTGATGGAAGACCGTGTTGAAATCTATGCGTTTTGGATAGGCACCAACACTTAAAAATTGCTCTGCTAAAATATCGCTTGGCATGATGCGCATTCGTAAGTCCTTTAAGTCAGAGACATCTTGGATAGGGCGGATACTATTACTCAATTGTTTGAATCCACTATCCCAAACACCCATTGAAAACAGATTATGATCATTTAATTTCTTCATTAATGATTGACCCACTTCACTATCAATGTATGCATGTACTTCTTCCGCATTTTTAAATGCATAGGGTAAGTCCATCACTGACCATTCTGGAACGAGTGTTGTAATTTTTGAAATGGCTGGTGCGATCATTTGAATATCTCCACGTAAAAGCGCATTCATTTCTTCACCATCTTTATAAAGAACACCATTTGGAAAGACTTGAATTTCTACATGACCATTACTTCGTTGTTTAATCAGCTCGGCAAACTTTACTGCTGCCATTCCCTTTGGTGTGTTTTCACCAACTACATGTGAAAAGCGAATAACAATTTGTTCTTCATGACTTAATTGCTCATTGTCTGTAGGGTAATCTTGTTGTTGACAAGAAATTAACAGCACTGTCAGTAAAATGAGAACGCTCACAAATTGTTTGTGAATACGATTGCGCCACATATAAATTCACCTCTAATCTATTGAAGATGTGAACGCTTTTTATTGTATTGTATATTTTGAAATACTCAATATTATGGTATTAATGAACATTTTGGTATTTATGGTATATAACAATTTATTATTTTAATAAACTGTTACAAAACAGAGGACGTACTTATTTTTTTATGAATAGGTAAGTGATTTTAACTGCTTTAATGTTATAGAAGCCTCTCAAAAGAAAAGAATCTGCACGCCTTGCATGGGAAAACGATAGCAAAGCAAAATCCTGAAGATACGTGGAGATTGCTATGGCTTGTTGCTTACCCACAAAAAGCGAGCAGATTCTTATATGTTGCTATTAGTAATCAGAAACGTGGATAGACGGCGCAGGATGTCATTATTTAATGGAATAGTATTTTGTAGGTCGTCCAACAGTTCCGTATTTTAATTCGATTTGCACTGTACCTTTTGTTGCTAAAAAGTCTAGGTACTTGCGGACAGTTACTCGCGCCATGCCAACATTTTGTGCAAGCTGTTCAGAAGTAATAGGTGCTTGAAGTGTTGTCAAATAGCCTAAAATTTGGTCCATCGTAATGTTGTTCAAGCCTTTAGGAAGTTCAAGCATTTCGTGCTGGATGCCTAACCACTGATCAATATCCTCTTGGTTAATTGTAGTGGTGCTTAGTAAACTTTTTGTAGCGTTTCGATATTGCTGTAAAGCTTTTTCGAAGCGATCAAAACGAAATGGCTTTATAAGATAATCGATTGCACCGAGTCGAAGGGACTCTTGTACAGTAGGTGCATCACGAGCGGCTGTAATCATAATAATATCGGATGGAATACGCTGCGCTCGAATTTTTAAAAACAATTCCATTCCGGTCATATCTGGTAAGAACATATCAAGTAAAATGAGATTAGGTTTTTGAATAATGATTTTGTCGTAGGCATCACGTCCGTTGACAGCCTCTCCGATAAGCTGAAAACCAGTCATTTTATTTAAAAACCCTTTGTTAACCTCAAGCACCATTGGATCGTCTTCTACT
>ENA-UOOR01004198-UOOR01004198.1-fermentation-metagenome-genome-assembly--contig:-NODE-4198-length-11689-cov-5.022692_pt1 | contig 11689 bp, 11 predicted proteins | sample MGYA00245780_ERZ724029 | MGnify/ENA primary metagenome ERZ724029 (study PRJEB28704, sample SAMN03018315) | fermentation metagenome | biome: anthropogenic terrestrial biome; feature: soil; material... | reverse complement strand
CCCGATTTTAGGAATTATACATTTGACAGCTACAGCTTTTCACTTTATAAGGACATGACACTTTACAGATATACCTTGAACCAAGCAGTGCCAATAGATTATAACTCTAAAGTTGTTCAGCTGGCAAATCTGTTAATGGTTGAAAAAGGCTCCAAACCATCAACTCAAGGACTTGCTGATTTTGAGAATGTTTTTCAAAAATATTCTCTGAACAGACTGTATGTATTAAACTTTATAGGTGAAAAAGAAAGAGCTTTTGTAGAGGGACTCAATGATTATGAGATAATTAAAACGTTCAATATTTATGGGACAAACAAGTCTGTTATAGACGACACGTACACAGGAATTTTAAAAAAAGTTAAATATTAAGAGAAAAGGCTGTGATTGTATTCAATCACAGCCTTTTTTTATGCATATAATTTTACTATCTCTATAAGTAATTCTACTGTCTTTTCCATGGACTGGATAGGGATATACTCATATCTTCCGTGATAGTTGTGCCCTCCTGTACAAAGATTAGGGCACGGAAGTCCCATATATGACAGCCTTGCTCCGTCAGTACCGCCTCTTATAGGCACTATTTCAGGTTCAACGCCAATGTTTTTCATAGCCTTTTGTGCAGTCTCAATAATATGCATGTGCGGAAGTATTTTTTCCTTCATGTTATAATATGAATCCCTTAGTTCCACCCTGACGGTTCCTTCTCCATACCTTTCATTCAGATATTCCGCTATTTTTTTGAATCTGTCTTTTTTTACATTGAATTTCTCAAGACTATGATCCCTTATTATATAATTTAAGAGTGTTTTTTCAACATCACCCTTTATATCGTTCAAATGGCTGAATCCTTCATAGTTTTCCGTATTATCAGGAGTTTCACGAGCAGGAAGCATTGCCTGGAGCTCCATTGCAATTAATATGGAGTTTTTCATTTTATTTTTTGCAGAACCAGGATGAATGTTTACGCCACTTATTTCAACCTTTGCACTGGCAGCATTGAAATTTTCGTATTCTATTTCCCCCAGTTTTCCTCCATCCACCGTATAGGCAAAATCTGCTCCAAAGCCTTCAACATCAAATTTCTCTGCACCGTTTCCAACTTCTTCATCCGGAGTAAATCCTATTTTAATAGTGCCATGTTTTTCAGATGGGTTATTTAAAAAGTATTCCGCCATAGACATTATTTCTGCTATTCCTGCCTTGTCATCTGCTCCGAGCAAAGTCGTTCCGTCAGTTACAATTATATCATTACCCATGTAATCCAAAAGATGATCAAACATTTCGGTCTTCATAACAATATTTTTTTCTTCATTTAGTACAATGTCCTTACCGTCATAATTATGTACTATTCTGGGCTTTATATCATTACCGGGCATATCTGGTGATGTATCCATATGAGCAATAAAACCAATCGCTGGCACATCTTTCTCCCCATTAGTAATATTAGAAGCTATTGTTCCGTATACATACCCATGTTCATCCATGGAAGCATCAGCTATTCCTATGGATTTCATTTCCTCAATCAGACTTCTGCCCAGGATCTTTTGTTTTTCACTGCTTGGTATAATGTCCAAATCCGGTACTGACTGTGTATCAAATTTAACATAATTTAAAAATCTTTCCTGCACTTTCATTTTATTTATTCCTTTCATTTTATTTATACGTTTTGAAGTAATTATAGCACTGTTGCATCTTTATATCAATTTATTTGTCGCCTTCGGTTAAGTCAACGGATTGGAGAAACATAATTTGCTGATTGAACAAATCTCACTGATAATATATAATTATATAAAGATTAAATGAGGAGGATGAACAATGGATTTTATTAAAGATGCTTACAAGGTAAGAGGTGCAGCTGTCATCAAAAACCTCCAGCGAAGAAACATGGAGGGATACTATGTTGACACTAAGGAAGAAGCAATAGATAAGGTCATGTCCCTTATTAAGAAAGATGACGTTGTATCATGGGGTGGTTCATATACTATTGACGAATTAAAGATTAAGACACTTCTTGAGGAAAAGGGAATTTCTGTAATTGACAGAGATAAAGCTAAATCTCCCGAAGAAAGAGTCAGGCTCATGAAACAGGCATTAACTGCGGATGTATTCCTCACAAGCACCAACGCCATAACTATAGACGGCGAATTAATGAATGTGGACGGAAACGGAAACAGACTTGCAGCTTACAACTATGGACCTGACACTGTAATTGTTGTTGCTGGAATGAACAAAGTTGTTCCGGATTTAAGTAGCGCTTTAGGTAAAATAAGAGCGGATGCCACTATTCCTAATGCATTCAGAACAAACTCCCAACCACCTTGCAAAGTAACAGGAAAATGTTCCGAATGTACGATGCAGGACACATTGTGCTGCCAGATATTAGTTACAAGATATTCCAAACCTCAAAACAGAATAAAGGTAATATTGGTGGGAGAGCAACTTGGATTTTGATAAGTCCGATCGGTCTTTTCAGTAGCCTGAGAGCGCTTTTTGCGCTCTTATTCATACTCTGCCATACATTATGTAACATACAAGGAGATTCAAATGAAAATTATACATACATCTGACTGGCACCTGGGCATAAGCCTGCATAATGTTTCCCTTATAGAAGAACAAAGGGAATTTATAAACCTTCTGATAAATACTGTAAAAGAAAAAAATATAGATGCGGTCTTGATTTCCGGCGATATTTTTGATAGCTCCGTGTCAAGTTCTGAGGCTATTTCATTGTATAATGATGCGGTCACCAAATTATGCAATGAAGTAGGAATTCCCGTAATTATTTCCGCAGGAAATCACGATGGTGCTGCGCGCCTTGCTTCATGCAACCAGCTGCTTAGAAAAACAGGACTTCACATTTTCGGGAAACTGTCAAGAGAAGTCAATATAGTTGAACTAAACAATATTGACATATTTGTACTGCCATATTTTAACACAGACGAGGTTAAGTCGTTATACCCAGAGTCTAAGATAAGCAGTTATTCAGATGCAATGAATTATGTTTTAAACAATATTAAGCATAGCTTCAAACCCGGCAAAAAGAATATTCTCATGTGCCACTGCTTTGTAAGCGGATCAGTTGTTTCTGAAAGCGACAGATCCGCTATGGTTGGCGGAACCTCCGTTGTACCCTCAGAAGCATTTGACGGCTTCGACTATGTTGCTCTCGGTCACCTGCATAAAGCACAGAACAGGGGCTATAACGCAAGATACAGCGGCTCACCTCTTAAATATTCCTTCAGCGAGGCAGAGCATAAAAAATCTGTTACATTGTTAAATATTGATGATGAAATTGAAATTAAGGAATTAGAAGTAATTCCTCTGAGAGAAACAAGGGTTATAAGGGGAACCTTCGAGGAAGTAGTTAAATTTGCTGAAAATGACATAAACAGAGACGATTATATTAAGATTGAACTTACTGACAGATATGCAGGAATGGAAGCAGTTGAACTTTTCAGAACCTATTACAACAATTTGCTGAACATTTCAGGCAAGATGAATGAGGCAGAAGAAACACAGCTTACTGTTGAAGAATTGTACAGCCTTTCACCTGGCGATATTCTTGAAAGATTCTATAGAGAAACTGCAGGCAGTGACCTGACTGAAGAACAAAAAATATTGTTTCAAAATGCCCTGACTGCAGTAGAAAATGAGGAGTGTAAAAATCAATGACACCTATTAAATTAACTTTTCAGGCATTTGGTCCATATGTAAAAAAGCAGGAAGTGGACTTTACTAAATTTACAGACTCCGGAGTCTTTTTGATTCACGGAATTACCGGTTCAGGCAAAACTACCATTCTGGATGCAATAACATATGCGCTGTACGGAAAATCAAGCGGAGGTCAGCGTGGAGACATCACCGCCATGAGGTGTCAGATGGCAAATGAAGACATTCCCACAGAAGTTGAATTCATATTCAAAATTTCCGAAAGAACTTATAAATTCATTAGAAGCATAAACATCCGTACAAAAAGGAACGGAAACAAAGACTATAATATAACTCAAAATGCAATGTTTTTAAGCAGAGACAATATATTTGTACCCTTTTTTGAAAATCCCAAGATTAAGGATGTGGAACAAAAGGCATGGGAGCTGATAGGTCTGACTCATGAACAATTCATACAGGTCATAATGCTTCCTCAGGGAAAATTTGAAAAGCTACTGATGGCAAAGTCAGATGAGAAGGAAGAAATACTCGTTACCCTCTTTAATGCTGAAAAATGGCAGGAAGCCGCAGAATGGATATGCGAACAGGCTAAAAACATAGCAAGAGACATCACTATCAAACGCGAAAACATCAAAGTACTGCTTAAATCTGAAAATGCTGAGGATGTAGAAAACTTACGAATTCAGGAAACAGAATTAAAAATGACAATTGAAAATACTTTGAAAGAAAAACAGGAAAAGGTTCAATTGCTTATATCAGAAAAAAATAAATACCAGCTTAAAAAAGATTTATACAACCTTTTTGAGGAAAAAAACAGAAGCGAAAAAGAGCTTTTTAAAATTAAAGAACAGGAAAAATATATTGATTCTATCTTTATAAAATTAGAAAAAGGCAAAATGGCAATAAATGTATATCAGAAATATTCAAGCGCTATGAATATATACAAGCAGCTTCAGGATATAACCTCTAAGCTGAAAAAGGAACAGGAAAATAATTTGAACTGCATTGCCGAAAGAGAAAAAATCAGCCTGGCTCTGGAAAATCTGAAGAAAAATGAAGAACATATTGATAGTATTCGGAAAAATAAAATGAAGTATGAAGCATTAATTGAGGTATATAAGGAAATTTCATTAGCCGGAAGGGAAGCAAACATAGAAACTACTGCTCTTGAAAAGCTTATGGCTGAAAACAAAATTAAGCAGCAGAATTATGATATATCCAAAAAAAAGCTTCAGGATTATACGATTCAAAAGGATTTCATTTTTAACAGCTACAGCATGAGGCTTCCTGAGCTTCGTGATAAATCAGAAAAGTTTATTATACTTGACAAAAAAAATGCTGAGCACAAAAAAATTTCTCTTGAAATTGACAAAATAAATAATAGCCTTGAAGAACTTAAAAATAAATTGGAAGAAAACAAACTGAAAACTGCTGCACAAAAATTCGAGTATGACCGTGCATATAATCAATACATAGAAGAAGCAGCATGCTTAATAGGCGAAGCCCTGCAGGAAGGACAGGAATGTCCGGTATGCGGAAGTACTTCTCATCCTAAAAAAGCACGCAAAATAGATTCAGCATCAGACACTTCATATATTAAAACTTTAAGCCTTAAATTAGATCAGCTCAAGGATGAAGGAATTGAGCTTGTAAATTTAACTGCAAAACAGGACGTATTGAAGTCTTCAAAAGCTGAAAAACTTCAGAGCCTTCAAAGTGAAATTAATGAATTAAATAAATTTTTAAGCAATTTTACAAAGGAGGAAATTACTGAAACGCTAAAAAGAGCTGAAGCTGAAACAAGCAGATTAAATACTATTATAAACGAAGAAACAAGACTCACATCCAGACTTAACAAGCTGGACAGGGAACTTGCCGAGTTAAACATAAATATATCGGAGCAAAGCAGACTAAAGGAAGAAAAAACAGCCCGATTTAACTCACTCATGGAGCGAAGGATAGCCGAAATCAGTTCAGAAGCTGATTTAATAAGCAAAATAAATGAACTGGGCAATGAAATAGAGCAATACGACAAAGAGTTAAAAATCTTTGGTGATAGAATGACAGAAGCAGAAAAGATGCTCAGTTCGTCAACTGCAAGCCTGAATTATATGAAAGAGCATGTCGAAAATAAAAAAGTTGAATACGAAACCGGAAAGACAGAATATTATGAGTTGTTATATGCAAATGGCTTTAAAGATACTGCCGAATTTAAGCAATATCTTACAGAGCAGCAGCAGCTTGATGATTGGAATAAGGAAATTCAGGATTATGTAATTGAAAAAGGTTCAATCGAAAGAAATCTTGAAAGGCTCGTAACTTTAACAAGAGACAAAGAAAAGCCTGACATTGAAGCAGCGGTTGATTTAATAGAAAAATTAGAACAATCCCTTACCGAATGTGAAAAGCTTATAGCTTTGAATACAGAAAAGGAAGATCGAATCAACCGAATAATTAAAAAAACAGAAAAAGAACAGGCACTGCTTCAGGAGTTAATCAGAAAATATGATATGTATTACAGCTTCGGCACAACTCTCAGAGGTGACAAGGGTATAAGCCTGAGACGCTATGTACTGGGAGTGATGCTTACTTCTGTGACCGTTGAAGCCAACAGACTCTTAAAGAACGTACATGACGGTCGCTACCAGCTATGCAGAACCCTTGAAGGAAGCGGCAGAACAAGAAAAGCAGGTCTGGAGCTTGAGGTGTTCGACGCATATTCCGGTGAAAAAAGAGGTGTGGCAGGCTTGTCCGGAGGTGAAAAATTTCTTGTTTCCCTGGCTCTGTCCCTGGGGCTTTCAGCGGTTGTACAATCTCAGTCCGGTGGAATAAGAATTGATACAATGTTCATTGATGAAGGTTTTGGTAGCCTTGACAGATCATCCATAAATGATGCATTAAATATATTAAGCTCTGTCAAAGGCTCCAAGAGACTTGTTGGAATCATATCCCACGTCCAGCTTCTTAAGGAAACAATTGAATCCGGCATATCTGTAGAAAAAAGCCGAAAAGGCAGTACTCTAATTATTAACGGTTAAAAGATTTTTAAAGGCAGCCGAGTGTAGCTGCCTTTGTTTTTATAAGTTCTTTTATTCATTGAAGAGCGGCAATTTGCCAAGAAATATTATATCATCTCTTTCTGCGGCTGTTCCTTCTGCCAGAATTGCAGCCTTTGCCACAATATTACCTCCGGAAACTTCAACCAGCCTTTCAATAGCCGACAAAGACTCTCCTGTGCTTATAACATCATCTATTATAGCAACTCTTTTGCCCTTAATTTCCAAAGCATCCTGCTCATCCAAAACCAGAATCTGCTTAGCCTGTGTAGTTATAGACACAACTTCATCAACTATGGGAGAGTCCATGTAGGGCTTGATGCTTTTACGGGCAACAATGTACTTTTTCATTTTCAGCAGCCTTGATATCTCAAAAGTCAGAGGAATTCCCTTCGCTTCTGCTGTCACAAGGAAGTCCACCTGGGGCAGTCTTTTTACTATTTCAACCGCTGCAGCACACACAATTTCAGTGTCTCCTAAAATAACAAAGCTTGCAATACTTAATCCATCACTAATTTTAATAACAGGCAGCTCTCTTTTAACCCCTGCCACTTCAATGTCATATGTTTTCATATACTTCCTCCTCTTAAGTTACATTCCTACTAAACCGGCGACAGCCCTGAATACAACTCCCGCAAGCATGCCATAAAACGGATCCGAAATAGACGTAACAGCCATTGTAATTCCACCTACCATTGCTCCTCCCGGAATACCGGTTACAGTCAAAGCGGTCATAGCACTGCTTGGAGCGGTTACAACAGCACCCAGTACAAATAAAAATCCTGCTATGGATTCGCTGGGAACATAGTTTCCTATTTTAGGAAGCAAACCCACAAACAATATCGCAGCCATTATGGCCATCATCAAAACAGCCGAGCGCAATGGATTAGGTGCGCCCCCCGTTGCTGATATTATAGACTCTACAGGTCCTCCGCCAAAAAATGCAGACGCCAGATCTGCCAAACTGCTTACAATTGTAAGATGGTCTATGTTTACTTCAGTGTTTGCAATTGTTCCGGTAATTTCTCCAAATGCAATGTTGGCACCTATGTTCAGGCACATCAGAGCCAAAGCACCCTGTACTACACCTGCGTTAATAATTGGTTTCTGAAATACAAGCTTTTCTCTCTCTGCAATTTTAATATCGGTTTTCTGCTTCAGTACAAGTGCAAGAATACTTGACCCAACCACAGAAATTGTAACAGTATATACCAGGTCTGTGGTAAACATGTACACCACAAAGCTTACAGCTATTGAAAAAAATCCAATAACCTTATTTTTCTTAGCCATTCCCAGCGCAACATTCGCCAGCATGATTCCTACTCCGGCCATCATGCCGTTTGTTATGGCTGGTCCTATAAATGTAACAATCCTTTCCAAAAGTCCGAACAGTCCTATCAGCGTCATTCCTATGGCGGCAACAATAACCATTGATGTTCTTTCTTTCATATTTTTTCCCATTGTCCCTGCAAGTGTTATAGTTTCCGCCTGAAATGAAACAGGTGCAACAACACCGAGGGCAAGACACCCTACTGCCCCCACTATGAATGCAAATGCCGTTGGTACAGATGCAAACCCAAATGACAAAGCCAGCAACCCCTGGGGCAGTCCGTTAAGAACAACACTTAATGCTGCAAGTAAATCCTTTAGTAATTCCATAATTCCTCCTAAGTATTGCCCTCTTTATATGTTTAAATTAAAAAAATCCGAATTTCTCTGTGAGAAGAACTTCAGATTCAATAAAACTCAGCCCCCTCAGAGGCTGTACATGTTATCTTTTCATCTGTCATTCAACTCATAGCGGGTTAATTTACGGCTATCCCGTAGAAACTTTCGAACCATATTATCGAATATATATGAGAGGACGAACTAATTTATTTAAATATAACAAAATATTCGCTATTTTACAACATAATTTTTCATTAAAGTCACATCCATTATATACTATTTAAGGACATCATTTACATATCATTCCTGCCTTGTTCAGTGCATCTTCATAAACTTTTTTAGCGCTGTTTTTTACACTTCGGATTCCCTACCCTACACATTTTGTTAGATGTGTATTTGAAAATCTCGAAAGCTGAATATACCACTCCCATGCTTTAGTTTTCCCATGCTGGATAATTCCTTGAACCCGTCAGCAATTTTATCAACTATTTCCACTGAAATATCTAATTGATGATGTGCCGGTAAAACTTTCTTAATGGGCAGTAATTGAACTTTTTGAACAGATTCCATGAATAACTGAGGATTAGTTGTTGGATAAAAAGCATCCAGACATCCCTTGTATATTAAATCACCGGAATAAAGATATCCCCTGTCACGTTCATAAAAACAACAATGTCCGGGAGAATGACCGGGAGTATGAATGACTTTTAATTGCCTGGTGCTTAAGTCTATAATATCCCCGTCGTTCAGTATTTTTGATGGCACACCCTGAAAAATGTTATAATTATTAATATTGAATCCTTCCGGAAAATCACAGGGCCTATACATCAAGTTATCTTTTACAATGTTTAAAGAAATAGGGAAATTTCCGGACAACCATGATTCTTCATTTTCAAAAACGGCAATATTATCAAAATACTTATGCCCGCCAATATGATCCCAATGGACATGGTTGTCAAAACCAGTATTGGCAATGTTGTAAGTCTGTCCACCACATTTTTTATATTATCAACGCCTAACCCCGTATCAATTAAAACAGCCTGCTTATCACCACGCAATAAATAACAATGTGTTTCCTCCCAATGCTTATATTCACTGATAACAAATGTATCATTATCTATCTTTTCAACTGTAAACCAGTCTGCCATGTTAAATCTCCATTAAATTATTTAATAATTGGTATATTCACCTTATCACACAAAGGAAAATCTTTCAATGTTTAAAATGCAGTTTTATGGGGAAAGAAAAACTTACTGAATCGGATACTTATAAAGCGAATATAACCTTACCGAATCATTGGGTGGGTGAGGATCCCATAGGAGATGAGACTATAATCGTTTTTCAAGGGTTTACATCCCTTTACAAAACAGATGATAATTATAGATTTACAAACAACTCATGGAAGGACTTTAGAAAAATAGATTGGGAACTGCAGCAATAGCAGTTCCTTTGATTGTATCAACAATAAACCCCCGGCTATGCCGGGGGAAGCAAGGAGCTTAAGCTTCAAGTAGAAAAAAATAACCTCCAATGATAAAATAATGTAGGTTTGCCAACCACATTAAAAACAAAGGAGGCTCCACGTGGATAAAAATACTTTATCACACACAACATGGGAATGCAAATATCATTTAATATTTGCACCGAAGTACAGAAGACAAATAATATACGGAAAAATAAAAACAGATGTAGGAAAAATATTAAGAGAACTTTGCGAAAGAAAAGGAATAGAAATAATTGAAGCAGAGTTGTGTAAAGATCATATACATATGCTTGTAAGGATACCAGCAAAATATAGTGTATCAGAAATAATGGGGTATTAAGAGTTCCTTAATGATATTTGATAGGCATGCAAACTTAAGATATAAATATGGGAACAGACACTTTTGGTGCAGAGGATATTATGTAGATACAGTAGGGAAGAATGCAAAGAAAATAGAAGAATACATAAGGAATCAACTGCATGAGGATATAGCAAATGATCGGATAAGTTTGAAAGAGTATATGGACCCGTTTACGGGTGAGCAGGTAAAGAAAAGCAAATAGTCAACCGCTTTAGCGGTAGCGAGTAAATATATGCGGTTGGCAAACTATTCAGTGAGCCTTAAGGCTCAAGCCAGTACCATGCCCTTATAGGGCAAGAACAAACCACCGGCTTAGCCGGTGGTCCTGATTTTGATATTACCATGTAACAATTTCAGCCCAACCTGTTATTTTTAATGTCTGGTTAGTATTATTTGTAACTCTTAGCCTAAAATATGCGTTTTGACCATCCAAAGTATAAACTATAATCCCATTTGCATAATTTTGGTCTGAGTTCACCACTTTATCAGTAGTCAAATTAGTAACTGTAGAGGTGACATCCGATGGTTTATTTGGAGTTCCATCACCCTCTATCTTAATTGAAATAGTCTGATTTGTACCAACCCAATAATCCTTATTAAAGCTCGCTCCTGGAGATACCATTTCATTAATTGAATAGTGTACCGGATTGTCTGCTTTCACAAGATTGCTTCCTTGTATAGGAAATACTGAAGCAAAAGCTGGGACAGCGGCTGTAACGGTCAATAGGCTCATTACAATAAGCATTAATCTTTTAGACTTCTTCATATATATTTCCCTCCTTAATTTTATTAAAAAACTTAATGGTCTGCAATGCTGCAGTCATTACAATTTATTAAGGTTTTCATATATTAAAGAGAAAATCAACTAGAAAAAGTCAACCAATTAAAATATACTTTATTTCAATTGAATCTTTATCGCTTCTTTTTCATTTAACTCCATGTCTTGCATATTAACATACCAGAACCCTCCGATCTGCTCCAATATTTTACCGGCATCCTTTTCATCCCATGCGCCTGTGATAACAGCGTTACCGTTAGTTTTATCATACCTTACTTCTTTGATGGATATATATTTATTAATATTTTTACTTCCTTCTTTATCTACAAAGCCAAATGAACCGTTAATTATACTTCGGTACTGAAGAATGGCCCCATAAGGATTCAAAATTATCTTTATCTCATTACCATCAATATCCATATCTTCAATCTTGTAGCCCCCTATTTTGCTTAATTTTATATCTGTTGATATTATATCTTCTTCTAACATCACGGTTTGTTCCACAGGTGCCTCATATTTAAATACAGGCACTAATTCCAGCTCTTTTAGCATCACAGGTGATTTTGGTGCTATAAATTCAAAGGAATTTCTGCTGATATCGTCCGGTCCTGAAACTGTAACAGATTCATTTAGGACCGTGTAATAATTCATTTCATCATCTCTTAATACAAAGT
>ENA-UOOR01004197-UOOR01004197.1-fermentation-metagenome-genome-assembly--contig:-NODE-4197-length-11693-cov-5.566077_pt1 | contig 11693 bp, 8 predicted proteins | sample MGYA00245780_ERZ724029 | MGnify/ENA primary metagenome ERZ724029 (study PRJEB28704, sample SAMN03018315) | fermentation metagenome | biome: anthropogenic terrestrial biome; feature: soil; material... | reverse complement strand
GGCGGCGAGCGCCTCGGCCTGAGCCTTGGTCGCAACGATGGAGGCGGAGGCGGCGCGTTGGGCGCGGGCCGCGGCGTCGGCCGAAGCGCGCGCGGCGAGCGCCTGGGCCTGCGCTGCTGCGCGCCGCGCCTGGGCCTCGGCGAGCATCGATTCGGGTTCGGCGCAGTCGAGCGTGACGAGCAGGTCACCCTTGCGGACGGCCGCTCCCTCGGTCGTCTTGATCTCGAGCACTCGCGCCGAGACCTTGGCGGCGAGGCGCAGCTCGGTTCCCTCGATCTCGCCCGAGCCGCCCGACGGCCCGCGAAGCTGCGCCTCTTGGGCGCGAAGCCGAAAGGCCAGCAATCCGCTCAGCACGAGGGTGAGCACGATGACGGGCGCGATGATCCGACGCATTGCCTACTCCTTGTCCGGCTCGTTGCGAGCGCGCTCCAGTGTTACGGCAAGTCGCGTGCCCGGCGCTACATCGGCGAAATCAGGCGAAAACGGGGCCAGGCAGGGAGCGGGGTGTAAGGATCTCCGACGGTGCTTGCGAGGGCCCTTACATGGCGAAGGGCGAGCTTGCGCCGGCGCCAAGCGAGGGCTGGACCGGGGCGATGTCAGACCTCTCGGCTACAAGTGAGAGCCGGGAGGGGAAGCCATGGGCCTGTGGGACTTGTCGTTCAAAGTGCTCTCGAGAGCGCGGCCGCATGATCTGCTGGGACTCGTGCCGGGGATTGATCCCTCGCGTAGCCTGCGGCTCATCGACAAGGAGCTCGAGCCGCGCGCTCTCTCCCCATGCTGTCTGCGCCTGCCTCGGGGCAAAAACCGTCGCGCGGCCGGCTCGTCGGCCGTGAGGAAAGACAAGTCATGCAGCCGATCGAGCACCTCGTCCCGATGGTCGTGACCGACAAGGTCGCCGAGGCGAAGGCCTTCTACACCTCGCACTTCGACTTCGAGGTCAGCTTCGACGCGGGCTGGTACGTCGCCCTGCGGTCGAAGTCCCGCGACCACGGTCCGTTCGAGATCGCCTTCCGCGCCCCGCGCGAGGGCGAGACCTGCTTCTCTACCGGCTTGACCTTCGGCATCCAGGTCGCCGACGCGGATGCCGAGCTCGCGGCGTTGATGACGGCCGGCGTCCCCATCGAGAAGCAGATCGCCGACAACCCCTGGGGCGATCGCAGCTTCCTCGTGCGCGACCCTGCCGGGGTCGGGCTCTACGTGTTCCATCCGATCGAGATGTCGCCGGAGTACGAGCAGTTCGCGAAGAGCTGAACCTGCGACCCCTGCGCCTGTCACTCCGGCAGGAAGTACGCGAACGAGCGCAGCCCGGGCTGCTGCGGCGTGCACCGGAAGTCCGGCTCGCACGGCGCGACCCACCGCGGTACTCCGAACCCGGCCGCCTCGTGGATCTGCTCACTGTCCAGCTCCCAGGGCGTCCACGCGAGCAGCAGCCAGCCGCCGGGCGCGAGCACCTCGCGGCAGGCGCGGCAGAGCACTTCCAGGTCGCGCACCGCGTCGGTGCGCCGCCCGCGGTCGCCGCCGGTCTGCACCGGCGGCGGGTGCAGGACGATGCCGTCGAAGCTCGCGCCCGACTTGCGGGCGCGCTTGAGGGCGTCGCGCACGTCGCTCTTCCAGAAGCTGCGGGGGTCGAACGGCAGGCCGTTGAGCTCGTAGTTGCGCCGGCCGCGGGCGAGCACGCTGGGCACCGCGTCGACGTTGGTGGTCGCGCGCGCGCCGCCGGCCGCCGCGGCGAGGCCGAAGGCGCAGGTGTACGCGAAGAGGTTGAGCACCCGGCGCCCCTGCGCGTTCTGCCCTACCCAGCGGCGGGCGCCCCGAGCCTCGAGGAACAGGCCGGTGTTCCGGTGCGGCAGCAGCGCGACCTCGTAGAAGAGGCCGTCCTCCTGCACGACGCGCACCCCGCCGTCCGGTCCGCCCTGCGCCTCGTGCCCGAAGCGGTAGAAGAGCTCGGCCGGGGCGCCGAGCGCCTCGCGAATCGCGGGGAGCAGCGCCGCCTTCTCCGGCCCGCCGCTGACGCGCACCGCGCCCCCGAAGCGCTCGATGACCAGCCGCGACAGGCCGTCACCGGCCCGGTCGAACAGGCGGACGGGGAAATCGGCGCCCGACAGCTCTGCACGCCGCTCGAGCGCCGCTCGCACGAGCGCCGCTACTTCGGCCGCGTCCTCCTCGCATCGTTTCGGCTGCGCCATCTGTTTCCTTCCCAGTTGCCGATTCATCGAGTCGAAGTCGCGGCCGCGCGCCGCGATTCCCGTTGCCACGACCCGGGCGGAGAGCGCTTGGCTCGCAGCGAAGCGGTTGGCCGGCCGAGAGCAGAGCGCCCGGACAGCCGTCTCGGAGAAGCCGGCGCATCTTCCCACGTCGTTGCGTATCAGATAGAAGCCGCCGATGAACTTCTCAGACCTGCAGCCCAGCGCACCTCTTCTTCGATCCCTCACCCGCCGCGGGTACGAGCAGCCGACTCCAGTCCAGGCGCTCATCCTCCAGCCCGAGAACCTGCGCCGAGACCTCCTCGTCTCTGCCCAGACCGGTTCGGGCAAGACCATCGCCTTCGGGCTCGCGCTGGCCGCCGAGCTGCTCGAGGACCGCGAATCCTTCGGTCCCGCGGCCGCGCCGCTCGGCCTGGTGATCGCCCCGACCCGCGAGCTCGCCCTGCAGGTGCAGCGCGAGCTCTCGTGGCTGCTCGCCGACGCTCACGCGGTCGTGCGCGCCTGTGTCGGCGGCATGGACGTGCGCCGCGAGCAGCGCGAGCTCGCCGCCGGTGCCCACTTCGTCGTCGGCACTCCGGGCCGGCTGTGCGATCACCTCGAGCACAAGAAGCTCAACCTCTCGCAGCTTCGCGCCCTGGTGCTCGACGAGGCCGACGAGATGCTCGACATGGGCTTTCGCGAGGAGCTCGAGCGGATCCTGCGCGACGCGCCGGCCGACCGGCGCACGCTGCTCTTCTCGGCGACCATCCCCAAGGGCATCGCCGAGCTCGCCGGGAAGTACCAGCGCGACGCGGTGCGCCTCGCGGCCAACCCGCCGGAGGAGGCGCACCAGGACATCGAGTACCGGGCGCACGCCATCGCCTGGCGCGAGCGCGAGCACGCGGTCGTCAACACGCTGCGCCACCTCGAGCCCCGCGGGGCGCTCGTCTTCTGCGCGACCCGCGACGGGGTCACTCACCTGCAGGCGAGCCTCGCCGAGCGCGGCTTCCAGGCCGTGGGGATCAGCGGCGAGCTGACGCAGGCCGAGCGGGTCCGGGCGCTCAAGGCGCTGCGCGACGGACAGGCCCGAGTGCTGGTGGCGACCGACGTCGCCGCCCGCGGCCTCGACCTGCCGGCGCTCGAGCTGGTGCTCCACGCGGACCTGCCGCGCGACGCCCAGGTGTTGCAGCACCGCAGCGGGCGCACCGGGCGCGCTGGGCACAAGGGCGTTGCCCTCGTGCTCGTCCCGTTCAGCAAGCGGCGCGAGGCCGAGCGCATGTTCAAGGCCGCCTCCATCGAGATGAAGTGGAGCCCGGTGGCGACCGCCGAGCAGGTGCGCGCGGTCGATCAGGAGCGGCTCGTGCGCGAGATCGCCTCGGTCTGCGAGGAGCTCAACGAGGAGGACCTCGCGGTCGCCCGGCAGCTCTTGGCCGATCACAGCCCCGAGAGGCTCGTCAGCGCGCTGGTGCGCCAACACCGCTCCCGCCTGCCGGCGCCCGAGGAGCTGCCCGAGACGATGGCCGGGGCGTCGAAGCCCATGCGCGACAAGGGGCCGCGCCGCGAGCTCTCGGGGCCGCCCCGCGCGAGCGGCGCGCCGACCCCTCGCGGCGGGCGCGCGCGGGTCGAGGAGGAGAACGGCGTCTGGTTCCGGCTCAACGTCGGCCGCTCGGCCAACGCCGATCCGCGCTGGCTCGTTCCGCTCATCTGCCGGCGAGGCAAGGTGGTCAAGGCGGAGATCGGCCGAATCCAGATCCTCAACTCCGAGACGCGCTTCCTCATCGCCGAGGAGTCGGCCGGTCGCTTCGCCGCGGCGGTCCGCCTGGTCGACAAGCACGACCCGTCCATCCGCATCGAGCAGGTGCGGACGACCGGCCGCGGTGCTGGTCGCCGCGAACAGGCGCCCTCCGTGCCCCGCCCGCCTCCGCGAGCCGAGGAGGCCGCGGCCGAGCTCGCTCCCGCGCGGCAGAGGAAAAGCGGTTCCCGTCCGGACGCCGACGCAGACGAGCGCCCGGAATCAAAGGGCAGGGTGAGGAGAGAGGCGCAGAGCGCGCGACCGGTGCCCAAGACGCAGCCTTTCTCCAAGGCGCGAGCCGCCGCGGGGGACAGCCGCGAGCCGGCGGAGCGCCCCTGGAAGAGGGCGGCCGGTGGCTATCGCGTCGCTCGGCCCGGCGGGTTCAAGGGCGCGGGCGAGCTTCGCGTGACTCGTACAGGCGCGGGCGCCAGCCAGGCTCCCGCCCGGCCGCGGCGCGACGAGGACGGCGCGGGCAGGCCACGCGCGGACAAGGCTCAGGCCCCGAAGCGGCCGGGCGACAAGCCCGCAGCCCGCGTCGACGCGGGGCGCCGGCCAGGAGAGTGGCGCACCCATCGCGCCGCCGGGTCGAAAGGCTGGAACGAGGGAAAGAAGGACCGCGCGCGGCTCGGCGCAGGCAAGCGCAAGGCGCGCTCCTAATCCTCGACGGTCGCCGTCGCACCATCTGGCCTCCCTCGGATCGACGCGAAAACGCCCGCTCGTTACCCGTTCGGCTGTCGTTGGGCCGCGTCAGGCCAGTCTTGTCGCCCCAACCAGCGATCACGCGTCGCGACATGGCCGCCGCGTCGGCGCAAGCGGCATATCGCGACGCGACAAGTGCAGTCGGGTCGACCTTGGGCGGCAAATCGCGACGCGAAAGGGCAGTCTCCTCGCCTCGGCGGGCATTTCGTGACGCGACAAGGTAACCCGCGTCGAATTGGCCGGCATTTCGCGACGCGACAGGCTCGCAACGCCGGATTGGGCCGCAAATCGCGTCGCGAGCGCGGCTTCCCCGCTGTGGGAGCGCGCGTCCGGGGAGCCGGCCTCAGGCCGAAGTGGTCCAGCCGACGAGACGACTCTTGGCGTTCGCCTAGCCGGCGCTGGAGACCTTGGCGGGCTCCTGCTGCGGCTCGACCCTGTGGCAGAGCGCAGTGCCGTCCTGGGAGCGGTAGAAGGCGGCGACCAGAGGGTTGCCGAGGTGTCTGCGCAGCACGTCGTAGGAGCGCCGTCGCGCGCCGCCGATGGGCACGCCGTCGCTGCTGCGCATTCCGGCCTGCTCGACGAAGACGTTGTAGCCGACGAGGCAGCCGTCGGAGCGCAGCACGGTGATGCCGTCGGCGCTCATCATCCCGCGCAGCAGCGAGACGGCCGCTTGCAGCGAGGTCGCCTTCTCCTCGCGCGGATCGTTCAGGTAGGCCTCGATGCGCGCGACCACGTCGACCGGAGGCTCGAACAGGATCCCGTCGGCGAGCAGCGGGATGCGGCCGCAGTCGACCGGGACGACCGCGGCCAGTGAGCCATGCGGGGTCTGCATCACCTCGAGGAATGCCCTGCGGAAGAAGCCCTGCGCGTGGGAACGCATCGGGTCGGGCACCTGCTCGGTGATCGCCTTGACCAGGGCGTCGAGCACGTCGGTCGGATGCACGTCGGTGCGCGCGCCCGACAGATGGAGAAAGCGGCTGAAGCCGCCGCTGGCGGACAGCTCGATGATGCTCTCGGCCACCCGCGAGATGCCGAGGACCTTCAGGCGCGGATCGCGGGTGGCGCGCAGCAGCTCGATGGGCGTCTCGGAGAGGATGAAGTCGTCGGTGCGAAACAGGCCGTAGGAGAGGCGATCGGGCGGCTCGCGCTGGAAGTAGATGGCCCAGCCCCCGCGGCTGAGCGGCGCGCACTGCTTGAGCGCGCGGCGCATCGTCTCGCGCGAACGCGGACCGTCGCTGACGCAGATCGGGTCGCGCCCGTGCAGCGCCTGGAGCATCGCGAGGATGTCGTCGCACAGGAAGACCTGCGGAAACAGGGGCGAGCCCTCTTCGCGATAGCTCGAGAGCGTGACGACCAGTTCGCTCAAAGCCTCGGCGGTCTGCGGGCAGGCCATGCCGCGCTCGAGCAGGAAGTCCGCTATCGACTCGGACAGCAGGTGACGGAAGGAGAGGATGAAGTCGGGGGAGCGCGGATAAGGCATGGCGGGACGGACTCTACACCGGAGCGACCCGGCAGTTCACCGAACACTCTTTGCGGCGGCGCCTTCCAGACCCTCGCGAGGCAAGGACGAGCGGAAGGTGCCTGTAAGCGAATCCGACAACCGCTTCGCCGCTCCTTACAGCGGCAGGGCCTAAGACCGGCGGCTTCTTCGGGAAGCGGCGAGGGCGGCTTCACGGCGGCACGCGGCTTGCCGCTGGGCGTCGCGCACGCGGTCATCCCAGCTCAGGAGGCGCCATGTTTCCGCACGCAGCAGCTCTCGCCGCGCTCCTCGTCCTCGGCGGCTCGGCGGGCGAGACCCTCGAGAACGGCGCAGCGGCGGGCGGCCCGCGCACGGTGAGCCTGGAGGAGGCGCTCAGGCTGCTCGACTCACAGAGCCCGGCCCTCGCGCAGGTCAAGAGCAGGGTCGAGGAGGCGCGCGCGGTCGCAAGGCAGGCGGCCGCACCGCTGCTGCCTTCGGTCGCCCTGAGCGGCTCATACGTGCGCAACCACGACTCGGCGGAGATCGCCCTGGGCGAGCTGTTCACCGCGCTCGAGAAGGGGCTCTCTCAGGCGACCGGGCGCCCGGTCAGCTTCGAGAGGAGCCCGCTCCCGGAGTCGACGGTGATCCAGCCGCTCGAGGCCTTCAGCGCGGCGGCCGCGCTCCGGGTGCCGCTCTTCGCTCCCGGCTCGTACCTCGCCTTGACCGCCGCCCGCAGCGCGGCCGACTCGGCCCAGGCCTCGTCCGACGCGCACCGGCAGCAGCTCTGGGCCGCGCTGGTGCAGGCCGCCTGGTGGGCGCAGGCGACCGAGCAGGTGGTCGAAGCCTCGGTGCAGGCGGTCGCCGCGGCGCGCGAGCATCACCAGAGCGCGCTGCACCTGGTGCAGGCCGGCCTGACCGCGCCGCGGCTCGCCGAGCTGCAGGCCGAGACCGAGCTGGTGCGCCGCGAGGGCGACCTGGTAAACGCGCGGTCGGCGCGCGACAGGGCGTGGCTCGCGGTCGGTGTGCTGCTGGGCCAGAGCGAGCCGGTGCGGGTCCTCCTCGGCGAGGCGAGCGCGACGGCGCCCGGACCGGTCGACGAGCTGCTGGCCTCGGCGCTCGCCTCGCGCGCGGAGCTGCGCGCCCGCGAAGCCGCGGTCGAGGCGGCGCGCCGCCAGCTCGACTCGGCCTGGTGGAGGCTCGCGCCCCAGCTCTCGGCGGGCGCCTCGGCGTTCGCTTCGAGCGTGGCGTTCCCCACCGGTGACAAGGCGGGCTGGCGGGCGAGCGTCGACCTCTCGTGGGCGGTCTTCGACGGGGGCTTCCGGTCTGCCAAGCGCCGTCAGGCCGAGGCTGCGCTCGCGGGGGCCGAGGCGGCGTTGCGCGCCGCGCGGATCGCGGTTTCGCAAGAGGTCCTCGACGCGGTGCGCGAGCTCGAGCTCGCCCGGGAGCGCCTGAGGCTCGGGCTGCGGCAGGCCGAGCTGGCCAAAGAGGCCTACGCGTCGGCCCGGCGCAGCTACGAGGCGGGGCTCGTCGGCTCGCTCGACGCGCTCGACGCGAACCTGCGCACCTACCAGGCGGCCGTCGGGCTCGCGGAGGCGAAGGCGCGGGTCGGGGTCGCCTCGGCGGCGCTCGAGCGCGCGGTGGGCCGCTGGCCGCAGGCGCATCGTTAGAGGTTCAAGCGGGAAGGGGAGCGGAATATGTTGCGGCAGCGACGATTGGGAAACTTCGAGATGAGCGCTGCCCCGCCGCCAGGGTTTAGAGAGCTGCAGCAAGCCGAGCTGGGCCGGGTCTTCGGCCACGTGGTGGGCGTGCGCGTCCTGTTGATGCCTATCCTCGCGACCGCGGCGGTCGCGCTGGCGATCCTTGAAGAGGCGCCCTGGCGCCGGGTCATGCTCGCCTGTTTCGTCTGCGCGGCGCTGGCCATCAGCCTCTTCGAGCTATGGCGCTACCGGCGCAAGGGCCTGGCGCCCGGGGCCCTGGGGTTCAACGTCGGGGTCGGCCTGTTCGCCCAGCTCACGATGACCGCGGCGACCGGCGGTCTGGAGAGCCCGTTCCTGCCGTTGATGCCGATCCTCTCGACCTTCACCGGGATTTGCGTGGAGCGCTCCTCGCGGCGAATCCTTCTGGTGGGCGTGCAGGTGCTGGCGCTCTGGGCCTTTGCCGCCCTCGCCCTGAGCGGCGCGGTCGGGGAGTTCAACCTCTCGGTCTTCGGAGGAGGCGCGCGCGCGGGGTACAGCGACGCGCTGCTGCTCACGCTGGCGACGGTGGCCTCCTTGGCGGTGGTGGCCGCCACGAAGGTCGGCGCGGGAATGCGTTCGGTCTTCGGCGGGATGCTCTGGAAGGCCTTCGAGGCGCGCGAGGAGTCGCTGCGGGCCCACGCCGAGCGCTCCCGGGAGCTGACGGCGCTCTCGGGCGAGATCGCCCACGAGCTGAAGAACCCGCTCGCCAGCGTCAAGGGGCTGGGCGCGCTGCTCGCACGCGAGCTGCCCGAGGGCAAGAACGCCGAGCGCCTCTCGGTCCTGCGCCGCGAGATCGATCGGATGCAGGGCATCCTCGACGAGTTCCTCAACTTCTCGCGCCCGCTCGGCCCGCTGTCGCTCGAGCAGACCGAGCTCGCCGCGCTCGCCGAGGAGGTCGCCGCGCTGCACGAGGGCATGGCTCGCGAGCGCAGGGCCACCTTCGTGGTCAGGGGCGAGGCGAGCGCGCGGTGCGACCCGCGCAAGGTGCGTCAGGTGTTGATCAACCTCGTCCAGAACGCGCTCGACGCGAGCCCGGCCGGAGCGACCGTCGAGCTGGAGGTCGTCGCCGAGGCCGAGGGGGCGCGGGTGCGCGTCGCCGATCGCGGCGCCGGCCTCGACCCGGCGGTATTCGATCGCATCTTCGAGCCGGGCGTCACCAGCAAGTCGCGCGGGTCGGGGCTGGGCTTGACCATCGCCCGCGCCCTGGCGCGCCAACACGGCGGCGAGCTCGTGCTGCGGGCGCGCGAAGACGGTGGGTGTGTCGCCGAGCTGCGCCTGCCGCGAGCCGTCGCCGCCGACGAGCCCTCCACAGCCGAAGGGGTGAGCGTATGAAGCCCAAGGTCCTGGTGGTCGACGACGATCCGGGCGTCCGCTACACGATCCGCGAGATCCTCGAGTCGGCCGACTTCGAGGTCGCCGAGGCGGCCGACGGCGCGCAGGCGCTCGAGCGGGTCGACAAGGGCGCGCCGTTTCAGCTCGTCATCACCGATCTGCGGATGCCGAAGATCGACGGCCTCGAGCTGCTGCGCAAGCTGTCCGGGCGCGCCCCGGCGCCGCGGGTCATCCTCATCACCGCCCACGGCTCGGAGCGCCACGCGGTCGAGGCGATGAAGCTCGGGGCCTATGACTACTTCCGCAAGCCGTTCGAGCTCGAAGAGCTGCTCGCCGTCGTCCAGCGGGCCGTGGAGACGGTGCGGCTGTCGATGGAGAACGAGCGGCTCGCCGGGGAGCTCAACTTCTCCAAGTCGCTCGTCTTCGCCTCGGAGGCGATGAGCCGGCTCGCCGTGCTCGTCGCCCGCGTCGCCCCGCGCGACGTGACGGTGCTGATCACCGGCGAGAGCGGCACCGGCAAAGAGCGGGTCGCCGAGGCGCTGGTGCGCGCCTCGCGGCGGGCCGCCGGGCCTTTCGTGCGCTTCAACTGTGCGGCCCTGACCGCCGAGCTGGCCGAGGCCGAGCTGTTCGGCCACTCCAAGGGCGCCTTCACCGGCGCGGTGCGAGCGCGCTCGGGCCTCTTCGGCGAGGCCGACGGCGGGACGCTGCTGCTCGACGAGGTCGCCGAGCTCGACCCGAGCCTGCAGGCGAAGCTGCTGCGCGTGCTGCAGGAGGGCGAGGTGCGCCCGGTCGGCGAAGACCGCGCGCGCAAGGTGGACGTGCGCATCCTCGCGGCGACGCATCGGGACCTGAAGGAGCGGGTCGCCTCCGGGCAGTTCCGCGAGGACCTGTTCTATCGGCTCAACGTGGTGCATCTGGCCATCCCGCCGCTGCGCGAGCGGCCGGAGGACATCCGCGTGCTGGCGCGCCATTTCCTCGCGCGGTTCGCAGAGCGGTTCGGGGTCGAGCTGCCCGCGGTGAGCGACGCGCTCTACGGGCGCCTGGCCGCCTGGCCGTGGCCGGGCAACGTGCGCGAGCTGGAGAACGCGATAGAGCGGATGGTCGCGCTCTCGCCCGACGGCGAGCTCGATCAGTCCCTTCTCCCCGAGGCGCGGGAGACCGAGGCGGGGCCGCGGGGGCTGACGCTCAAGCAGCGGGTCGAGGCCTACGAGCGCGGTCTCATCGTCGAGGGGCTCAAGGCCTCCCGCGGCAATCGCAGCGAGGCGGCGCGCGCGCTGGGCATCAGCCGGGTGACGCTGCACGACAAGCTGCGCAAGTACGGGCTGGCACGCGCCGAGGAGCCCGAGGGCTGAAGAGGCGTCGAGAGACCCTTCTTCGACTCCGTCCGGTTCCGCTCACCCTAGAGCGTAGCTGCCGACGCGCGAGCGGCGGGAGCGGAGCTGAAGGGCCCCTTCGCGCGAGGTGACCGGGGGCGGGTCGGGAGCAAGGAGATTTCCCGACACCTCTGGAGCGGCGCTCGAGGAGGTGTCGCAACTCCTCCCGGTCGTGGCCCGTCCGCGCGCCCCCCCCCCCGGTCGCGAGGTGCGGGGAAAGACCAAGGAGCGGCCCGAGCTCGCCCCGACCGTTGCAGCAGCTGGCGAAGCGTTACCGGGTGCCGCGAGCGCAGCAGCCAAAGCTCCGGAGCGGCGCTTTGGCTTGCTCACCTGCGGTCCGTTTCATCGGCCGCTTTGGCTCTCGATGGGGCGCGGGCGCTGCAGCGCGCTGCTTTGCCTTGGTGTCGAAGATTGGGGTCAGCCACGTGTTTTCAGGGGCGTGGGCGCCTAGCGTGGCTGGAGGATTGGGAGGCGCCGGTACTCGCAGCCGAGCTTCTCGCCGCTACGAGGGGCGTGCGCCTGAAGCTGGAGCGGTACCTGGCTGCGAAGCACCGTTTACCTCACGGGCGCCAACGGCTCGCGTCTGTAGACGGCCAGGGCAACGTCGCACGGGTCGTTGGGGGCGGCTGGCTCTCCCTCGACCACGAGGAGCAGGTCGCCGACCCCGAGGCCGGCCCTGGCAGCCGCAGACTGCGCGTAGACCCTGCTGATGGCACAGCCAAGGGGCCGAGCTGAACCTGGAGATGCGCAGGTACTTCCTCGTTGTGGAGCAGGAAGACCGCTCGTGTGGACCGGCCCGAAGCTTCGAAAACCCAGCCCGTTTGCGCCGAGATGCTCGCCGGCATCGGGGCGGCGCTGCTGCGCCGGCCCGCCGAGGGGGCGACCGAGAGCGGCGGCGGCGAGCGCCGGGGTCTTCTTGGGCCGCGGGGAGAGCGCCCCCTTTGTCGCCGCCCCGGCTGCCGCCAGCGTGCTTGGCCCTCGGCGCCCGGCTGCTTGGGCGCGGGCAGTCGGCGCTGCTGCGCGTCCTCTTCGTCGCGCTGCTCGGCTGGGTGGGGTTGCAGATGATCCTGCGGGGGCTGCGATGAGCGGGCTGGCCGTCGGGCTCGGGGCGCGGCCGGG
>ENA-UOOR01004191-UOOR01004191.1-fermentation-metagenome-genome-assembly--contig:-NODE-4191-length-11699-cov-12.867485_pt1 | contig 11699 bp, 12 predicted proteins | sample MGYA00245780_ERZ724029 | MGnify/ENA primary metagenome ERZ724029 (study PRJEB28704, sample SAMN03018315) | fermentation metagenome | biome: anthropogenic terrestrial biome; feature: soil... | reverse complement strand
AGATATTTACGAAATAGGCATGGAACATATCAAAGAAAAGTATAACGAATAAATCAATGAAATAGCTTAACAGGAGAATTATATGAAAAAATTATTATGGCGGTTAATTATCAGTGCAATATTTTTTGTTTCTGCAATATTTATAAACAGCAGTCAATTAAAATTAATAATGTATGTAATAAGCTATATATTGGCCGGCGGTGATGTAGTAAAAAGAGCCATTTATAATATTAAAGATGGAGAAGTTTTTGATGAAAACTTTTTGATGTCTGTTGCTTCAATAGGAGCTTTTTTTATAGGAGAAGCTCCGGAGGGTGTTGCCGTAATGCTGTTTTATCAGGTAGGAGAAATGTTTCAAAGCTATGCGGTGGGACAATCGCGAAGATCTATTTCAAGCTTGATGGATATTCGTCCTGATTATGCAAATGTATTAAGGAATGGCGAAGTAATTACCGTATCTCCTGAAGAAGTGGAGATAGGTGAAATAATCGTAGTAAAGGCAGGAGAAAAGGTTCCGCTTGACGGTATAGTTGTAGAAGGAAACTCAATGCTTGACACATCAGCACTTACAGGTGAATCACTTCCAAGGGAAGTAACTATGGGAAGCGAGCTGTTAAGCGGCTGCATAAATATAAATGGTTTAGTTAATGCAAAGGTTACAAAGCTTTACAGCGAATCCACCGTAACCAAGATTTTAGAATTAGTAGAAAGTGCAAGCAGCAGGAAATCCAAGTCGGAAAAATTTATCACGAGGTTTGCTCGGTATTACACGCCCATAGTAGTTGTAATTGCAGCTATCCTTGCAATAATACCGCCTCTGATAATGAAGGATGCAACATTTGATATTTGGATTTACAGAGCATTGGCATTTTTGGTTGTGTCATGTCCTTGTGCATTGGTAATTTCAGTTCCTCTAAGTTTTTTCGGAGGAATAGGCGGTGCTTCTAAAAACGGAATTCTTGTAAAAGGCAGCAATTACTTGGAAGCCATAGCAAAAACCGAAATAGTCGTATTTGATAAAACAGGGACGTTAACTAAGGGTGTTTTTAAGGTTAAAAAAATACATTCGGAGAAAAACCAGCCGGAAGAGCTGCTTAAGCTTGCAGCTTATGCAGAGAATTATTCAAATCATCCGATTTCATCTTCTTTAAAAGAAGCATATAAAAAAGATATTGACAGTCAAAAAATTTCCGAAGTGGAAGAAATTTCAGGACACGGTGTATCTGCAATAGTTGAGAATATAAAGGTTTTGGCAGGAAATGATAAGCTTATGGAGAAATTCAACATTCCTTACAATAAAGAAACATCAGAAGGTACTGTAGTCCATGTTGCAGCAGACGGAGAATATGAAGGATATATTCTGATTGCAGATCAGGTAAAGGATGATGCTTCCGAGGCAGTAAGTGTTTTAAAGAAACAAAATATCAAGGAAATAGTAATGCTTACAGGCGACAGTGAATCAGCAGGAATAAAAACTGCAGAGGAATTGGGAATTGATACGGTTTATGCTCAGTTATTGCCTGCAGACAAGGTTGAAAAGGTAGAAGAATTAATTTCTAAAAAATCAGAAAAAGCAACATTAATGTTTGTAGGAGATGGGATTAATGATGCTCCTGTATTGGCAAGAGCTGATGTGGGCGTTGCAATGGGAGGTCTTGGCTCAGATGCTGCAATTGAAGCTGCCGATGTTGTAATTATGACTGATGAGCCGTCAAAAATAGCAGCAGCCATTGAAATTTCCAAAAATACATTAAAAATAGCATATCAAAATATTGTTTTTGCTATATCCGTAAAAGTGATAATTTTAATTTTAAGCACCTTCGGTCTTGCAAGCTTGTGGGCTGCAGTATTTGCAGATGTGGGAGTAACCTTTATTGCTGTATTGAATGCCATGAGGGCGCTGAGTTTTAAAAGATGAGATCCTTCACTGCGTTCAGGATAACATATCGTCGAAAACAACTGACATTTCAAGGAATTTCCCCAATTTTTGGTTGAAGTATTTGGAAATGATGATATAATTGTTAAGGAAGGGGAACACACCTTCAAAGTCGGGTGACTCTTTGCGGAATAGCTTTTGAAGGAATGTCCCCGTACTTATTAGAGTAAAGGAACAGATGTATGTTCCCGTACTTAAATGGACGATAACAGGAGGATGCAATGGAATTAAAAAATTACCAGGATTTGATTGAAAAGGTTCAAAAAACTGATTCGAAAAAACGTGTAGTCGTTGCTGCAGCTCATGATGAGCATACATTGGAAGCCGTCTTCAGAGCAGTTGATGACAAATTGGTTGAACCTGTATTAATAGGAAATAAAGAAAAAATTACAGAGATATTAAAAGAGCTTGATATTGAATTTGACTTAGACAGTATTATAAACACAGAAAGTGACAAGGAAGCTGCAGAAAAAGCAGTAGAACAAGTAAATGCAAATAAGGCAGATTTCATTATGAAAGGAAAGCTTCAGACAGCTGATCTGCTGAGGGCAGTAGTTGACAAAGAAAAGGGCTTAAGAACCGGCAAGGTTATGTCCCACGTTGCATTTTTGGAAATTCCGGCATACCATAAGCTGATTGCTGTTACTGATGGCGGAATGATGATGTATCCAAATGCAGAAGAAAAGAAGCAGATACTTGAAAATGCCGTAGATGTTTTCCATGCCATGGGATATGAATGCCCTAAGGTTGCAGTCCTTGCGGCAGTTGAAACCGTAAATCCTAAAATGCCTGAAACAGTTGATGCGGATATTCTTAAAAAAATGAATCAATCAGGAGAAATAAAAGATTGCATAGTTGAAGGACCTATTTCCGTTGATTTGACTTTCAACAGGGAATCAGCAGAAATTAAAGGGTACAAAAGCCCTGTTACGGGAGAAACAGATATATTATTGGTTCCAAGCATAACGACAGGAAATATAATGTGTAAGGCATTGATAGAAATGGCAGGTGCAACTATGGCAGGAATGATAGTGGGAGCGAAAGTCCCTGTGGTATTGGCATCAAGGGGGGCAACATCTCAGGAAAAATATTTGTCAATAGTTTTGTCTGCCTCGGCGGTAAAATAAAAAAATAATGGGGACATACCGTCCCCATACTTGGTTAGGCATCTCACAGTTGGGTTAGGGCATCTCACAGTCTCAATCACCAATTTATTTACTCCTTACGTCGCATAAATTGGGATTTCGTTGCGAATGACCTACCATCAATTTCTTTTTCCTTCCAGTCGAAGAAATTGGGTTAGGGCATCTTAACTGAACCAGTTTGCTGCTGGTTTTGATATATTTTTAAGTGCTATTTCAGCATCATCCTGCAGTTTAGGTTCAACCGATATATCACCTAATGAAACCATTCCCACCAAGCTGTTGTTTTCAACAATCGGAAGTCTTCTAATCTGGTTTTCACTCATTAATCTCACAGCATCATCAACGTCCATCTCAGGAGTTCCTACCACAGGATTTGAAGTCATCACTTTCTTTACCTGCAAATAACCATCATCGCCCACAGCTATTGCTCTTAAAGCAATGTCTCTGTCAGTTATTATTCCGACTACGCTGTTTTGCGTGCATATGGGTATTGAGCCCACATTGTAAGATTTCATAAGCTGTGCTGCTTTTTCCACAGTATCATCTGCACTTAAACATGCAATTTCCCTTGACATAATGTCTCTCAATTTCAAAAAATCACCTCCAAATATATATTTACCTTAATTTCTTGTTGTATTCAGATTTATGAATAAAAAGATGAATTTGTAATATTTATTGTTTAAAAGCAATCCCTCACGGGTAATAGTATTTATATACTTCTTTAAAAAAAAGAATGCATTATGATACCATTTGTATTATAATGGTGTTACATAATGAACTTGACATAAATACAAAATGCAGATAAAGGAGTTAATAAAATGGCAGAGAAAAATATTAAGAAAGAAGTTAAGAAGAAAAAGAAAAAAGAAGAAAAACCTGTTTATGTACCATCAGAACCTTTTGTAAAACCTGTTATGAGTCAGCCTGAATTAGTTCCTCAAAAGAAGAAAAAAGGTGAATAGTGCATAAAAAAATGTGTCCGGTATCGAGACACATTTTTTTATAGCAACAATGAGTTTTATAGGATAATATTAATATATTATTATAGAAAATTAGAAGAAAAACATGGACATAATTTGCTAAATTTTTTGATATTTTAAGGTATAATTGTCATAATTAATTTTAAAGGGGTGATGCCTTGGACAGATTTATTATTGAAATCGGCATGGGAGTGGATTTCCATGGCCAGGATGTGACAAAAGCAGCAGTAAAAGCCGCTAAAGATGCCATATCAAGAAGTTGCCTTATAGGTCTTGATGAAGTTTGTGGATTTACCCAAGATAATATCGATGATAACGTTTTAATTGATGTAACAATTGGGTCAACTCGTCCTGACGAGGTTAGGACAGATGAGGTTAAGAAGTGCTTTCCGGTTGGAAAGGTAAATGTTCAAGCAGTATATGGCGGTTTAAAAACCGAAGGTCTTTATTTTGCGAAATTTGGAGATAAAGATGATTCAATCGAAATTGCTGTTGCCAGTGTATCTGTAAAAATTAAAAAATGATGGGAGGTAGTATTTTGAAAATCACTAATGAACAATTGAAAGAAATGTATTTTACAATGCTGAAGATTCGAAAATTTGAATTAAGGGCATCAGAATTGTTTGCTGAAGGAAAAATTCCGGGGTTTGTTCACCTGTATATAGGTGAAGAAGCTGTTGCTACGGGGGCTTGCGCGAATTTAAGAGAAGATGACTACATAACAAGCACCCACAGAGGTCATGGCCATATAATCGCCAAGGGTGGAGAATTAAATTACATGATGGCTGAACTTTTTGGAAAAGAAGACGGATATTGCAAAGGTAAAGGCGGCTCAATGCATATTGCGGATGCAACCAGAGGAATTTTGGGAGCTAACGGTATAGTCGGCGCAGGTCATAATATTGCAGTGGGTTCAGGGCTGGCAATCCAACATAAGAAAACAGACCAGGTATGCGTATGTTTCTTCGGAGATGCATCCACTAATCAGAGCACATTCCATGAAGCTTTGAATTTAGCAAGCGTTTGGAAGCTGCCGGTAATATTTGTGTGTGAAAATAACGGCTATGGAATTTCAGTAAGTCAGGCAAGACATCAGGCTATAACGGATGTTTCCGTAAGAGCATCTGCATATAATATGCCCGGTATTACAATAGACGGAAATGATTTATTTGCAGTTTATGAGGCTGTTGGTGAAGCTGCTGCAAGAGCAAGAAAGGGTCAGGGGCCGACACTTATCGAGTGTAAAACATACAGGTGGAGAGGACACTTTGAAGGAGATCCCGTTGTATACAGACCTGAAGGAGAATTGGAAGCATGGCTTAAGAAAGACCCTATTCCGAGAGTAGAAAAATACTTTGTAAATAACGGTGTGATGACAGAAGAGGAAATAAAGAAATTAAATGATGATGTTGACAAGATGGTTGAAGAGGCAATAGACTTTGCCGATAAGAGCCCTGTTCCATCATTAGAATCAGCTCTAAAAGATGTGTATTCTGATATAGTTGAGGAGGGAAGAGTAAGATGAAAAAAATGACATATGCTGAAGGAATTAGGGAAGCAATGCGTTTAAAAATGCAGGAAGATCCCGATGTTATATTGTTCGGAGAAGATGTTGGAAAATTCGGAGGATGCTTTGGGGTTAGCGGAGATTTATGGCAGGAATTTGGTGATGAAAGAGTTCGAGACACTCCGATATCAGAAGGAGCAATTGTTGGTGCTGCTGTCGGTTCTGCTGCATGCGGCATAAAACCAATTGCAGAGCTGATGTTTATAGACTTCATGACTGTTGGTATGGACCAATTGGTTAACCAGGCAGCTAAAATGAGGTACATGTTCGGCGGTAAAATAAATCTTCCAATGGTTTTAAGAGTTCCTGCAGGTGCAGGTATAGGCGGCGCTGCTCAGCATTCACAGTCTTTGGAAGCATGGACAACTCATACTCCGGGACTTAAGGTTGTTTATCCGTCAAATGCACAGGATGCATACGGGCTTTTATTAACATCAATCGATGATCAAAATCCTGTGGTGTTTATTGAAAATAAAGTATTATATGCAATGAAAAACGATGTTGATGAAAATGAATTAAAACCCATACCTTTAGGAAAGGCAAGAGTTGCCAGGGAAGGTACCGATGTTACCATCATTACATACGGCAGACAGGTTTATGATTCGCTTCAGGCAGCTGAAGAACTGGCAAAGGATGGAATAAACGCAGAAGTTATAGATTTAAGAACACTTTTCCCTCTTGACAAGGAAACCATATTTAATTCAGTGGAAAAAACTCATAAGGTTGTTTTAGTGAGTGAAGAGTGCAAGAGAGGTGCTTATACCGGAGATATTGCAGCAATCATAGCAGAAGAGCGCTTCTATGAATGTGACGCTCCAATTATGAGAGTAGGCGCCTTAAATACTCCCATACCTTTTGCCACCAGCCTTGAAGGTTATATGGTGCCAAACAGCAAGGATATTGAACTGGCTGTAAAATCATTGTTCTAAACATTAAGGATGCGGCACGGGGCTGCTGTAAGTACGGGGACATTCCTCAGAGGTGTGTCCCCCTTCCTTGAAACAGCCTCTGCTTCTTAGGAGGTTAAAATGGCTTCAATCGGAATAATTGCAAATCCCGCTTCCGGAAAGGACATAAGAAGGCTGGTATCTCATGCTACGGTAATCGACAACAATGAAAAAATCAATATAGTAGAAAGAATTGTACTTGGAGCGCAGGCTTTAGGAGTTAAAAAGGTCTTTGTAATGCCTGATTCATACAATATGGGATACAGGGTTGAAGATAAGCTAAACAGCTGCAATGAACTTAAATGTGAAATAAACGTAGTTAATATGCAGCGCTTTGATGGTATGGAAGATACCGTAAAGGCAGCGGATTATATGGAAAAAAGCAATGAAATAAAATGCATAATTACACTCGGAGGAGACGGTACTAACAGAGCTGTTGCAAAAAGTATAAAAAACACTCCCATTATAACTATTTCCACCGGAACAAACAATGTTTATCCGACAATGCTTGAAGGAACCATCGCCGGCATGGCGGCGGCAGCAGTTGCTTCAGGTCGTTTTGATGAGAGTAAATACAAAATAAAGGATAAACGAATTGAAATATACAAGGATGAAGAGCTTATTGATATTGCACTTATAGATGCCGTAATATCCAATGATGTATTTATCGGCTCTAAAGCAATATGGAATATGGATACAATCGAAAAAATAATTGTAACCAGGTCTCACCCTGCATCCATTGGTTTTTCTTCATTGGTTGGGTGCAAAGAAATTATTTATCCTGAAGATGATTTTGGTGCCTATGTAGATATTAACTCAGGCAATGAAAAGATTAAGGCACCCATTGCTGCCGGTGTAGTGGAATCCATACAGGTAAGCGAACCCGTGATTTTGGGATTTAATGATGAGTATGAATTCATTGCCGAAGACAGGGGCATTATAGCTTTAGACGGAGAACGTGAAGTTGAATTTTCAAAGGATCAAAAGTTGGTTTTTAAAATCAGAAGGACGGGTCCTTTTCATGTAGATGTTATAAAAGCATTAGAAGTTGCACAATTAAACGGTTTTTTTAAATTATAAAATTTAAAATAGGAGGTTATATTATGGCAGAATTTATAGTAATGCCGAAAATGGGACTGACCATGACAAAAGGATTATTGACAAATTGGAGAAAAAAAGAAGGAGATACGGTAAATAAAGGCGATATTCTATTTGACGTTGAAACAGATAAAATAACTAATAAAATTGAAGCAAAGACATCCGGGGTTTTAAGAAAGATATTGGTTGATAAGGATACTGTAAATATTCTTGTGCCGGTTGCAATTATAGGTACTGCGGATGAAGATATATCTGAATTGCTTGAACAGGCAGCAGGAACGGTTGAAAAGGCAGCACCTCAAAAAGAAGAAGCTCAAAAACAGGAAGCAGCACCTGCACAGGAGAGAAAACCCGGAGAAAGAGTAAAAATTTCCCCAAGAGCAAAGAAAACAGCTGATGAGCTAAATGTGGATTTTAATTTAGTAACAGGAACAGGACCGGGCGGAGCCATAACAGAAGATGATATAAGAAAATTTGCCGAGAGACATAAGACTAAAGTATCTCCTATGGCGGCTGTTGTTGCCGGACAATTGGGAGTTGATACAGACAATATTGAAAAAGATACCAGAATAATGAAAGCGGATGTGGTTAAATACAAACTTGATGAAAACCTGGCAAAATATGCAGACCCCCAAGAATATCGCCTTCCCATGTCCAATATGAGAAAAATTATTGCGGAAAGAATGCTTGAAAGTGTTCAAACATCTCCATCTGTATCATTTAACATAAAAGTCGACACCACCGGTATGAAGCAGTTGAGAGAAGAATTGAAAGATACATTCAAGGTATCATATACAGATATTCTTGTAAAAATAGTATCCCAAGTATTGCTTGAATACCCTATGCTGAACAGTACAATTGACGGTGATGAAATAATAACACGAAATTATGTGAACATGGGTGTTGCCGTTGCACTTCCTGCAGGGCTCCTTGTTCCCGTAGTAAGATATTCCAATGTAAAAGGCTTAAAAGATATTTCTAAAGAGATAAAGGACCTTGGCGAAAGAGCAAAAACCAATAACTTAATGCCGGATGAATTAAGCGGAGGTACATTTACCATAAGCAATTTAGGAATGTTTGGAATTGAATCATTTACTCCGATCATAAATCAGCCTGAGGTTGCAATCTTAGGAGTGAATGCAATAAATAAAGAGCCGGTGATTATTAATGATGAAGTAGTTGTAAAGCCAATGATGAATTTAAGTCTTACGGCAGATCATAGAGTAGTTGACGGGGCAGTTGCGGCAGAATTTTTAGCAAAGCTGAAAGAATACATTGAAAAGCCGGGATTGCTTTTACTGTAGATACAGAAAGACTATGAAGGAGGTTTTCATGAAGATAGCAATCATAGGCGGCGGTTTTTGAATGTCGATGGGACGGGGGTGTAAAAATGTGTCTAGGAAATCCGGGCACATTTTTTTATTGCAGTAATTGATAGTTTTTTTCATATGTTGTATAATTGAATAAGTTTGTTGTCTCAACAGAGAGAGCACACAATTCCAACATATCATTTAACAACAGGGGATTAGGGGAGATATCATTGTTTGTTATAAATCAGGAGGAAATATGAATATTTTAATATTAAACTGCGGCAGCTCATCAATCAAATTTCAGATAGCAGAAATGCCGGATTACAATGTAATAATACAGGGCAGCGTAGAAAGAATAGGATATGAAGATGCGGAATTTAAATTTTCCTTAGTAAAGGAAAAAACAATTCAGCCTGTGTTAAGTCACGAAGAAGGTATTAATTTAATCATTAATACTCTTTTCAAAAGCAATTTGGGAATTGAAGCCAAAGATATTAATGCAATCGGCCATAGAGTTGTGCAGGGAGGAGATAAGCAGAATATTTCTGTCATGATTGATGATAAAGTTATAGATTACATAGAAAGCATAAAGGACTTGGCGCCTCTTCACAACCCCAACCATCTATCGGGAATTTATGCATGCAGGAAGCTTCTTCCTAATGTGCCCCAGGTTGCCGTATTTGATAACGGATTTCATATGTCGATTCCAGACTCTGCATACATCTACGGTATTCCTTATGAATATTATGAAAAATACCGTATCAGAAGATACGGCTTTCATGGTATTGCATTCAGAAGCATGGCTGAAGAAGTTGATAAAATACTAAATGAGTCTCATAAAAATTATAAAATAGTGAATTTAATGCTTGGAAGCGGAACAACGGCTAATGCTTTAAAATACGGCAAATCAATTGAAGTGAGCACAGGATTCACTCCTCACGAAGGACTGATACAGTCTACAAGGGCAGGAGATATTGATACTGCTGCTATTTTATATTTAATGAAAAAAGAAAATTTAACTATTGAACAAGCGGATGAATTAATCAACAAAAAGAGCGGCTGGAAAGGTCTTTCCGGTATCAGCAACGATATGCGTGAAATTTACGAAGCTTCGGAAAGCGGAAACGAAAGGGCAAAACTAACCATTGATGCTGTATGCCACAGATTTAAAAAGTATGTGGGCGCCTACAGTGCTATAATGGAAGGTATTGATATACTTGTGTTTTCAGGGGGAGTAGGTCAGAATGCCCCTTACATAAGAGAAAAAGTGTGCAGGGGATTGGAATACATGGGGATTGAGCTGGACGAATATAAGAATAAAAACACTGCAGGCATAATCAGCAGAGATTCATCAAAAGTCAAAGTTATTGTAGTTAATGCAAATGAAGAAAAGGTAATTGCCCAAGATACATATGAAATATGCATAAAGAGGTGATGTTTTGAATAAAAATTGTTTTGTTTCGTGGAGTGGCGGAAAGGATTCATGTCTTGCATTATATAAGTCTAAGGAGTCAGGGTATAATCCTGTAAAACTGTTAACAATGTTTGGTATGGAAGAAATCAGTTCCTCTCACAGATTGGATGAGAAAGTTATAAAAGCTCAGGCAGATTCATTAGGAATTGATTATTTAATAGGGAAATCAACCTTTGATGAATATGAAAAGGTATTTATGTTTAATCTGAAAAACTTTAAAAAGCAGGATATAAATTACGGAATATTCGGAGATATAGATTTAGAAGAACATAGACAGTGGGAAGAAAGAGTGTGCAGCTCAGCAGGTATGGAAGCGGTGCTGCCCCTATGGAAAAGGGATAGAAAAGAAATAGTAAAAGAATTTATTACACTCGGATTTAAGGCTAAAATTGTCGTAGTCAACACCAATATGATTAGTACAAAGTTTTTAGGTCAGGATTTAAGTCTTTCATTGATAGATGAAATAGAAAGAGCTGGAGCAGACCCATGCGGCGAAAATGGGGAATATCACACAGTTGTATACGATGGCCCCATATTTAAAAAACCGGTGGATATTAAATATGCTGATGAAATAATTCCCGTAGGAGAAACATGGGCACAATTTGCCTGAATTTTTTTGTTTTAAAATAATATTACAAGTCATAATCATTATTATCATAAATCATAGCATTATGCTAACATGCCAAATAAATACAATATATAATGTGTTTAAACCATCTGAATTATGGATATATAATAAATATAAAATAAAGGAGGGATATTATGAAACTGCTTGTTCCCGTAGACGGTTCAAACGCTTCTATAAGTGCAGTAAAAAAAGCTTTGGAGTTATCAAGAAAATATAATTTTTCAATAAAACTGATTTCTGTTGTCACTGAAAAGAATTCTGAATACAGAATGCATGAAAATGCATGGAGAGGAATTGACAGCTCCATAATTTCAGAAAGCGAAGAGTTGGAAAAGCGATTGGAAGAAAAAATTAAAGAAAATGCGGAAAGATTATTAAATGCAATAGTATCCAAGTTGGATTTCAGCGGTATAAGGGTAGAAACAGAAGTTTTAATTGGAGAGCCCTATTCAAAAATAATAGAAGCAGCAAGAAATGATAATATTGATATAATAGTAATGAGTAACAGAGGTTTCTCGAAAGTGAAAAGATTTTTTGTAGGGTCGGTAACCCAGAAGGTTATAGCAGAAGCACCATGCCCTGTATTGGTTGTAAATGCGTGCTTCGAACCCTAA
>ENA-UOOR01004187-UOOR01004187.1-fermentation-metagenome-genome-assembly--contig:-NODE-4187-length-11706-cov-4.475496_pt1 | contig 11706 bp, 7 predicted proteins | sample MGYA00245780_ERZ724029 | MGnify/ENA primary metagenome ERZ724029 (study PRJEB28704, sample SAMN03018315) | fermentation metagenome | biome: anthropogenic terrestrial biome; feature: soil; material... | reverse complement strand
AAAAATAACTTTTATTTTTTACTGCTCGGTTTTTTGAGGGCTAATATAGTACAAATTAGCGCAAGTTGCTAACTTGCCGATTTTAGTCGAAAGAGTGAATCAAATCATTACAGTGTTCCCTTATTGAGGGAATACCCACGGACTCCGATAGTCGGGTTTCAAATATTTATTGGCTTCAGGCAGATTGAATTTTCTTGCCTGTTCATCGTAGATCAATGTAGCTCCACTCATGCGTGCGCCAATGTTCCCCAAATGTGCATACTTGGCGCAAAGACTGCCATTCTCAATGGTGCAGGCAGTATTCCGATTGCGGGTTTTGACACATTCCAGAAAATTATTCACATGGTTCTGGAGATCCTGATTGTCGGACTTCACCTCTATAGCCGGTATTTTTTCACCTTCGGGATATATGGCCCAGCCAAGGCGATCGGCCACTAATGTGCCGTTGGTACCACGAAACAACACGCCGTATCTTTTATCATAGGGACCTGTTTCTACACCCCCGTTATTTTCCCATGACATCAGGAAATCATTGAATTGATAGGTGACACTCAGGGTGTCGAAAGTTTCATGGGCTCCTTCGGGACGAAGAAATTTTCCTCCTGCCGAGAAAGTCTTGTCAGGCAGTGTTTTCACATCCATCCCCCACAGCCCCATGTCGAGCAGATGAACACCCCAGTCGGTCATCAGGCCACCCCCGTAATCCCAAAACATACGCCAGCCAAAACGGCGTGCGTTGAATGGCATGGCTCGCGCCGGGCCTAACCACATGTCGTAATCCAACGTTTCAGGTGCTGGTGAATCAGCTACAGGGGGACCCATTGCTCCGTAATTGAAGTTCGCCCACGCATGAAACCGCCCTATACGACCCAACTTTCCTGATCTCACATAATCGATCGCCTCAATCCAGAGCTTGTCGCTTCGCTGCTGTTGTCCAACCTGAACGATGACATCTTTATTTTTCTTTACCGCATCGACCATGGCATCACATTCGGCAAAGCTGTTGGCTATTGGTTTCTCGACATAGATATCTTTACCCGCTAAACAGGAATCGTGAAACTGGAGACAGTGCCAGTGATCGGGTGTCCCGATAATCACGATATCTATATCCTTGCGATCCAGTACCCGGCGATAGTCATTGTACAAATCGGGCTTTATGCCATATGTTGAAGTCAAATTTGCCGCCAGATTTTCCCTCAGATCCTGTTTGACATCGCACAGGGCAAGACAACGAACATTCTTGTGGGTTAAAAATTTCAACAAAACGCTCCACCCCCTTCTGCAGCCGATCAATGCAACATTGATAGTGTCATTCGCCGATACCTTACCGGCTGATGCTCTGACAAACATTGGCAGTGTCATTCCTGCAGCCAACACTGAGGATGATTTAATAAAATTTCTTCTGTTAATATTCATGATTTAAGCAATTATAAAGTTAAGTATATACACTCTGATTCAAACATATTCAATAGCTCGCTCCCTCTACGCCCCCCGGACCGAACCAATTTGCTGATTACAACGTTCTGATCCAGATATTTCTGAAACTGACATCTGTAGTTGTTTTGTCACGATGCGCCTGCAGGATAATTGGCCCGTCGCCATGCGTCGATTTTCCCTTTATAGTGAAATGATTCTGTATCAAGATCCCATTATGGAATACGGTAACAATGGGATAGGTAATAAACTCTCCATCATCGGTAAAAGTTGGCGCTTTATAAATGACATCGTAGCTATTCCACTCACCGGGTGGATTCATGGCATTGACCAATGGGGGTGACTGCTTGTAAATGCTTCCCGCCTGTCCGTCAATGTAGGTAGGATGCCGGTAACTATCCAATATCTGGATTTCATATTTCCCCTGCAGAAAAACACCACTATTACCACGATGCTGACTATGAGTCCCGTCCTGGACATCTACAGGAATTCTCCACTCAATATGTAATTGAAAATCCCGATAGTTCTTTCTGGTACGAATATTACCCAGTTTTTTGTCAGCAGTGAACACACCATCGGCTACCGCCCATTTAGCTTCTCCGCCATTCACGCTTTCCCATTGGGCCAAATCACTCCCGTCAAACAAAATATCAGCATCAGAGGGAGCTGGGATTGGATTATTACACACAACTTTCCCCGGTGTGACCTCCTTTGGCTGAGGGGTCCATATTCCTCCCTCAATCTCCTGTTGGGTCTTCCCGGCATCTGTGGTCGATGTCTGAGCGCTTACATTTGCCGGAATCAACATACACGCCAATAGTGGAAAAATCACGAGCCAACTATAATAATTCATAATCGAAAATGTATTAGGGTAAGATGTTCTTAGTATTCTTCTCTTGTATCTCTCTATTATTGATTAGTTAATATCCTGAAAACAGGCAACCTGATTTCCAACTAAAAAATAGAAAAATTAGTTGTGACAATAGTCGCCCGGAATTCTTCTTCTTTTAATAAGTACAGTAAAAATAGAGACCATTAATTAATTCATAGATCTAATTCACGCCTTATCATCCTCAAAAAGCGTCGAATATCGATATACATAATATTGAATTCTGATAATTTTCAGGTATTGTTACATGAGCCCGGTTAACTACTGAAGTTTGCTATCTCCGGTGATGCTTGCCTGACAGAATGAAGAAAGAATCTCATCCGATTCATCCTTCACAGTTCTGCTTCAATATGAAAAGAATAACAAATCATCCTGACTAAACTTTGAAACATGAAAAACCGGAAATAGGATTAAGATTCATTCACAGAAGATGCATCCTTTATGCGGCGGATCAATTCGTTGAAAGGGTTGAACAGTTCCGTATACACGTACCGGCTGAAGAATGATGGTTTGTTGTTCATTGCATCTACTAGGTGGGCGCGCAGCCAGATACGCTCTCCGGACAGGTAATTCGGCTTATCAGTCTGGACGTATATTTTCTCGTGGGGAAAGTGTGCCAACTGGCGGGCTAATCTTGCGGTGGCAGAATCGGACCTGGGGGCAATATTTCTATCCTGGGAGAAGGTCTGAAAGCAGAAGAGGAGAAGGTACAAACAGAACAAGCAATTTTTAATGAGATTCATAAAAAGGAATGTGAACAAATATTAATACATTTTTATGGATAATGATTTTATGTTTTCAGAATCCCTGCTATTGTCGAATGTGATGTGAGTAGTTTTTTGGGGACGACAATTTGCGGACGATACTCGACTGCTGTCTGGTCTTTTATTTGTCGTTATACGCAAAGTATTGTCCTGTTTATCCCGAATGTCATAAAATAATTTTAGATCAACTCAAAAAAAATATTTTTCGCAAACACAACAAATACATGACATTATAAAAATAGGTTACGCAAATTAACGCTTTTTGAGGAAAACTCAACGTGAATATAGATATATAGAATGATTTATATGATAAATTTGTGGATGATATTTATTTTTTTTGAGAAAAAAACTTAATTTTGTAAACTTAGCTTGGGGTTGGGAATATGGGCTCTGGCTAAACAGGTTAAGCCAAACTAAGGGTGGACGGGTGCATATTTAGCGGTTTATAGGGGAAGTGAATTGAGATGTCTTTTAGGATACTTGAAAAATGGGTAACCAAACAGGACCCATTACTATTGATAATTTTAAACAATTGCCAGTTAGTTAAATCAAATGTTATTATGCATAATATTTCTAAAGTTTTGGCAGGAAAAGGTCTTATTGCAAAGTTATGTTTTTTATTTCTTATTTTCTCCTCCACAATGGGTTTTGCACAGTCTGTTCAATTCTCAAATGACTCAATCCCTGTGGTTGACGGAGAAGTTACTTTTTTTGTTAAATTTGAATACGAAATAAAAAAGGAAGAGTTTTTTAGAAGGACATATTCTTATTTGAACGACAAGTTGAATCCATATTCCGGAGCTTTTCTTATAAATAATGAAGACTCGACGGTTTGTCTCATAACAGATTATCTTGAGATTTCGGCTAATCCGATAAACGTTTTTGGCATGTATATAACCTATAACTTACATTTGATATATACAGACGGAGATTGCTCCATGATTATCAAGAATATTTCATATATGGAAAAAGGATATTTTGAAGCACAGGAAGAAAGTCAACGTAAACTAAATATGCCTGAATATTCCGGAAGGGATATTATGATCGATAAAAATTATTCCAGATTGATGAATCGAAACGCTTCAAAAAAAATTACAGATGCTACACTGGAAAGAATTAATGAGATTATAAAAAATTTAGATTTATCATTTATGAGAAAATAATTAGTTGCATGTGCCTTGATATCCGTGGGTGTAAGTACCTCCGGAATGTTTGATATGTCATCTGCTCAACTTGTTTGGTTATCTTTACAGACATGTGGCTATCAGGTTCATTCCTGAAATTAATAGTCCTGGTAACTACACTGTTTTTACGTGTTTCGGTGATTTATTTGGGTAGGATGGATAGGGTTGGACTAAGTTATCTTATGGTTTTATTCTGCTTTTATAGGGGACTTTTGCGTATTTTGAGGGATGGATTACGTAATTAGAAAACAGATATTGTTGGATGTATTCTATTTTTGTCATGATAAGGGAGGATACATTTCTAAATGATCAAATTTGTTTTGTATATCTTCCTTAAAGTTCGAGTTATTCTGGTGCAATTTGTGTTAACTCTTTTTGATGCGGACAGTTCACTCGCATTAAAAAATTAATATCCTAAAAATGATATACTTAATGTGGGATAAAGCGTATGCAACAATTATTTAAAAGATATCGTCATGAAAAAAAATGAAATTACTCGCCGTCGCTTCATAGGGACGGCAGCAGCTGCTACCGCAGGGATGGCATTTTCAGGTTTTACACCCGCTTTTGGAAGTTCACGAGATACAACCGATAAGCTTGCCCTTTTAGGTGGTACTCCAGTCCGAGGCAATAAGAAATGGCAATCCTGGCCGCAATGGGATGCTGAAAAGTTTAATCCCAAGATGAACGAAGTGATGGGTAATCGGGTCTGGTCGCGCAGCACGAAAGTTGCCGAATTTGAAAAGAAATGGGCGGAAATGCATGGTTCAAAACATTGCTTGACCACGGTAAACGGTACCAACGCCTTGAGTGCCGCATGGATGCAATCCAACATCGGCCCCGGTGACGAGGTGATATGCTCCCCTTACACGTTTAGTGCATCTATTTTTGGTATTCTCTACAAGGGAGCCATGCCGGTATTTGCGGACATTAATCCGGAAACTTTTCAAATCGATCCCCAGCAGATCAAGAAGAAGATCAATCCACGAACCAAGGGTATTCTTCCGGTTCACATATGCGGTTATCCGTCTGATATGCCCTCCATCATGAAAATAGCTAAAGAGCACAATTTATTTGTTGTGGAAGACGCCTGTCAGGCCCACCTGGCTGAAATCGGTGGTAAAAGGGTTGGAACTTTCGGAAATGCCGGATGCTTCAGCTTTCAGGCATCGAAAAACCTTCCTATCGGAGAAGGAGGAGGCATCCTGACGGACGATACTAATTATTACGATCGTCTCTACTCTTATCACAATTTTGGATATGCATCAGGTTCTGTATCGGGTCAGATCAGTTCCATTTCGGCGCTCATTCTGGCAAACAAGATACGTATGGCAGAGTACCAGGCCGTTATTGGTTTGTGTCAATTGGAGAAACTGGAAGAACAACACAAGATTCGGAATGAAAACGGAGCATATCTGAATGAAAAACTCGCTGCCTATCCCGGGGTATCACCAGTAAAATTACACAAGGGGGCAACTGCCGCATCTTACTATATTTACGCAATGGTTTACAATCAGGACAAACTTGATGGTCTGCCTCGTCAACGATTTATCGATGCGCTTAAAGCAGAGGGAGTTCCGGTAGCAACCGGTTATCCGAACGATCCGCTATACGGTCAGCCAATGATGAATGAGGTGTTCAAATCTGAGATTTATCAGAAGTTTTACACGTCAGATGAATTGAATTTTGAAAAGTATAAGCAACGGAATCACTGCCCGTCCTTGATTAAAACCTACAACTCGTCTCTTTGGATTTGGAATGGTGGACTTATGCTTGGTTCGAAATCAGACATGGACGATATCATCAATGCCGTAGATAAAGTTCACAACAACGTTGCAAAACTCAAGTAGTTATTCCGGTTGGTTGAAAGTCTGTCAGCCGTAGCTGTAAGGTGTTTTTTACCGGAGAGATTGTTATAAGCAGAATCAAACTTGTTTGATTCTGCTTATAACTTTAATTGAGATTTCCATGCAGTGATAATCAAAAAACCAATAATGAGTGGGATAAAGACAAGGTTTTTGAAAGAATAGTCTCTTTTTGCGTTTTTTGAAGATAAACCTGCGTATTTTCCAAGCCCTTTTACATTATTCGTTGCGATCTTTGGAATTATTGATTAATCGGTTTAATAATTACGCCGAAAGGTCCAATAGCATAGTAAACACATTGCTTGTAATAACAACGAACGCCACCTGGTAAAATGGTGGAACAATTATTCAAAACTTCAATTTTTAATTTCAATGATTGCAAAAAAGTATTTTTCAGGATTCGAGGATGCTCACGAAACTTATAACGCCATTTCAGAAGCGAGTGACGGAAAAATATATTATGTGCTCTGCTCTGCCCGTCACGATGTGGGAGCCCAAATGTATCGCTACGATCCCGCTTCAGATAAAACCGAGTTTTTGTCTGACCTCTCCGAGGCACTGGGTGAGAAGGGACAAAACTATATTTCGCAGGGTAAGAGCCATACAGAGTTCTTTGAGCATGACAATAAGCTGTTCTTTGCGACCCATGTCGGATATTACGAAATGATTGATGGTGCACAGCAACTTCCGGTGAATGCCCCGGAAGGCTACAAACTTTATCCAGGAGGCCATTTTCTTTATTATGACATGAAAACGGGAAAAATAAAAAGCTTAGCATTGGCACCTGACGGAGAAGGTATCCTAACCATGACAATGGATAAAGAAAGGGAACATCTCTATGGCATTACATGGCCAAAGGGTTATTTCATTGATTACGACGTTAAAAATGATCGACTAAAGAACTTGGGACTAGTAAATGGATTGGGTGAATTTGGGAAAAGAGGCGAAGATTATAGGGTGTTGTGCCGTTCCATTTTGGTAAATCCGGATGATGGACATGTATTCTACTCTAACGCTGAAGGAGATCTCTACGAATATGATCCTTTGTCCGGAAATACACCCCAAAAAATGGAAGGGGTGAACATGAGGCTCGATTATTTCGGAAAATATGACGTGAAGGATGCCGGCAGTATGGGTTATAACTGGAGGAAAATTTTCTGGTATGGGCCTGAAAACAAGGCGTATGGTGTGCATGGTAATTCCGGTTATCTTTTTACATTCGATCCGAAAAACAAGAATATTGAAATTGTAGAGAGAATCACCTCAGAGCCGTCCCGTAAAAGTGGGATGTTTGATCAGTTTAGTTATGGATATCTGGGGTTTAAGATCAAAGATAATACCATCTATTATCTCACAGGAGCTCCCATATATAAGGATGGAAAAAGAGTGGCTGGCCTGGATAAAATCAGTATGGGAGCACCTAAGGGGCTGGAATACTTGCACCTTGTAACCTTTGATATACTTGAAAAAAAATACAGAGACCATGGTCCTGTATTTTACGAAGACGGTAGTTTTCCGACGTATGTGAATGCAATTGCCCTCGGGGACAAGAATACGATCTATACAGTTGCAAGATTTGAACACGACGGGAAGTCTGTCGATGATCTCGTGAAGATCAAACTGAACTCCTGATTTATAGATTTACGGTCTGCCGATTGATATATTCGAAGTGACGCAATAATCAACCATTTTTTTTGATTTTATGTTCAACCAAAATATTTCATTGTTGCTTGCCCTTTTTATTGTTGCAGGTAATGCTGTTGCACGTGATTCTTTTACTTCGAAAGGATCTCCCTTTGAAATTGACGCCACAAAGGACATCAATATCACCTGGAAGGGCTCTCCCTTGGTGAAAGGGGATTCCCTCTCATGGATATCCGGTGAGACAGTGGGAAAGCACGCCACAACCCTGGTGAGGGGCGTACACAATGGTTGGCAAACCATTAATGTGTGGAGGAGTGATTTTTCACTTCCTTACCGAAGGGAAATTGGTTTATCTCCCAACGGGAAAAAGATCGAACTTACTTTTCAGGCACATCAGGAGGCATTGATGGATGAGTATCCACACCCTCAGATCAGCTACAAGCTGATTCTACCAGCTTCACTGTTTGCCAATGCCTCCTGGGATGCTCTGACTGGACGCTCACAGAACGCCAGCTGGAGTAACGGCCGTATTGATTCCTCTACCCCCGAGGGGGTGATCGTGACCGGTACACGATGGATTACCTTTCATACTGATAAAGGTCCCATCACCTTTGATTTTAACCCGCATGGGGTGCCTACCTATTATGTGGGGGGCATGAATACGATGGTTTCACAATGGACTGTAGCCTTCAGAGGGGATGCCATTGAGCTCTCATTTACGGCTCCTGCTACCAGATACGGGGGGGACTTTACATCTAAAGTTACCTTATTTGAAGGGAGCAGGGAAGATTACCTGCAGCACCATGCTGTCTCCTACTATTATTATTTTTCGGAGTTGCCTGCAGAGCGACTCTTTACATTCAGCCAACAAGCCGGAAAGGATTTTACGCCTGTGTCGATAAACAATAGTGATGTTGAAGCAGGATACGAATGGCGAAAACCCGAAAAGCTACGGTTATCACGGAGTGATCAGTCCGGAGCATTGTATACAACCTGTACCTCGTCCAAGGCCAATAGGTTTAGAACATTAGGGTTACGCCCTGGTCTCTACCTGATAACACTCCGGACAAGTGCCATTAAAGAGGATATCGGGCCATTTACGGTTTCCTTGAATGGAGAGCAGGTTTACAGGGATGTAACTGTTCCTAAAGGGAATATGGCTAACCTTACCTTTGTAAGATGGATTGAGGATGGCAAGGCCGATATTGACTTTAAAGGTGAATGGGGATTAACTGTGGCTGGGTTCCAGCTTTTCATGCACAGTGAAGAGGATTTTCAGTTCAGACGTGGAAACTGGCTCATGAAGGGCGGATTCTGCCCGGGTATTCTCTTTGCCGACTATTATGATACACCTCCGGTATACGGTATAAGTCGGTCGCTTCATCCTCTTGCTGAAAATGTGAAGGAATTGTCTATAATTCCCCCGCTTCCTGTCCTCGAAACGGCTTTACCCGATCAACATGCACCTGAACTTGCATGGCGCTTTAATAGCCCAATAGGAACAATGGGCCCCGATAACTGGGGAACCTTCAATGAGTTTAATACTGCCGGTAAAATAGCAAAGAGACTGGATCAGGTAAAAGATGGCGGTGTTACGGCTGTAATACTGAATGGTTTTCTTTCGAGACATACCTATGCGAACCATTTGTCACGGGTTGAGGAGAATATTCGGAAAACAGTTGAAATAGCTCATGGGATGGGGATGAAGATTATTGATCATCAGGATCTCACCATTTTGTGGAATGCTGATATGGGTTTTCGTTTTTTGGCTGCCAATCCTGGTTATTTGCAACATAGCATCACAACTGGACTTCCGACCTGGGGATTATGCCCTGTGAACTCTGGATTCAAGAATGATTATTTCTTCCCCTACATAACCGATTTTATTCGTAAAACCGGTGTGGATGGATTAATGCTCGACGAGACCGTTTTCCATTTTGCCAATTTCTGCGGTTGTTCTCATTGCCGTGCTGCCTTTCATGCTAAAACCGGAGTCATGTTGCCGGATGATGAGAATAATCCGTTGTTGCACAATAAAGAGTCCAATCTCTGGAAAGCATGGATCGAGTGGCGTAAGCATGAAATGGCTCAATGGCGCATAGACCTCAGTAAAGCAACTCATCGGATTAATCCGGGATTCTCCAATCTGGAATACTATTCGGAGGGTGGTTTCCTGACCAATTCCGCTTCTTATGCTCAGGGTGGAGACCTGCCGCTCAGTGCACGGTCGAAAGATTTTCTGGGTACTGAAATTATGAGCAGAGACGTTTGGGATGATTATCGCTACAACTTCACCAGCAGGAATATGTACAACAGCCTCAGAGAAACATACGGATCACCAGTATTTGGGTTGGTATATCCCGACGGTAAATACAATTATGCCCTTTTCGGATGGGCTATGAACAATATGTTTGGACAGGTAACCTGGTCGCTGGTCGATTTTGAGGGAAGCGATAGGATGAATGTCTACACAGGATGGAGGAAGAATATGAACAAAATTAGCTCTTCTCCCTATACGGACGTGGCAATACTCTTTTCCCGCCTGACTAGGGACTGGTCAGTAAAGAATACAAAGGACTATCCGAAGGAACTGATGGGTACAGGACAGTTTCTGTCGGAAAGGCACATCCCTCATACATTCATACTGGATGACGCAGTTACCGAACAGGACTTGTCAAGGTTCAGGGTCCTGCTTGCCTCCGGTATGGATTGTATTACAGAAGAGCAGGAGGTGTCCCTGAAACGGTTTGTTGCCGCTGGAGGGACGTTGTTTCTGACAGGTGATGCAGGTACTCTTGACGCTTATGGCAATAGGAGGAAAAGAATAGCTTTTCAAGATATCCTTACGGAAGCAAAGCGGCGTGAATCCGGTTCTTTACCTTATTCAGAAGCATTGCTGGGAAAAGGGAGAATCATTTACGCACGCGAGAAACATGGGATAAATGAATATTGCCAGTCGATTCGCGATGGTGGAATGGTTTACCGTTTCCGTCCAAATCCAGAAATCACCCAGATCAATGAACAGATTTTTGAAGAGGTTATCGGTCGGGGATTGTTCCGTGCGGTTTCCATCCCCGAAAGAGTGTTGGTTACTGTTTATCGGGATACATCCGAAGACCATACTGCTCTCATGGTTCATCTGCTGAATGCCACAGGAGTGAAGGCTAAAGACGGTGACCGGCTTCCACGCCCAAATCCTTCTTGGGAGAATATCAAAAGTGAAATTGTTTTCGAGATCGCTATGTCATCCTTTTCAAAAGCACTTTATCTTTCTCCCGATGATGACGTAGAAAAAGAAATTAACGTAGAACAAACAGGTGCCGACTTGTATAAAGTGACTGTTCCTGTAGGAACCGTTGAGAAGTATGGAATACTCTATCTTTACCCTTAAGGTGTGTTCGGGAACTTTAAGGGTTCATTGACGCTTAGTATGGTGTTATTTCTTTGACGCAATGCCTCTTACCCGGGATAATGTGGGTGGGGATGCAAGGGCATCCATTCATGGCAGTAGTGCATGCACTTCCTCTACCTGATTTACTTCGTTCTGTTCTTTCTGTAGAAGAACTACATCGATTCAGAAGAATATTGGAGTCGTTGCCTCGCTTGGTTAATCCCCATCAGTCATTCGAAGCAACGGATAAAAAGATGTCGAATATTATTCAATCTTCCAGGAAATTTACAAAATAAAAGAACGGGAAAGACAATGTTGAACTTACGTCCAAAAGTTAAATAATATTAAATACATATTTTGTTTTTTATTATTTTTTGTGCGCTCGTATTTATGCCTATATTTGTATTACAAAAGCGCATAAAAACGCAACAACTGTTTTTTAGTTATACTCAAATGTATGCGTTGGAATTGCTGCAACCCAAATTGAAATCAAAGACGACAGGATATGCTAAAGGAAGAACGATTTAAGATTATC
>ENA-UOOR01004181-UOOR01004181.1-fermentation-metagenome-genome-assembly--contig:-NODE-4181-length-11721-cov-2.435368_pt1 | contig 11721 bp, 10 predicted proteins | sample MGYA00245780_ERZ724029 | MGnify/ENA primary metagenome ERZ724029 (study PRJEB28704, sample SAMN03018315) | fermentation metagenome | biome: anthropogenic terrestrial biome; feature: soil; material... | reverse complement strand
CCTGCTGCCCCATAGGCCGCGGGTGGTGCTGGTCATCGGGCTCAACGACGGCGTGCTCAGCGCGCCAGATGACAAGCTGCTCACCCCGCAGGAAACCCATGCCGCGGAGGAGCTTTACGGCGCGCACTTTGGCCTGGACGGGCACAGCCGCGAGCAGCTGGCCGCGCTGGACTTGCTCAAGGCGCTGTCCGCCCCGCGGGAGGCATTGTACCTGAGCTACGCCCTGGCCAATGAGGAGGGCGGCGCCATGCATCCGCTGCCCCAGCTGCGCGCGCTGTCGCGGCTGTTTCCCCTGTTGGTGGAGGAGGGGGGCGCCCTGGCCGGCCGCGCGGGCGACCCCGCTGCCTTGCCGCTTGCCCCCGGCCCCGCACTGGAGGCGCTGGCCTACCGCCTGCGCGATGGGGAGATGGAGCCGCTGTGGGCCGAGGCATGGGACTGGATGAGCGCGGATGCGGCATGGCAGGATAAGGCGCGGGCATTGGCTGCCAGCGCCAACGGCATCACGCCCCAGGCGGGCATCGGCCCGCAGGATGAGGGCGGCTTGTTTGATACGCGCAGCGCGTCCGTATCCCGGTTGGAGCAGTTTGCCGCCTGTCCCTTCCAGCACTTTGTGGCCCACGGGCTGCGCCCGCAGCAGCGGGAGGAGTGGCAGGTGGAGCCGGTGGACACCGGCAGCTTCTATCACGAGGCGATGGACCGCTTTACCCGTCTGGCGTCGCAGCACCCCCAGTGGCCGCAGATGGCGCGCGAGGACGCCGAAGCCCTGATGACCCAGGCGGTCGAGCCCATCACCCGCCAGTGGGCCGAAAAACCCTTCCACGATACGGCCAGGCTGCGCAAGGTATCCCAGGGCTATGTGCAGGTGGCGCGCCGCATGGCGTGGACCGTAACCCAGGGGGCCCAGGCCAGCCGCTTCCGCCCCGAGGGGGCCGAGCTGCGCTTTGGACAGGGCGGGCAGCTGCCGCCCATCCTGCTGCAATTGGCGGATGGCTCGCTGGTGGAGCTGCATGGCGTCATCGACCGGCTGGACCGCTATACCGGGCAGGAGGGCGACTACCTGCGCGTGGTGGACTACAAATCAGGCGGCATGCGGCTGATGCCCGAAAAGCTGTTCACCGGCGCCCAGATGCAGCTGATGATTTACCTGCACGCGGCGCTGGACGCCTTCCGCGGCAGTGAGCCCGCGGGCGCCTTCTATCAGCGGTTGGATGACCCGCTGGCCGACACGCAGGACCCGCAGCAGGCGCAGGCCGAGGTGCTCAAGGCGCTGCGCCTGAGTGGCCTGGTGCTTAAGGATGTGCAGGTGGTGTCGCTGATGGATGGGGCCGAGGGCCGCACGCTGGGTCAGATGTTTACCAAGGAGGGCAACCCCGGCAAGGGCAAACCCCTGCTGACCGGGGAGGAGATGCGCACCTTGGCCGCCCACGCCAAGCAGCGGGCAGCCGAATTTTCCGGCCGCATCCGCCAGGGGGAAATCACCCGAGCGCCCGCTGTATATGCCGATGGCGCCAAGGCCTGCGACTACTGCCGGTACCAGGGCATCTGCCGCATGGACTGGCAGGACCGCCCGCGCGCCCGCCGCATCCCGCGCATGACGCTGGAGGAGTTGATGGCCCGATTGGCAACCGATGCTACCATTGACAAGGTATGAGGCGATTGGTACCATGAACGCATACTTTATACAACCATCAAGGAGGAATACCATGAAAAAAATTCTGGCTCTGGCTCTGGTCCTCGCGCTGGCCCTGGGCGTCGCCCCCGTGCTGGCCGAAAAACCCGCTGAGGTAAAGATCGGCATCCTGGCCCCCGCCGTCACCCATGGTTGGGTGGCCGCCGTGGCCTACAACGCGGAACAGCGCGCCAAGGAGCTGGGGGTGGACTACAAGGTCGCCACCAGCGCCAACGCCGAAGAAATGACCACCCAACTGGCCGACCTGCTCACCTGGGGTGCTACCGCCATCGTCGCCTTCCCGCAGTGGAGCGGCATGGAAGATCCCATCAAGGAAGCGCTGGACAAGGGCGTGGTCGTGGTTAACTTTGACATCGACATCGCGGTGGACGGCGTGTACAAGGTTACCGGCGACAACTACGACATGGGCGTCCAGGGCGCCAAGTACATCGTGGACAAGGTGGGCGACAAGGCCACCGTCGTGATGCTCGAGGTGCCCACCGCGGGCTCGGTCAACGATCTGCGCAAGGCCGGTTTCGAAGACACCATCAAGGAAATCGCCCCCGAGCTGAATGTGCTGTCCTTCGCCACCAAGTTCACCCGTGAAGACGGCCTGAAGGACATGGCGGACATCCTCATCGCCAATCCCGAGATTGACGCCGTGTACTCCATGGACGACGAAACCTCCATCGGCGCCCTGCAGGCGATTGCCGAGGCCAAGCGCACCGACATCAAGGTCATCACCGGCGGCGGCGGTATGCAGGAATACTTCAAGATGATGCCTGAGAACGAGGAAATCTGGATTCAGTCCGCTACCTACAGTCCGGCGATGGTCAAGCACGCCGTGGATATGGCGATTTCGCTGCTCAAGGGCGAAACCGTGGAATCCCCCATGGTCATCCCCACCACCATCGTGGACCGCGACAACTACACCGAGTTCATGGACGAGGGGTCTCCCTATTAAGGACCGAATTCATTCGTTACGCGGCCATTGAATACATGTGCTAATACACCCAACGAACAACAAAGCCGGAGGCTGGCTCCAGCCTCCGGCTCTGAATATCAAACTACTATTCCGCTATCGTTAAGGGGGACCATGAGCGAACTGCTTTCCATGACCGGTATCAGCAAGTCCTTCGGGGCCAACCTGGTGCTCGATCAGGTGGATTTCCGGGTGGACAAGGGGCAGATCCACGGCCTGGTGGGTGAGAACGGCGCGGGCAAGTCCACGCTGATGAACATCCTGGGCGGCGTGGTGCAGCGCGACAGCGGCAGCATCCTCATGGAGGGGCAGCCCGTGCATTTTCGCACGCCGGCCGAATCTTTGCAGGCCGGCATTGCCTTTATCCATCAGGAGCTGAACCTGGCCAACGACCTGTTTGTGTATGAAAACCTGTTCCTGGGCCGGGAGCTGAAGACCAAGACGGGCCTGACGGATATCAACGCCATGTGCGCTGCGTCCCAGCAGTTGTTTGACCAGATGGGCGTGCAGCTCGACCCCCGGCGCATGACGCGGGACATCGACACCTCCTACAAGCAGATTGTGGAAATTGCCAGAGCTTTGCTGATGCAGGCGCGTCTGATTATCATGGACGAGCCCACCACCTCGCTGACCCACGTGGAGATTGACCTGGTGTTTAACCTGATGCGCACGCTGGCCAAGCAGGGCGTGGGCTTTATCTTTATTTCGCACAAGCTCAAAGAGGTGCTCAGCATCTGCGACCAATATTCCGTGTTGCGCGATGGCCGCATGGTGGAGCACGGCCAGACGGCGGGGGCCGAGGTCGCGGGCCTGGCCCGCGCCATGGTGGGGCACGAGGTGCGCAGCGACCGCCTGCAGACCGACAGCGCCATCGGGGCCGAGGTGCTCAGCACGCGCGGCCTCAGCCGTCAGGGCAACTATCAGGATATAGATGTCCAGGTGCGTGCGGGCGAGGTGGTTGGCTTTACCGGCCTGCTGGGGGATGGGCGCAGCGCGCTGTTTCGCAGCATATTCGGCGTGCTGCCGCCCGACAGCGGCACCATTTTGTATAAAGGGCAGCCCGTCACCATCGATTCGCCCGAGCGGGCGCGCAAGCTGCGCATCGGCTATGTGCCCAGCAACCGGAAGGAAAACGGCATCATCAAGGATTTGAGCATCCTGGAAAACGGCACGCTGGTCACGCTGCCCGACTATGTGCAAAACGGGCTCATTGACCAAGCCCGCCAGACGGCCGATTTTGACCGGCAGCGCGGCGCCTTGAGCATCAAGATGGGCAAGCCCCAGGACAGCATCCTCAGCCTGTCCGGCGGCAATCAGCAAAAGGTGGTGCTGGCCAAGTGGCTGAGCGTCAACCCGGATTTGCTGATATTTGACAACCCCACCCAGGGGGTGGACGTGGGCGCCAAGGAGGAAATATACGACATCATCGTGGCGCTGGCGCAGCGCGGCGTGGCCATTGTGCTGCTCACCAGCGAGATGCCCGAGATTATGCGCCTGTGCCACCGGGTATATGTGATGTATCATGGCCTAGTGGCCGGCATGCTGCACGCCGACGAGACGGATGAGCACCGCATCATGATGCTGCAAACGGGAGGAACCGACTGATGCCCGATAAAAAAACCGGCGCCCTAACCGCAAACGGCTGGCGCGACACCCTGCGCCGCGTGAAGCGCGGCTGGAATGATAAGCCGCTGATGAGCATCTCGCTGGTGCTGGTGCTGCTGGTCATCATCCAGATTTTGCAGTTTGGGTTTGATTACCAAAGCGTGGGCGAGTGGGCCGACCGCATCGTCAAAAACTGGCTGAACATTTTGCTCAACAACTCCTACGTGGGCATCATTGCCCTGGGCATGACGTTTGTCATCATCTCCGGCGGCATCGATCTGGCGGTCGGCTCCACGCTGGTGGCTGTGGGCGCCGTGGTGATGCTGCTGATCAACATCCGCGACGTGGGCGTGCTGCTGAGCCTGGGCATTACCGGAACACCCGCTATTTTGCTGGGCATCCTGGCCGGATTGCTGGTGGGCTTTGTGCTGGGTGAAGTCAACGGCCTCATCATCACCAAAGGGCGCGTGCCCCCGTTCATCGTGACGCTGGGCACCATGAAAATCTACCGCTCGGTGACCATGTATTACATGCAGTCGCTTCGCGGCTTGTCGCTGCCGGAAGAGTTTAAGCAGATTGCCCGCTTTACCATAGGCGATACCATGCTGCTGCCCATTCTGTACTGGTTCGCGCTGGCGGCGGTGCTGCACATCGTGTCCCGCCGTACGGTGTTTGGGCGACATGTGTATGCCATCGGCTCCAACGAGCGCACGGCCCGCCTCAGCGGCATCCCGGTGGACCGGGTGAAGCGCCGGGTGTACGTGCTGATGGGTGTCATCGTGGCCATCGCCGCCATCATCCAGATTGCCCGCATTGGTGATATGGACTATACTTCGGCCGGCTCCGGCTACGAGATGAACGCCATCGCGGCGGTCATCATCGGCGGCACGGCCATGTCGGGCGGCCGCGGCTCCATCATGGGCACGCTGCTGGGCACGCTGATTCTCGCCATGGTCAGCAACCTGCTCACCCTCATCGGGGTGGCGACGCTGCTGCGCGAGGCGTTCATCGGTTTCATCGTGGTGGCCGCCGTGCTGATGCAGCGCAAGGAGAAGGAATAGCCCGGCACCCGGCCCGCCTTGGTCGGCCGGGGGCTGGTTATTATACGCAACATGTGGTATACTGACACTACTGAAACACACCATAAGGGGGGACTTGCCATGATTCAAGTCGTACACGGTAAAAAAGGCTCCGGCAAAACCAAGCGGATCATCGACATGGCCAACAATGCCGTCAAGGAACAAAACGGCATTGTTGTGTTTATTGACGACGACAACCGCTACATGTTCGACGTCCAGCAGCCCGTGCGTTTTGTCAACGCGGGCGAATACGGGATGAGCAGCCCGGAAATGTTCTATGGTTTCCTGTGCGGCATGGCCTCGCAGAATTTCGATATCAGCTACGTGGTGATTGACGCCTTTTTAAAGCTCGTCAACGTAGCGCCCGGTGAGACCGAGTGGTTCTTCAAGCAGCTGGAGCAGCTGGCCGAGAAGAGCAACATCACCTTCGTGCTCAGCATCAGCTGTGATGACGCGGAGGCGCCCGACTACATCCAGAAGTACTTCATCTAATACAGCAAGTATCCGGGTACCGCGCCGCGGCGGCCGGGGGCAGCGCCCTTTGGCGGCCAACGCGGGTGAGCCGTCATGCGTCCCGCGAATTGTTCGCGGGACGCCTTCACGTTCTGCATGATTTCCGTATAAATCCACCACCGGAGGAGAGCCATGACCGACAGCCTGTTGGACCGCAGTGCCCCCTGCCGCCTGTGCCCCCGCCAATGCGGGGTGGCGCGGGACGCGGACAGGGGCAGCGGCTTTTGCGCCATGGGCACGGACGCCGTGATCGCCCGGGCGGCACTGCATTTGTGGGAAGAGCCCTGCATCAGCGGCACCCGGGGCACGGGCGCGGTGTTCTTCAGCGGGTGCACACTGCAATGTTGCTACTGCCAGAACTGGTGCATCAGCCATGAGGGGGAGGGGCAGCGCGTCAGCGCGCGGCAGCTGGCCGACATCTTCCGCCGCCTGGAGGAGGAGGGCGCGCACAGCCTGTCGCTGATTACCGCCACGCAGTTTCTGCCCGCCATCCTGGAGGCGCTGAGCCTCTACCGCCCGCGCGTGCCCGTGGTATACAACTGCGGCGGGTTTGAGCGCGTGGAGGTGGTGTGGGCATTGGCCGATGCGGTGGACGTATGGCTGCCCGACATCAAGAATCACAGCCCCAGGTTGTCAAAACTGCTGCTGGGGCGCGGCGATTATTTCCAGGCGGCGTCAGCCGCCGTGCGGCAGATGTGTGCCCTCAGCGGCCCGCCGCAGTACGACGCGCAGGGCATCTTGACTCGGGGCACATTGGTGCGCCATCTGGTTATTCCCGGCTGCGCCACCGACAGCATCCAGGTGCTGCGCTTTATCGCCGATGAGCTGCCCCCCGGCACGCCCCTCAGCCTGATGCGCCAGTACACGCCCATCCCGCAGTGTACGGTGCCCGGCCTTGATAGGCGCGTGACAGAGGCCGAATACCGCCGTGTGCTGCGCGCCGCGCTGGACTTGGGGCTGACCGGCTACCTGCAGGACGCCGAATCCGCCGACAGCGCCTACACCCCGCCATTTGACGGCACGGGTGTGCCGGGCAAAACCAAAAGGCAATAAAAAATCAAAAATTGTTATAAATAGCACTTGCAATGACGGCCATCATACAGTAGAATACTATTGTAACAGTCTCCAAGTCTTGTCAGCCCCCGTGGGTGGCATGACCACTGGGTAGGAAGAGCGATTTTCCTGCCTGCCATGCTTGCGAAGGAGATGTGGATGTTTTTTTATCCATGTCTTTTTTGCTTTTTTGACGTCCAGGCTCACACAAAGGTTGTAAGGAGGAACGCACATGTCAAAGGGAATCATGAACCGCGAGTTAACACGCCGTGAGTTTATGAAGCTGACGGGCAAGGGGATGGCCGGTGTCGCGCTGTCCAGCAGCTTGCTCAGGCTGTTCGACTGCACCCAGGCTCAGGCCGAATGCGGCCAGGTGAAGGTGTACCCGAACTCGGAGTACGTGCTCGTGGTCAACAAGGCGAAGTGCACCGGCTGTCAGCGGTGCGAGGTGAACTGCACCCTGACCAACGACGGCAAGGCGCAACCCTATCTCTCCCGCATCAATGCGCGCGACAATTTCCAGTTTGGCCCCAAGGTGAATGAAAACTACCTGACAGCTGCCGGCTTTTTCGGCGACTGGAGCGTGGAGCCCGCCACCTGCCATCAGTGCGAGAATGCCCCGTGCATGCTGGCCTGCCCGGTGGGTGCCATCTACCCCGACCCGCTGACCAGCGTGCGCCTGCTCGATCAGGAGAAGTGCATTGGCTGCGGCGCCTGCGTAGCGGCCTGCCCCTTTGGCATGCCCAAGATCGACCCCGATAACGGCAAATCCACCAAGTGCATCGCCTGCGGTGCCTGCGTAGCGGGCTGCCCCACCAGCGCACTCAAAATTGTGCTGTGGGATGAAATCGCGGCCGCGCTGTAATGCGCGCCATGTGGATAGCGGACCATTTATCTTGAGGAGGGTGAATCCATGAACGGATGGACAGGCAAATTGCTTCGCGTCAACCTCACCACCGGGCAGTCCGCGGTGGAGAGCAGCGAAAAGTACTTCGACTATATCGGCGGCAAGGGCATGGCCAACCGCATTATCTATGAAGAGGTGCCCAACGGCACCGAGCCCACGGCCCCGGAATCCAAAATCGTGATGGCGATTGGCCCAAACACCGGCACCAACGCGCCGTGCAGCGGGCGCACCACGTTGGCGTTCCTGTCGCCATTTACCAAGTACAACGCCATTGTGGATGCCCACGTGGGCGGCGACACGGCCGTGATGCTCAAGGGCTGCGGCTTTGACGCCATGATCATCGAAGGCGCTGCCGCCAACCCCGTCTATATCAAGGTGATTGAGGACGAGGTAACGGTGGAGGACGCCACCGACCTGTGGGGCAAGACCACCACCGAGACCACAGCCGCCCTGTGCGAGAAGCACGGCGCCGGTGTCAACGTGATGAGCATTGGCCAGGCGGGTGAAAACCTGCTCAACCTGTCCTGCGTCATCAGCGGTGTTGCCCACAGCGCGGGCGGCGGCATCGGCAAGCTGTTCGGCGCCAAAAAGCTCAAGGCCATCGCGCTATACGGCAAAAAGGCCACCCAGGTGGCCGATGCCAAGCGCCTGCTGGAGCTGAACAACTACATCATGAGCGACCTGATGGGCGCCAACAACAACCACGTGGTACCCACCGTGCCCCAGAGCTGGGCGCAGTACTCCAACAAGTCCACCCGCTGGACCGGCCATCCCGGCCTCACCTGGGGCGCTGCCGAGGGCGGCCCCATCGACACCGGCGAATCGGCCCCCGGCCAGCCCACGCTGATGGGCTACCGCACGCAGAAGGCCGTGTTCGACCATGGCCCGGTAGCGGAGAAGTACACCGTGAAAATGGTGGGCTGTACCTCCTGCCCCATCCGCTGCTACGGCGGCGTCAACGTGCCGATGCTGGAGGGCGTCACCCCCAATACCACCCACGCCAACACCTGTATCGGCAACCGCCCCTACGTGGGCCTGCTGAAGAACTACCAGGATGTGCATGACGAGGGCGACGGCAGGATGACCGCGGGCGTGTACAGCGCCATTCTGGCGGATGACTACGGCCTGTGGGACAACTACGGCGAGCTGAACGCCACGCTCAACTACTTCATCAACAACGGCCTCATGGAAAAAATCATGACGCCCGAGCAGTACGCGGAAATCGACTGGACCAAGCGCGAGACCGGCGATATGACCTTCATCAAGGACATCCTGGAGCGCGTGGTATCCGGCACGCATCCGCTGAGCACGCTGGCGCAGGGCGCCTACTATGTGGATCAGCAGTACCACGACATCCTGGGCGATGACTACCTCAACAGCTCCGCGATGACGCTGTGGGGCCTCATCGGCGCCAAGCGCCACCACGGCAACGAGTGCGCGGCCCAGGTCGGCATGCTGACCAATATCATCTACAACCGTGACGGCATGTGCCACACCATCGTCAACATCACGGGCTCCGGCCTGCCCTACGAGATTCAGCGCAACATCGTCGAAGAGCACTTTGGCGAAGGCTGCCTGGACAAGCCCAAGAACTATACCCGCATGAACGAAGCCAAAGCACGCTTTGCCAAGTTCGGCGTGGTGCGCCAGGTGCTGCACGACAGTTTCACCCTGTGCAACTGGGTATGGCCCATGACCTTCAGCCCCCGCAAGGAGCGCGGCTACAAGGGCGACCTGAGCGCCGAGGCCAAGCTGATGAGCGCTGTCACCGGCAAGGAGTGGACAGCCGAGGAGTTGGACTTTGCCGCCGAGCGCGTCATCCAGCTGCACCGCGCCATGACGGTTAAATCCGTCGGCAGCCGCGACATGCGCAACCTGCATGACGTGATTCCCGAGTACGCCTACACCACCGAGCCGGATGTCCCCGTCTTTACCGAGGGCACCGTCAAGATGGAGAAGGAAGACTGGCAGCTGGCGCTGAGCATGTTCTACCAGCAGTTCGGCTGGGACGAGCAGGGCGCGCCCACCCGTGAGACCTTGGAGAAGTTTGGTCTGGCCGACGTCGCAGATGATCTGGCCGCCGCCAACCTCCTGTAAAATCATGCATCTTGGCCCAGTCCGTTCGCAGGAATGGACTGGGCTTTTTCTTGTATACAGCAGGAAAATACCCCCGGATGGCGAAGTATACTACCAGGAGGGATGACCATGGATGACTATCAGGCGTTGGAAAACAACCAGCCCGAAACCACTGCCCAGACCGACGAATTGCAGCAAACGCCCCGGCAAATCGCCGCGGCTGCCCTGGCTGATGTATTGTACGACCGCACGGCGCACAGCAAGGTGACCAGCGCCAAGTGGCTCAAGCAGAACGCACCCAAGGAGGTGGACCGTGCTGTGATGGATGAATTGCTGGCCGCGGTGGACGCGGGCAAGGGCGAAGACGATCTTTCGCACATCGCCATGACGCGCGGCGGCAAGGACAAGTATTACTACAACGCGTCCATCATGACGCAGGAGTATGCCCGTCTGGACGCCATGCTGGAGGACAAGGACATCCTCAAGACCATCGCCACCGTGACGCGCTCGGACTGCAAGCTGTATCCCCGGCCCACCGAGTTTTCCAAGCTCATGGGCTACCCCTTCCGCTTCAGCCTGGACGAGGTGGAAGGCGCGGCCGCCCGCATGCAGCTGCGGGAGGAGTATGGCGACATCGGTGTGGTGCAGGCGTCCAACGGCGCCAAGGCATTCTATTCCAGCCAGTTTGTCAAGGAAGGTTACGCCCGCGCCCTGCTGGAGGGCAGCGAGGTGGAGGCACATGAATGGCCGTGATGCCTATGATGGATGTGGAGCACGCCGCATGCGCGGTGTGATGATGGAACGGGTGGTTCGCTGGACGCTCAACGGCGTCCGGCAGCCGCCTTTTTTGTGCACGCCCGAACACCTGGATGACCTGGCGCTGGGCTATCTGCTGAACGCCGGCATGGTGGATGGCCCGGACAGCGTGACATCCATTGAGGTGGGGGAGAATGAGGTGGCGGTGCGCACCGCGTATGTGCCGCGGCCAATGGCCCCCATTGACGAGCGGCTGGACAGGCTGGCACCGCTGAGCGGGGACTGGCGCGTATCCGTCCCTTCCCTCAAAGCCTGGGCGGATGAACTGACGGGAGAGGAGCGCTACTACGGCACCCACCGCATCGGGTTGTTTGGCCCGCAGGGTGCCATCTTCCGGGAGGACATCGGCCGCCATAACGCGGCCGATAAGGCCATCGGCGCCGCAGTGCGCCGGGGGTGGGATTTGTCGCGCTGCGCGCTGGGGGCCACCGGGCGCATCTCGTTGGAGATATTGGCCAAGGCTGCCTCGGCCGGCATCCCGGTGCTGTTCAGCAAGAAGTATCCCAGCGATTTGAGCGGGGACTACGCCAGTCGGCTCAACTTGGGCATCGCCGCCCAAATACAAAGCGCCGAACCTGTGCTGTCCGGCGCTGTATGGCGGTTTGACAATCGCGGATAGGGGCGTAATGGCTCCTTTCTATTTGGGCTCCTCCGGGGGTTGCTCGGCGGGCTTGTCCTTGTCGTCACCCAGTTCTTCCTTGAACTCGCGGATGCTCTGACCCAGGGATTTGCCGACGCCGGCCAGGCGTTTGCCGCCGAACAGCACCAATGCCAGAATGACGATGAGCAGTATTTCTGTGGGGCCGATTCTCATAGCTGCCTCCTGATGGCTGTGGTCGCCGGGCGCCAAGCCCGGTCTGTGTGGATTGCCGTTAGGCATATTTTAGCAAGAACGCCCTGCCGTGTAAAGCGGGGAAGGGGAGCGGTATTGGCAAAGCACATCTTTTTAACCGGGGGGATTCAGGTGGGCAAAAGCACGCTGATAAATCTTGTACCGCGTTTCTTTGATGCAACCGAAGGC
>ENA-UOOR01004178-UOOR01004178.1-fermentation-metagenome-genome-assembly--contig:-NODE-4178-length-11728-cov-5.158485_pt1 | contig 11728 bp, 13 predicted proteins | sample MGYA00245780_ERZ724029 | MGnify/ENA primary metagenome ERZ724029 (study PRJEB28704, sample SAMN03018315) | fermentation metagenome | biome: anthropogenic terrestrial biome; feature: soil; material... | reverse complement strand
CCGTCCCCTTTCAGATGCAAATGCACTCAATACTTTGGACAGTTTAAAGGAGAATTCCTGCCTCAACAAGCAATGGGAATAATTAAAGCCCGGAAAATCCGGGCTTAATGACTATTCTATTCCTTCCAGCTTTACCAATCCTTTGCGGAGAGCGTAAAGCGCTACCTGAGTCCTATTCTCCAGGTTAAGTTTGTGCTTAATCCTAGTAACATAATTCTTTACCGTTTTCGGGCTAATGAAGAGGAGTTTTCCGATCTCCTCATTTCCCAGGCCTAGTGCCACTAGGCTCAGCACTTCTTTTTCCCGGGGACTAAGGTCAAGCAAAGGATTGGCATTGGCAGGTGTTAATCTGGACACCCTGACCTCACTCCTTTGCTGCAGTCCCTAGCTAGAAATAGCAAAAAGGCACCGAAGCTAGTACATAGTATGAGCCCCGGCGCCATCTTGTGCTGTTATGCTATTTTACGAAAAGCTGAGTAAACATCATCCCATAAGCTCCACCACGGTAAATTCCAACACCTACTCGTTCATAAGCAGGATTTAAGATATTGGCCCGGTGTCCAGAGCTATTCATAAGCGCCCTGTGGGCTGAAGAAACGCTACCAGCCCCAGCAATATTCTCTCCGGCTGTAATATAGCTGATTCCAGCCTTCCGAAGCATATCAAAGGGTGAGCCATAGGTAGGTGAAATATGGCTAAAGTAGTTATTTACCGCCATATCTTGGCTTTTCTGACGGGCAATTTGGGTTAAACTTAAATCGGCCTGCAAAGGACGAACACCGGCATTACGCCGTTCTTGATTAATTAGGTCCAACATCTGCTGTTCCTCAGCGGTTAGCCCAGCTACCGGAGTAGGAGTAGGAGTAGGGGTTGGGGTGGGGGTGGGAGTTGGAGTTGGAGTAGGCCACTGGGAAGCCGGTGGCTGTGGTGCCGGTTGGGGGGTGCTTGGAAAAGTATATTTTTTCCATGGGTAAAAGCTTGTCCCACTATTTGACGAACCATACTTAGTCGAGTACGTATTGCTACTATAAAAAGTCTTAGAATTAGAAGCGTATGAACTTCCCGAGGAGCCTCCGGAAAAATAAAATGTTGCTGCCATTACCGGAGTAAGAGCTACAGCCAGCAAAACTAAAGCAAACAGACTGGATTTTAGAATCTTTCTAGTTTTGTTATTCATGCGTTTTCCTCCCTTTGAATTTAACTGCTGGTGCAATTTGCCTGACTTTGAAGCAACTACTTCAACTAGCACCAATTATAGAGGGAGGAAAATTTGTTTTCAAAAAGCAAAAAGACCCTCAACTGAGGGTCTGCTTCCTGCCTAGTTAACTGCTTCATCCTGTTCCGGAGAATTCAGACATTTTAGGCCATATCTTCTTGAGAATGGTTAATTATCTATCCTTTACCCATATATGTCTGATTATCTAGCTAATACCTCTGGTTCCTCTCGTTTCCATTTTCCCTTTATTCTTCAAAAACAACTTCTTTCCCAGAAGCAAAAACGACCTTAGCTATCTTCTTGCCCTTCCAGATAATCTTAACATCTTCATCTATAGCTGGTCTAGATAGTCCGGCGGACTCTTGAGGTCTTTCTTCGCGGCGGTTGTTATCGTCATAACGAATCGCTAAACCTGCCATTATGCTTCACCCACATTCTGTCCGTCTAAATTCGCCTAAATAATCACCACTAATTATAGTCAGGCTATTAGTTCCATGTCAACACCCTAAAATGGTGGCTTTGGATGACAAGCGCCACAACGAGAACCATGACACTGAGTTATACAAGAATTATATCCAGGGTACCCTTCTGCAAAAGAATTAATCCTTACGTTATAAAGAAGACGACCTCGATTTATTCCGTCACTACCTAGAGTTGCGTGGGGACTATGACAAAGAAGGCAATTTTGCTTATGGGTTTGAGTCAAATGAACTTGATGCAAAGAACGCCCATCCTCTGTAGTGTAAAAATAGCTGTTTAACCCTTCCCCGCGGATTTCAGCCAAAATATCTGGCGCTTCCCGGTGACCTCCGGCATGGCAGCGAATACAGAAATTATTGATAACCATACGATCTGAAAGATAAATCGCATTCAAGGGATTAGCTGGATCTGTTACTCGTGGCTCATAACGATCCTCACGTTGTTGTACCAGATGGGGGTTATGACAGTCTTTACATCCAACTCTAGCTTCTTTTCCGTCTACATGATGCCGACTTGGTACCGCCGTTTCCTCTTCCATAGTCTGGCTTTTTGCAAACTCCTGGGCCAATAAGTCATGGCAAGAAAAACAAAGTTCCGCCCCTAGTTCAGCGCTAACCCGATGGGGGTGATGGCACTCCTGGCATAAACCAGCATGGGCTGAAGCTTCAAAGCCGTCGAAACCGGGCCACATCCCTGCGGGAGGCTGAAATCCATGACAATTTAAACAAAGTTCTTTGCTCTTCAACAACGTCGGTGCAACCGCTTCGTGAACACTGTGACAAGCTAAACAGCTAGCAGGCTCATCTAAACCTCCGTGAGGCCAAGCACCTTGGGCATAGCTAGAAAAGCTGCCGATTAGTATTACTAATAACAGAAAATTTCTTTGGGCCTTGCTCTTCATATTTGGTCATCCTAGCTGTTTTTAATTTCCATACTAATACTTTTCCCCTACTCTAACTTACTCCTCTTCTATTATCTTTCTTCCATAAAACAGAAAGGGATATTTGTCCCAATGCCGTATATTTTTACAAAGAGGTTGGGGAGGCGATTGTTGTGAACAGAGAGCAGCTCATTTCTCTATCTCAAGCACGCTGCCAAAGGCTATACCCACTAGAAAAAGATTACCCCAAACCATTAAGTCAGCCGGATAACTCTATTGAACACATTTTCCAAATTACCGCCAGAGATATTCTCCGTAAAAACGAAAGTCCATACCTGCCTACTGGAATCTTTTTAGCCACCACTAATGCTAGCGGATACATTCAATTTATTAAAGAGCGACCATCCCAATTTCCTTTACCATATCTATTAACTAAAGGTGCCCTTTGGTCAGAAGAAGCTATTGGCACTAATGGGTTAGCTATCGCTTTACTAGATCAAACTACTATCCCTGTTTTTGGTCAAGAACATTATCTACCGCAACTCCAGGATTATTTTAGTGTTGGAATCCCCTTTAAAGAACCAGAAGGTACTGTAGCAGGTGCTATTCTCCTCGTTGGAAGGTTACTAGAATATTGTCCAAAACTTCTCCACTGGTTAGAAGAGCTCCATACAAAAATCAAGCACCAAGTAACTACCCACTTAACATTACGAAATCAGGCACGAGGGATGTTATTAGAAGAAAATATTCGTCTATCCGTTGCTACCCAAGAAGGCATCCGACCCGAGTTAGGAATTGCCATCATCAATAGCCATAAGGAATTAATCAACGCTAATTTAGCAGCTCAACAGCTACTTAAAAAAAAGTCTGGCGACTATTTACAAAACAACGTCTCAGTTCTGGAACAGGAATTGATCGACTCTGCTGAAAAATGTCTAAAAACCGGAACCCCCTATTATAAAAAAATTGTTACCCCTGCCAATAGTAATGGTACTTCAATTTTAATCTATTCCCAGCCACTAAAGAGTACGACCGACCGTACTCCACTAGGGGTTCTAGTCATAATCTGCGACCTACAGCAAGCTTTCCCCAAAACAACAACTACCTATCACGCTCTAACCTGGTTAGATGATGATGTGGTCGTATTAGACCGTAATGGAAATATTGTTTTTGGCAACCGTTTTCAAGCCGATGATATTGGTCAAAACTATATCAACATTGTTTTTAATGGGGAGAAACTCCGACCTGATGGCCAACATAATTCCTTATTAATCCAAGCTTTAGAAACCGGCACTAATCATATAGGCAGGATTTACCAAACCCCCGATGGTAAGAGGACCCGCCAAACCGATATTCATCTTCTCCACAATCAACATGGTTCCATTGTTGGAGCTGTAGGAATTCGTAAGGATATTACTGAAAAACAGCAGCTCAAAACCCAACTAATTCATTCAGAAAGGTTAGCTACTATTGGTGAACTGACCGCTCAAACCATTCACGAGTTACGCAACCCCTTAGCAGCAATTAGAGCCTCTGCTCAACTAGCCTTATGTCTAGACTGTTCCGAAAAAGATGCTGCTTTTCAGCAAATCATCAAAGAGATCGATAAAATTAACGACTTCGTTTCGAGTATCCTAATCTTAGCTAAACCAGAGCAAGCATCCTACCAAGGAGAAGACTTGGCAGCATTACTCGATTCGGTTTTAGACTTAGTTAACGCAAAAACCGTTTTCAACCACCTCACTATTAAAAAGCAGTTTGACCATTCTTTGCCTCTGATCAAAGCTAACCCCAAACTGCTGGAGCAAGCGCTTTTAAACGTAATCAGTAACGCCATTGATGCTACGGACCGAGGAGGAATACTAACGCTAACCATTATTAATCATCCCGAACGCCATTGCCAAGAGTTAATCGTCGCTGATACCGGGTGCGGTATCGAACCTGATGTATTAGAACACCTATTTCAACCTTTTTATACTACTAAAGGGGATAGCGGTACCGGCCTGGGTCTAACGATTACACACCAGATTATCACCGAGGGTCATAATGGCCGGATTTGGATAGAGTCAGAAGTCGAAAGGGGAACCCAAGTACATATCGAACTGCCTAATATGGAAGAAAACTTATAATTTAAGGAGCCGTTATGTCTAAGCCCTTAATCCTAATAGTCGATGATGAACCAGCTATATTAGAATTAATCCGCTTTCATTTGGAAAAACACAGTTTTTCTGTACTTACCGCTACTGATGGTCTTCACGGTCTAGAATTAGCTCTTACCCAGCATCCGGATTTGGTACTCTTGGATTTAATGCTCCCAGGCCTTGATGGTTTTGAAGTCTGCCGTCGCTTACAGCAAGCAACCAACATTCCAATTATTATGCTAACCGCTCGGCAAGATGAGATCGATAAGGTATTAGGTTTAGAAATTGGTGCCGATGACTACATTACAAAACCTTTCAGCTACCGTGAACTATTAGCTCGTATCAAAGCCGTACTTAGACGATCCAGTAACTTAGACCAGACCATGACTCGAAATAACACCACAGTTATAACTGTAGGACAATTAACTGTTGACCCCACCCGTTACAAAGCCTTTTGGGCCAATAATGAGTTGGAGCTAACCCGTAAAGAATTTGAACTTCTCTACCTTTTAGCAGCTAACCCTGGACAAGTTTTTACTAGAGAATATCTAGTTGAATCGATCTGGGGTTACGAATACGATGGAGATACTCGAACAGTTGATGTCCACATCCGTCGCTTACGAGCTAAACTTGAGAACTCTGACCTCATTGAAACCGTTCATGGTATCGGCTACCGCTTACAGGAGCTGTCCTGATGCGCCCTACTTTACTCAACAAACTAACCTGGGCCTATCTTACTCTGTTAACCATAGTAATCGGAATAGTCGCCTTTTTTACCCTTAATTCAGCGGTCTACCATTTAGAACAACAGATCGCCTCGGAAATGTTAGCCTGCTCTAAACTATTTGAGTTAGCCCTTACAACCAGTACTAACTCCCCCTCTCAGCTAATCCAAGAATTTAAAGTGGCTACCGGAGCCCGACTAACCCTTATTGCACCAGATGGAACCGTTCTAGCTGATACCGAAGAAGATCCAACTAAAATGGAAAACCACCTTAACCGTCCAGAAATCCAAAAAGCCACTACTGATAACGTTGGGCAGGTTACTCGCTTCAGCACAACCACTAATATACGAACAATTTATTTTGCCAAAACCATAAATGGCGATCCCTCCCGAGGGTTCATCCGCTTAGCTTACCCTTTGAGGACTGTCAGCCTCTTAAAACTGGAAATTGGTCAGAGAATATCCTGGATAGTCCTTTTAACAGCGCTACTTACCGGTATCATCGCCTACCTATTTTTAAGAAGCCTAATTAAACCGCTACATAATATCAGCATTGCTTCCCAAGCTATTGCCGCCGGCGATTTTACCCAGAAAATTGCAGAAGAAGGCGCACTGGAAATCCAGGAGCTAGCCCGGTCTTTTAACATAATGGCCACCGATATTAGTCAGCTCCTGGCTAAACTAACCGATGAACGCCAGCAAATTGAAGCTATCTTGGTTAGTATGGATGATGGGGTAGTTGTTTCTGACGCCCAAGGTTACCTCGTCTTAATTAACCCTGCAGCAGAGAGGATTTTCCAGGTTCACAGCACCGTTGTTTTAGGAAAACACCTCCTGGAAGTTATTCGCAATTATGATTTAGCAACCGCTTTTGAGAAAACCATTAAGGAAAACAGTTCCTCGACCCAAGAACTACGTATTTTTTCGCCACGAGAGATGATAATCAGCGTTAATATTACCCCAATTCGCGATGTTGATGGCAACGCCCACGGGGCCGTAGCCACCATTCACGATATTACTACTATCCGCCAACTTGAACAGTTGCGAACCGAGTTTGTCGGTAATGTCTCCCACGAACTAAAAACACCCCTTACCGCTATCAGAGGTTTTACCGAAACTCTACTTACCGAGGAGGTAGACCAAGAGACAGCTCGCCACTTTCTAGAGGTGATCTCCACCGAATCGCAGCGCCTCTCTCGACTAATCAATGACCTCTTGGATCTTTCTCAGTTAGAGTCCGCACAGACTCAACTGACCGTAAGTTTAGTTTCCCTTCCAAAGATAGCCGAAGGGGTTGTCGAACTACTTAAAGACCAGTTGCAGCAGAAAAATCTCCAAATAACTTTAGATTTTCCAGCAGAATTCCCTTTAGTTCATGGGGATAAGGATATGTTAGCTCAGGTTTTTCTTAACCTTCTGGAAAATGCTATTAAGTATACTCCGACTAGAGGTCAGATCAAAATTATGGGTACCTTCACAGCCGATCAAATTCAAATAGCTGTCTCTGATACTGGAATGGGAATTCAGAAACAAGACTTGCCACGGATCTTTGAACGCTTTTACCGTGTAGATAAGGCCCGTTCTCGGCAACAAGGGGGTACCGGCTTGGGTCTAGCCATCGTTAAACATATTATTGAACGCCATTCCGGCACCGTCTCGGTGCAAAGCCTACCCGACCAGGGTACAACCTTTCTAATTACCCTTCCGGTAGGTTAACCCCAAGAGATTTAACAATTAGTTAACCTCCTCGCAATATAGAGATAATATCTGGCTGTTAAACTTAGTTCAGATTAATCTATTGGGAGGTTAAAAAATGCGCAATTTTGGTCTAACTTGTTTGGCTCTCGTTATCATTTTAGGGTTTGGCTTTCTAATTGCTGAAGCTAAAGTGACCACTTTCACTATCGCCGGGTCAACCTCAGTACAGCCTATTATCGAAATGCTAGCTCAGGAATATATGGCTCAACATTCCCAGATACGAATTAATGTACAGGGCGGTGGTTCCAGCGCCGGAGTTAAAGCTGCTGCGACCGGTACCGCTGAAATCGGCATGGCCTCACGCCAACTACATCCTGAAGAAAAGGGACTCTGGGAATTCACTTTGGCCTATGACGGTATTGCTGTAATTGTTCACCCTACCAACCCGATCACCAATTTAACCACAGAGCAAATACATGATATCTTTAGCGGTGCGATCACCGACTGGTCTCAAGTAGGCGGCAAACCCGGACCAATTAACGTTATTACTCGAGAAGAAGGCTCCGGAACCAGAGCTGCTTTTGAAGAATTAGTTTTAAAGAAGAAGCCAATCGTTGCCAAGGCCATTGTCCAAGGATCTACCGGCGCAGTTAAAGCCACCATAGCTCACGATCCTAGCTCTATTGGTTACATCTCTTTAGCCGCCGCCGATCAGACCATTAAAATTCTAAAAGACGATATTAAGCGACCATTCTTACTCCTCTGTACAGCAAGACCCACCGGTGCTGTAGCTAATTTTATAGAATGGCTACGGACCTCCGAAGCTATGGATATAATAACTGCAGAAGGGTTGGTACCAGTTAAATGAAGCTGAAAAAAGTCGAGCCCTGGATACGCACTCTCCTCTTTCTTGCAGCGGTCTTCTCTATCCTCGCAGTCGTTCTCATTATCGTCTTCGTTTTTAAGGAAGGACTACCTTTCCTGCGAAAGTGGGGCTTAACCACCTTTATTTTTGGTGAAAACTGGTCACCTACCCGAGGAAATTTCGGCATTTTCCCGATGTTATTAGGATCAATTTACTTGACCCTAGGGGCTATCCTCATCGGGTTGCCCCTAGGGGTCGGTTGTGCCATTTTCTTTGCTGAGTTTGCCCCAGCCAAAATAACTAGTTGGGTACGACCTGCTGTTGAAGTATTGGCCGCTATCCCTTCGGTTATCTACGGGTTCCTGGGTCTACTGGTTCTAGTCCCTTGGCTTCGCCAACTCTATGGCGGAACAGGCTTTAGCTTACTGGCCGGTTCTTTAGTTCTCGGAATAATGATTCTACCTACGGTGATGACAGTATCAGAAGATGCCATCCGAGCTGTTCCGCTTAGTTACAAAGAGGGGAGTCTAGCTCTCGGGGCTACCCGCTGGCAAACTATATCTAAGATAACCCTCCCAGCTGCTCAATCAGGAATTGTTGCTTCGGTAGTTTTAGGGATGGGACGAGCTCTCGGTGAAACCATGGCTGTTATCATGATTACCGGTAACGTAGCTCAGGTTCCCACTTCACTACTTTCGCCGCTACGAACTTTAACCGGAAATATAGCTCTAGAAATGGGCTATGCCGCTGGTCAACATCAGCAAGCGCTCTTTGCTACCGGCGTAATCCTCTTCATCCTAATCTTCGTCTTAACCAGTCTGGCTAACCTAGTCCGCTGGAAGGGGGCTACACACTAATGCTCACCCCAAAAGCTAAAGAACGACTAGCTCTTATTATTCTGGGAAGTATTGCGGTTTTAACTGTAGCCATATTAGCAATTACCTTGGGATATCTCCTGGCTAAGGGGCTACCCGCTATTAACTGGGAGTTTCTGAGTCAAGCACCCCGACGGATGGGGCGGCAGGGCGGAATATTTCCCTTTATCCTTAGTACCTTTTATTTAACTGGAGTAGCCCTATTTCTCGCTGTACCGGTAGGTGTTGGTGCTGCTATTTACTTAACCGAATATGCCAAAGTTAGATGGTTAACCACTACAGTACGCTTTTTTACCGAAATTTTAGCTGGAATCCCATCAATTGTTTTTGGGCTCTTTGGGTTTATTTTTTTCGTAATCACACTGGGATTTGGTTGGTCTCTACTTTCAGGAGGGCTAACCTTAGCCTTGATGATACTCCCTACAATTCTGCGTACAGCTGAGGAAGCTATTAAAACTGTACCTTACTCTTACCGGGAAGGCAGCCTAGCTCTCGGAGCCACCCAGGGTCAAACTATCTGGAAAATTGTATTACCCTCGGCTCTACCCGGAATTCTTACCGGAATCATCTTAGCTGTTGGCCGGGCTGTTGGTGAGACCGCCGCTGTCCTATTAACCGCTGGAAGTTCAGTATTACCCCCCTTAGGCCTCTTAGATTCAGCTCGTAGCCTATCGGTTCATCTTTACATTCTGGCTGTCGAGGGTATTTCTACTGAAAAAGCTTTTGCCACCGCGGTCGTTCTCATTACCTTAGTTTTAATCCTCAACTTTACCGCTACTAAATTAGTACGTAGATTAACGCCCCAATAAACTCTAATAGGAGTGAAGTAATTTGGTTGGTAAAATAACAATAGAAGACCTTAACTTATGGTACGGTCAGTCCCAGGCTTTGCACCAAATCAACATGGTTATTCCAGCCGGTCAAGTCACTGCTTTTATCGGACCTTCTGGTTGTGGAAAGTCTACTTTACTACGCACCTTCAATCGGATGAACGATTTATACGAAAACGTTAGCATTAGCGGGAAAATAACACTAAATAATATCAACCTCTATACACCTAATGTAGATGTAGTCGAACTCCGCCGCCAAGTAGGTATGGTCTTCCAGAAACCAAACCCTTTTCCCATGAGTATCTTTGATAATATCGCCTACGGCCCCCGTATTCACGGGGAAAAAAATAAGAAGATATTAGCTGAGATCGTTGAGCGCAGCTTACGTCAGGCCTTTCTTTGGGATGAGGTTAAAGATCGGTTAAAAGAGCCAGCGCTTAAATTGTCTGGAGGTCAACAACAGCGGCTCTGCATCGCTAGATTATTAGCGGTAAACTCAGAAGTTCTCCTAATGGATGAGCCGTGTTCAGCCTTAGACCCTATTTCTACGTTAAAAATTGAAGAATTGATTTTCGAACTACGCCCTAAATATACGATCGTCATCGTTACTCACAACCTACAACAAGCCGGTCGAATTTCGGATCAAACCGCCTTCTTACTTAATGGAAATCTTGTCGAATTCGGCCCTACCCCAGAGCTTTTTGAAAATCCGTGGCATAAAAAAACAGAAGACTATATTACCGGTCGGTTTGGTTAAATTATACAAAGGGGGAATTACTGTGCGTGGAAATTTAGATGAACAACTGCAAGAGCTAAGGAAAGATCTACTTAAAATGGGTAGTTTAATGGAAGAAGCCATCTCAAAGGCTATTAAATCTTTGGCTACCCAAGACCTTCAGTTGGCCCGGGAAGTAGTCGTTGCCGATGCTGCAATTGACCGCTTCGAAGAAAACCTGGAAGCCCGCTGCTTGAATATACTTGCTCTCCAAAACCCGGTCGCCACCGACCTACGAGAAATCACTACTACCTTAAAAATAATCACTGACTTAGAGCGAATGGCCGATGAAGCTGTAAATATCGCAGAAGTCACCATTATGATCGGCACAGATCCTTTACTTAAACCGCTGGAAGACATCCCAGTGATGGCTCAGTTAGCTATCAAAATGGTTGCTAAGTGTTTAGACGCCTTTGTTAACCGTAATCTAGATTTAGCGAAAGAGGTAGCCGCCAGTGATACCGCTGTTGATCGGCTTTACTCCCAACTTTTTGCGGAACTAACAGGTTTAATTGTTCAGCATAGCCCCTTTCCCCAGACGGAGCAAGCGATTGAACTTATTTTCACCGCTAGGTACCTAGAAAGAATCGCTGACCATGCTACTAATATTGCTGAGCGAACCATCTATATGGTCACTGGCCAGCGCGTTTCTCACCGCCGGGAATGGTGGAAAGAAAACTAATTCTCATTTACGGAGCTACTTCTTGGGAACTCAGCAGATAATGATGAAAGAGGTATTCGCCTGCTGTGATTAGGGCTGCAAACAGGATTATACTAGGAAAGCTGGCTCGCAAGCCAACCCATAGCCAATCAAGGATATAAACGGCTGCAACTGAAATTACCCCATCGGTAAATGCGGTTATTAATTTACCTAAAGTAGGCAGAACCAGGAGATCTCCACCTAAATAGTTTAATGTAGTTACCACTAATGCCAGCCCAAATATTGAACCTAGGGTATTACCATCAATAAACCCAATCGTAATTCCTGCTAAAAGAAAAGTCAGGCTCAACTTAACTAGCAGAGCACCAACGGTTTTGCTCACCACATTCACCTCTAGGTTAGGGTTTCCAGTCTAAATGAGATTTATCTCTCCAAATAAAAAATGGACCACAAATTAAAGAAGGTCCACGCTTTGGAGCCGATGAGCGGATTCGAACCGCTGACCTGCTCATTACGAGTGAGCTGCTCTACCTACTGAGCTACATCGGCCCGCAAATTATGTTCATACTTTTCTAGTATACGG